>OJJX01000855.1_pt1 | contig 11015 bp, 8 predicted proteins | sample 1596411 | NCBI WGS metagenome assembly OJJX01 (sample SAMEA4350136, study PRJEB24818) | metagenome | biome: human; feature: gut; material: faeces | place: Denmark | collected 2013-09 | reverse complement strand
ACTCATGATATGACAGAGTCTTACAAAGTGGCAAACGTACTGCACAAGCATCATCTGTGTGATCCGAATGCCGCATGGGGAGAGGTTCCGCAGATGCTTTTTGACGGAAATGTCAAAATTGCAGAGCGTTATTTCCCGCAGAAGCTTGGTGTATTGAAAGAAGGAGCTGCAGCAGATGTGATTGTTGTGGATTATGATCCGCTGACACCGATGAACGGGGACAATACAAACAGCCACATTTTATTCGGTATGACTGGAAAACAGGTAGTAACTACAGTGGCGAATGGAAAAGTATTGATGAAAGACAGAGAACTTGTATTTATAGATGAAGCAAAAGTGATGGCAGACTGCAGACAGGCGGCAAAAGAGCTGGCTGAGAGGATCAACGCATAAGGAGGGCATGAGGATGAGTGAAGTTATGACACCGATGTCATTTGAACAGTTGGTGGACTGGGTATTACAGGAAAAGAAAAAAAGAGGAACCGTGTTCGGACAGCATCATGCGTACCGGGCAGATGGAACACATAACCGGACGATGTTCGGGCGTACTCTGGAGACGCCGATTGGACCGGCAGCCGGTCCGCATACGCAGATGACACAGAATATTGTGGCAGCCTACTATGCCGGCAGTCGTTTCTTTGAATTGAAGACCGTACAGATCATGGATGGAGAAGAGCTGGCGGCATGCATCAACCGTCCGTGTATCAAGGCGGACGATGAAGGATATAACTGCGAGTGGTCCACAGAGCTGACAGTACCGCAGGCAATGGAAGAGTATATCAAAGCCTGGTTCTTATTGAAAGTAATCGCCAGAGAGTTTGGACTTGGAGATATGAATGGATTTCAGTTTAATGTCAGTGTGGGATATGATCTGGCAGGCATCCAGTCCCCGAAGGTGGATACCTTCCTGAATTCCATGAAACACGCAGAAGATACAGAGATTTTCAAGCACTGCAAGGCATATTTACTGGAACATGCGGATTGGTTTGAGCACGTGACAACAGAAGATATCGAGCAGATCCCGCCGGAAATCTGCAATTCCGTGACACTTTCCACACTGCATGGATGTCCTCCGCAGGAGATTGAACGGATCGCCATGTATCTGCTTACGGAAAAAGGATTCCATACCTTTGTAAAATGCAATCCGACACTGCTTGGATATGAGTTTGCGAGAAAGACCATGGATGAGATGGGATATGATTACATACAGTTTGGAGACTTCCACTTTAAGGATGACCTGCAGTATGAAGATGCAGTTCCGATGCTGACACGCCTGATGAATACCGCGAAAGAGAGAAATCTGGAGTTTGGTGTGAAGATCACCAATACGTTCCCTGTGGATGTGAAACAGAATGAGCTTCCAAGCGAAGAGATGTATATGTCTGGTAAATCCTTGTTACCTGTAACAATTGGTGTGGCTGAGCTCCTAAGTGCTCAATTCGGCGAACGTTTACCTATGTCTTATAGTGGTGGTGCTGTAAAACAAAATATCAAAGCTATCTTTGATTGTGGTATTTGGCCTGTAACAGTATGTACAATTCTTCTACAAGGTGAAGGTTACAATACTTTCAAAGGCTTAGCAGACGAAGTGGAATCTACTGATTACAATGCTGCTTTAAAAGTTCATAAAGAACTTATAGCTAAACTCGCTAAAGACATCGCTGAGAACAAAATTTTCAAGAAGAGCGATGCTATGAAGAAAAAACGCGAAGCAATGCCATCCTTCCCTGGTACACATAGCTCTGACTACCACTGTCGCGTAGTGTGTGGTGCTTGTGTTCGCGTATGTCCTAATAGATGTAATGAAGTCGTTACTGTAAATGATGCTAAATTGATCATCCATGTTGATCAAAGCTGTAATGAATGTGGTAACTGTGCGTGTCATTGCGTAGAACCTTGTCAACCATACAAGGATCGTATTACATTCTTCCACAATGCTGAAGCTTTAGCAGATAGTACAAATGATGGTTTCTACATCAAAGGCACTAGCTGTGGTTATCGCTTTAAAGGTGAAGAAGCCGTATGTGACATTGATGCATTACCTGAAGAATTGAAAGGAGTTGTACATGCCTTCTGTAAAGAGCATGTGTACTATGTATCATGATTATCATACAACAAGGGGAATTGGTCTTAGCTGATCGAATCCTTACCGGAGATTTATTAATTGATGGCGACAAAATTGTCGCCATCGATGAACACGTTCCTGTTCCAGAAGGGGCTAAAGTAATTGATGCAAAAGGTTACTACGTATTCCCAGGATTTATAGATCCTCATACGCACTTTCAAATGACCAATACTTTAGCATCGACTGCGGATGATTTTGATAGTGGTACGAAGGCTGCTATACTTGGTGGGACTACTTCAATCATCAATTTTGCTTCTCCCGAGGATGGCTCCCTTTGTAAAGGTTTAGAAGTTCACAAGGAGCGTGCCGCAGGGCGCTGCTCCTGTGACTACAAATTCCATATGGAGCTTGTAGAAATGAATGAAGAGGTATCTCATGAAATACCAAAGGTTGTAGAAGCTGGTGTATCGTCCTTTAAAGTGTACTTAGCGTATGGCTTCCGTTTAACAGATCGAGAAATTTATGATGCTATTGAAGCTATAAAACCAACGGGTGCGCTTGTAGGGGCTCACTGTGAAAACGGTGATCTTATCGATGCCTTTGTAGCAGATAAACGTAAACGTGGTGAATTAGATGTAGACAATCATCCACTCACAAGACCGGCCATGATTGAATCGGAAGCGATTAAGCGATTTAGTACAATTGGTGCTGCATTAGAGTATCCCGTGCATATTGTGCATGTAAGTTCTAAAGAAGGCGTAGATGAAGTTCTACGTGAGCGGGCATTAGGACATCAAGTGACTTGTGAAACATGTCCACAGTATTTGGTGCTTGATGAATCACGATATAAATTACCTGATTTTGAAGGGGTTAAATATGTGATGAGTCCTCCACTTAGAACGATACAAGATCAAATGGCATTGAAGGATGCACTAGTAAATGGTGTATTCCAAACCATTGGTTCCGACCATTGTAGCTTTACCTTTAATGATCAAAAATTAAAGAGTCGGTATGACTTTACCCGAATTCCTGGAGGTATTCCTGGAGCCGAAGAACGGGGTATCATTGCTTATGATGTGTTGGTTAACCAATGCAATATGAGCGCTGTAGATTTTATGAAATTAGTTAGTGAAAACCCAGCAAAGCTATATGGCATGTATCCCAAGAAGGGCACATTAGCTGTAGGTAGTGATGGGGATATAACAATTGTAGATAAGCATATAGAACATGTGCTTTCAAAAGAGTCCGCCCATACAAAGGCTGACTATATACCTTACGAAGGAATATCTGTAACTGGCAAGGTTCGAGATGTTATCCTTAGAGGTCACCATGTGGTACAAGATGGATCCTTAACAGAATCATATCTTGGTGAATGTATTCTTTAATGAGAGGAGGGCTATATATGTATCGCTTTCAAGTGAATGGCACCCAATATGAGGTTCAAGAGGATCAACGTTTAATTGATTTCTTGCGAGCTGATTTAAAGTTGACGGGCACTAAAGAAGGTTGTAGTGCTGGTGCATGTGGTACGTGTACAGTAATTATAGACGGGAAAAAAGCAAAGGCTTGTGTAAGCAAACTATCTCAATTAGATGGTAAATCAATTGTCACGATTGAAGGTTTATCTGAACGAGAAAAAGCAGTATACACCTATGCTTTTGGTGAATGCGGAGCGGTGCAGTGTGGTTTCTGTATACCAGGTATGATTATTAGTGCAAAAGTATTGATTGACGAAAATAATGACCCTACACCTGACGATGTTAAAAAGGCGATATTAGGTAATATTTGCCGTTGTACAGGCTATGTAAAAATTGAAGAGGGCATTATGCTAGCTGCAAAAATGTTCCGTGAGAACTTACCAGTTCCAGAAAAGGATACAAATGGTAATGTAGGCGCTCGTTTACACCGTGTAGATGCTGAGGAAAAAGCATTAGGTACTGGACAATACTCTGATGATATCTATATGGATGGCATGATTTATGCCAAAGCATTGCGTTCTAAATACCCACGAGCTAGAGTTGATCGTGTTGATGTATCTAAAGCTCTTGAACATCCAGCGTGTGTAACGGCATTGACCGCTAAGGATGTACCATTCAATAAGACTGGTCATTTAGTACCGGATTGGGATGTACTTATCGCCGAAGGTGATATTACACGTTATGTAGGCGATGCAATTGCATTGGTAGCAACTACTGAGAAGAAGTATCTAGATGAAGTATTGGATTTAGTTGAAGTTGATTATACTGAATTAGAACCCATACTAGATCCATTGGAAGCGCTAAAACCAGATGCTCCTCAATTACATCCAGAGGGAAATGTATTGTCTCGTCAAACGTTATCTCGTGGCGATGTAGATAAGGCTATTGCAGAGGCTGCTTTTGTAGTAACAAATCATTATTCCACACCTCAAACCGACCATGCATTTATGGAACCAGAATGTGCCGTTGCATATCGTGAGGGAGATGAAATTCATCTGCATTCAGGTAGCCAAAATGTTTATGATGATCGTCGTGAAGTTGCTCGTATGCTTGGTATTCCGAATGAATCTGTAAAGGTTCACAGTATGCTCGTAGGTGGTGGCTTTGGTGGTAAAGAAGATATGACCGTACAACATCATGCATCACTCGTAGCTTGGCTTACAGGAAAACCAACTAAGGTACTTTTCTCCCGTCAAGAAAGTCTCAATATTCATACTAAACGTCATGCGATGGAAATGGATATTACAACAGCTTGTGATGCGGAAGGTAATTTGGTAGCAAGTAAGGTAAATATCGTTTCTAATTGTGGCGCGTATGCATCTTTAGGTGGTCCTGTACTTCAACGTGCTGGTACCCATTCTTGTGGCCCTTATCACTTTGATAATTTTGCCTTTGATGGTGTATGTGTTTATACAAATACTGTTCCTGGCGGTGCATTCCGTGGGTTCGGCGTAACACAAACTATCTTTGGTCAAGAGCAAAATATTGATGAATTAGCTGCGTTGGTAGGCATGGATCCTTGGGAATTCCGCTACAAAAATGTTGTACGCCCTGGTGACTCATTACCAAACGGCCAAATTTGTTCCAAAGAAACCGCTTTAGTAGAATGTTTGGAAGCTGTAAAAGATGCATATTATGCCTCTGATCGTACTGGTCTTGCGGTATGTTTGAAAAATAGTGGTATTGGTGTAGGACTACCTGATACGGGTCGCGTTATTTTAGAAGTACGTGATGGTAAAGTTCGTATTCGTACGGGTGCTGCTTGTATTGGTCAAGGCATGGCTACTATGGCAACACAAGTACTTTGTGAAACAACAGGCTTAACGGCGGATAAAGTATTTGTAGAACGTCCTGATACAGTACGCACACCAGATTCTGGTACAACTACTGCATCTCGTCAAACACTCTTTACCGGTGAAGCAACTCGCAAAGCAAGTCTTCGATTAAAAGAAATGTTAGATACTAAAACATTAGAAGAACTGAATGGTGTAGAGATTTATGAAGAGTTCCTCGGTGAAACAGATCCATTCAATTCTGATAAACCACATCCAAAAAATCATGTTGCCTATGGTTATGGTGCATGTGTAGCAACAATTGGTGAAGACAATAAGGTTGCTAATTTACATGTAGCATACGATGTAGGTTGTGTAGTGAACCCTCAATCCTGTACAGGTCAGGCCGAAGGTGGTGCCATTATGGGAATGGGTTATGCAGTTACAGAAGACTTCCCTTATAAAGAAGGGTATGTAACATCTAAATACGGTACGCTAGGACTTCTTAGAGCTACCCAATGTCCTCCAATTCATGTAAGTCTTATCGAAAAAGGGACACCAGAACAATATGCATACGGTGCTAAAGGTATTGGCGAAATCTCTAGCATTCCGATTGCACCGGCTATTGCAAATGCGTATCGTCGTATCGACGGAGAACCACGTAGGTCCTTGCCGATTAAACATACAGGTTATAAAAAATAGAATATTTGCTTAATGGTAGGGGCTTTTGCCCCTAGCCATCAAGGTTCCCACGTGAAGTCGATGAGATTTCTAAACTCTATCATGTACGATAGTATGACTATATTGTTTAACTAGTAACTAAAACGTAAGATATGAGGTGATTCTTATGAGTAAAGGTGCATCTGGTGTCGACCATGTAGATGGTATGCTGCCAATCCCGCAGTTATTCGCTTATGGTTTACAGCACGTTCTGGCTATGTATGCTGGGGCAGTAGCTGTACCAATTATTATTGCACAAGCTATGCATTTGCCAATTGAAGATTTAATTCGTTTGATTACAGCTGACTTATTTACATGTGGTGTAGCTACATTGATTCAAACATTAGGGTTCGGACCTGTTGGCGGGCGTATTCCTCTTATTCAAGGTGTTACATTTGCTTCTGTAGGTCCAATGATTCTGATTGGTCAACAGCATGATATCAATACGATTTACGGTGCGATTATCGTAGCTGGTCTCTTTACATTCCTTGTGGCACCATTTTTCAGTCGTTTGATTCGGCTATTCCCACCTGTAGTAACAGGTACTATCATTACTATTATTGGTATCAACTTGATGCCAGTAGCTGTTAACTGGATGGGGGGTGGCGTAGGCAATAAAAACTTTGGCGATCCACTATACATAGCTCTTGGTGTAGCTACATTTGTTCTCGTTATATTAACTTATCGATTTGGTAAAGGTTTCCTTGGTAATTTGGCAATCTTAGTTGGCCTTATTCTCGGTACAGCCTTAGCTATGATTGTTGGTATTACAGATTTTTCAGAAGTAGGACGTTCTCAATGGATTTCTGTTGTAACACCATTCTATTTTGGTCTTCCAACCTTTGACTTTGCTTCTATTGTATCTATGATTATTGTAATGCTCGTAGTTATGGTAGAAACAACTGGTGATAGTATTGCAGTTGGAGAAATCGTAGATAAACCTATTGGTCAAAAAGAGTTGGCTGCTGTACTTCGTGCGGATGGCTTATCCACTATTATTGGTGGTATCCTTAATAGTTTTCCGTATACAGCATTTGCTCAAAACGTAGGTCTTATTGCTGTAACACGTGTTAAGAGTCGTTTCGTTGTAGCAGCATCTGGTGTAATTTTAATTTTATTAGGCCTTTTCCCTAAATTAGCCGCTATCGTAGCTTGTATTCCAAATGCTGTACTAGGGGGCGCAGGGATTGCTATGTTCGGCATGATTATCGCCAGTGGGATTCGTTCTCTTGGTAAAGTTAGTTTCGATGGTAACTATAACCTGATGCTAGTTGCCATTAGTATTGGGGTATCCATGATTCCTCTTGCAGCACCTCAATTCTATACACACTTTCCAGCATGGGCTCAAATTCTTTTGAAATCTGGTATCACAGCTGGTAGTATAGTAGCTGTTATTTTAAATGTAATGTTTAATGGTTTTGGTTATAAAACTGTTAACGAACCTAATCGTGCGACTCGTAAATATCGCCACTTCACACGATTCAAAGGTTATCCTAAACATTTCTACCAATAAGATATAGTTAGACGAGTTTACTCTCATGCGATTATATGTATTGTCTCTCACAGTAGAAACCTTGTTAGTATAGGTAAAACATCAATATATATGGTTTCGTTTGTTAAAAAGATCTCACTCTGATTTGGAGTGAGGTCTTTTTTTATGGAATCGTATACTACTTTGGTATATAATTAAATAATATTATTGCAAAGGAGACGCATTATGAAAGACGAGCGATTTATAGTTACATATAGAATAGAAGCGAGTACATATGAAGAAGCAAAATCAATTGCTTGGGCTGTTCAAGTGGAGCAAACTATAGAATTTCCTTATGAGTTTGTAACGAATCCATACATTAAAGAAACTATTACTGGTCGACTAGAATCTCTTGAACCTATAGTAGAAGACTCTCCTTATATCAATGTAGGTGTGATGCCAAATGCTGTAATTGACACCTCTCGTTACTATTTGGCTCGTATTTCATATCACGTAGATACCACGGCTTTAGAGGCTACACAATTTTTAAATGTTGTCTTTGGTAATTCTTCGTTACAGCCACATATTTGGGTAGTAGATATTGAACTATGTCCAACACTTTACGATGTGTTTAAGGGACCACGATTTGGCTTACAAGGAATTCGTCGATTAGTGGAAACCCCGACGCGTCCAATGATTCAAGCCGTTGTAAAGCCGATGGGCACACCGAATGTAGAATTGGCTCGTATGTGTGGCGCTTACACACGTGGTGGTGCAGATGTCATAAAGGATGATCATGGTATTTCTAATCAGTCCTTCTCTCAATATAAAGATCGTGTAAAACGATGTGCTGCTATGGTACAGGAAATGAATGCTGCACATGGTACACATACTTTATATGCTGCAAACGTATCAGGTGATGGTACAGATGTGTTAGAACGCGCTTATTTTGCCAAAGAGGCTGGTGCTACAGCTCTCATGGTGGCCTCAGGTCTCGTTGGTTTCGGTTGGTTACACAAATTAGCTACTGATGAAAACTTACGATTGCCCATTATTCATCATCCCGCTTATTCTGGTGGATTTGTAAGCCCTGGTGTATCTGGAGTAGCTGACTATTTACAACTAGGTTTATTACCTCGTATCTTTGGGGCTGATATGCCAATCTTCGTATCTTATGGTGGACGCTTTACTTTTACAGAGATGCAATGCAAGAGAATTTCCTCTTACATTAAACGACCAATGGGCTTGATGAAAGCGGCTTGCCCTGCACCAGGTGGTGGCGTTACAGATGCTCGTCTTAATGAACTTGTTGAGCTGTACGGAAATGATACGATGTTCCTTGTTGGAGGCGATATGTTCCGCAGAGGGCCAGATATTGAGGCTAATATGTCGTATTTTGTAGAGCGTCTGACTAAATTATCTGAAAGAACGTAATAATAGCTTGAATTTAAATGAGTTAATACAATATTTAACTAAATAACTAAGCTATTGACTTTTACAGAAATAATAGATTTATGATTAAGTATATGGAGTGTTTTGATGAGTGAATCCTCACCGTTGGAGGTCCATGTCCTTGCCAGTGGTAGTAAGGGCAATTGTACAGTGATAAAAAAAGGGAACTCCGTAATATTGCATGATGTAGGCATCAGTTGTCGGCGCATTGTCAATGGGTTAAAAGAATTACATATTGATATGGCACAGGTAGAGGGTATATTTGTCAGTCATGAACATAGTGATCACATTGCGGGACTACAACAATTACTAAAACGATTTGATATTCCTGTGTATACGAAGCAAGGCACCTGGCGTGAAATCCAAGATAAGTTAATCGTACCAAAGAATCGATTAATCGAGCTTACAAAGGGCAGTTTAACGTTGGGGAGTCTAATTGTGGAACCTTTTTCGGTAAGTCATGATGCGGCTGATCCAATTGGTATAAATGTGTTTGCTGGGAACGATAAGGCAACTATTGTCACTGATACAGGCGTGATTTCAGATGATATTTTACGTAGAATTGATGATACGACTCTGTTAGTGCTAGAGGCGAATTATGATCCTCATATGTTGCGATTCGGACCATATCAGCCGTTTTTGAAACAAAGGGTGGCTAGTGATGAAGGTCATTTGAGTAATGAAATGGCTGCGCAAGCACTACTCATGATGAAACGTCCTGATTTTATGCAAGTTATATTGGCCCATCGTTCTGAAAATAATAATAACGCTGTCCTCGTTACCCAAACCATTGGCAAAATGCTTGTTGATGGTGGTGTTCGTATTGGACCTGAAATGAAGTTACAACATGGTCAGCCTAATGAAATTGTGTCCATCCAATCTGTGGAGAGGTAAAAATGAGATTTTATGTAGTCTGTATCGGCAAATTGAAGGATGCTTATTTACGTGAGGGCGTAGCAGAGTTTGTGAAACGTATGCGCCCCTATGGTGGCATTACAATTACAGAGCTGAATGAAAGTAAAATTGGAGATAAGCCGAGTGATGCGGATCGCAAACAAGTCGTTGCAGAAGAAGGAGACCGTTTATTAAAAGCGGTCCCTAAAAATGCGTATACCGTATTACTTGACGTGTATGGCAAACCAATGTCCTCTGAAGAACTCGCTAAGACGGTATCTAAGCTTGAGGTGGATGGTGTTAGCGATATGGCTTTCATTATTGGTGGTGCCTTTGGGGTGAGTGATACATTACGTCAGGCTGTAAATTATAAATTATCTTTTAGCCCTATGACTTTTACTCATCAAATGGTTCGATTGCTACTTGTAGAACAAATTTATCGAGCATCAAAAATCAATCGCAATGAACCTTATCATTGGTAGAAGACGTAGACCTAAAAATTATTTGTATAATACTTTCAGAAAAAAAGGAGTTTTATTATACTGTGGCGAATAGTATAATAAAGCAAGATGTATTTGTAAGGAGGAATTCACTATGAAAATCCAAGAAGTAATGAATAAATACCCTGTTACTGTTGGCAAAGATGCGCCGATTTCTGATGTAGCTGATTTATTGGTTAAATATAATTTAACAGCTGTGTCCGTAGTGGATGATGATAATAAGTTGTTAGGTATTATCTCTGAAGGTGATTTACTTTATAAAAAAGTACGTCCTCATGTGCCTCATTATGTTAATGTATTAGGCGCTAGCATCTATTACAATGGCATTGGCGAATATAATGCTCAATTCAAAAAATTATTGGCATCTCACGTTCATGAGTTGATGACTGATGAAGTAATTACAACCACACCGGATAAAGATGTAGAAGAAATTGTATCTGTTATGCTTGATCAACATTTGAAAAACGTCCCTGTTGTAGATAAAGAGTACCGTTTGATTGGCATTTTATCTCGTCGTGATATCATTAAATTGATTGCGAAAGATAACAAATTATTTACATATATACAATACTAAACAACCACACCCTATGAGTGGCTGTTTCCTTATAATGCAAAGAATTGCATTGAATTTTTATTTATGATATTATAAGGAGTGCATAAGAT
>OJJX01000850.1_pt1 | contig 11115 bp, 9 predicted proteins | sample 1596411 | NCBI WGS metagenome assembly OJJX01 (sample SAMEA4350136, study PRJEB24818) | metagenome | biome: human; feature: gut; material: faeces | place: Denmark | collected 2013-09 | reverse complement strand
CCCATAAACATCCGCCCCGGCGTCCGCCCCACCTCGCGGCGCTTCCCTGTGTTGGGCCGGCGGCCCCCGCCTACCCCTGCACCCGCAGGGCCGCCGTGCCGCAGCTGCCGCGGCTGCCCGCCGAAAGCCTTGACCAGCCCGCCGAATACGGCGTGCAGCAGAGCACCCTTACCGCCGCACAGGCACAGGCCATCCTGGATGACCCCCGCATGATCCTTGTGAGCCGCACCCACCCGATAACGGAGGACTATCCCGTCGAGACCAAGGAATGCGGCTCGGCTACCGCCATCAACAAGACTTTGCAGACTGAAGCCGCCAATGCCTTTCTCTCCATGCAGGCCGCTGCCGCCAAGGACGGCGTGGATGTGCGGATGCAGAGCGGCTACCGCAGCGTCAGCTACCAGAAAAAGCTGTACGACAACAAGACCCAGTACTACCGCAACAAGGGCTTGAGTGAAGCCGCCGCCCGGGAAAAGGCGGCTGTCATCGTCAACCCGCCGGGCTGCTCCGAGCACAACTGCGGCCTTGCCGCCGACCTGAACAGCCCGGAGCACACCACCCTTGACACCGGCTTTGCCGACACCGCCGCCTTCCGCTGGCTGTGCGAGAACGCGGAGCAGTACGGCTTTATCCTGCGCTACCCCAAGGAAGCCGAAAGCGTGACCGGCATCACCTACGAGCCGTGGCACTGGCGCTATGTGGGCGCGGAAAACGCCGCCCTGCTCAACCAGAGTGGCCTGTGTCTGGAGGACGCGGTAGCCGTTTTGCAGCGCATTGCCGCCGGGGAGACCGTGACCGGTTAAAATCCGATGAAAACTGCCGGAAAACCCTGTGGGGTGCGTTGCAATTTACCTGCCGTTATGGTAAGATAAATACAGTCTGCCCGTGTGCGCGGCGCAGCCCCGCACCCCGACAAATGAATTCAACAAAAGAAGGAATATTTTATGATAAACCGCACAAAACTCTCTGTGATCGCCGTCAGTGCCGTGCTGGCTGTTGCCCTGACCGGCTGCGGCGGCAGCGCTTCTTCCGCGCCGTCCTCCGTGTCCAGCGCCGCCACCTCTGCACCGGCTTCCAGCACTGCCGCCCCGGCAGCGGATACCACCGAAAACGGCACCGCCGATCTGGACAGCGCCGTGGAGTCCCTGCTGGCTGCTGACCCCATCTCCAACCAGTTCGAGATCGCCGCCATGAACATCGAGTACGACTTCGGCCTGAAGGCGGAGGACGTAGCCGCTTACAAGGGCGTGAAGAGCAATGACAACGGCGATGCCGGCCTTGTGCTGGTGGTGGAAGCTGCTTCCGGCAAGGCACAGGACGTGGTGACCGCGCTGGAGAGCTACAAGCAGGATCAGGTGGCTTTCTACGGCAACTACGCCGAGTTTGCACAGGCACAGAGCAACGTGGAAAACGCCATCATCTCCTCCAAGGGCGACCGTGTGGTCATGGTGATCGCCTCCAACGAGTGCTCCACAGACCTGAACAGTGCTGTGGACAGCGCCCTGAACAGCTGAATCTGACCTTCTGAGCCGGTGCCATCTGCGGCATCGGCTTTTTTCAGTCAAGCCCTCCCGCACCCGGGATGGAAAAACCGTTATTGCCCGCAAAACTTGTAAAAAAGGAGGCTGACCCCTTGGTTTTCAGCACCATCATCTTCCTGTTCCGTTTTCTGCCCATCACGCTGGCGCTGTACTATCTTGCCCCCGCAAAACTCAAGAACACCGTGCTGTTTTTATGCAGTCTGGTGTTCTACTGCTGGGGTGAGGTGCGCTTTTTCCCGGTCATGGTGGCGCTTATCCTCATCAACTACCTCAGCGGCCTTGCCATCGAACATTTTGATGCAAAGCCCGCGCTGCGCCGCTTCTTTCTGCTGGTGGCGCTTGTCGGCAGCTTGGGGATGCTGTTCTACTTCAAGTACGCAAACTTTGTGCTGCGCAGCGTGAATGCCCTGCTGGGCACCGCCTTTGCCGAGATACAAGGCATCGGCACTTTGCCGCTGGGCATCAGCTTTTACACCTTCCAGACCCTTTCCTACTCCATCGACGTCTACCGCCGGGATGTAAAGGCCGAGCGCAACATCATTGATTTCGGCGCTTATGTGGTCATGTTCCCGCAGCTCATCGCGGGACCTATCGTCAAGTACCGGGACGTCTCCGACCAGCTGCACGTCTACAAGCACCGCTATAACCTCAAGCAAATTGAAGAGGGCATGACCCTGTTCACCTTCGGTCTTGCCAAAAAGGTGCTGTTGGCAGACGCCGTGGGCGCATTGTGGACAGACATTATCGGGGTAGCCGACAGCCCCTCCACTACCTTTGTGGGTCTGGCAAACGCTTCCACCCCGCTGGTGTGGCTGGGCATCATCGCATACAGTTTACAGCTGTACTTCGATTTCTCCGGCTACTCCCTCATGGGCATCGGCATGGGCAAGATGCTGGGCTTCGACTTCCCTGCAAACTTCAACTACCCCTATATCTCCGCTTCCATCACTGAGTTCTGGCGGCGCTGGCACATGACCCTGTCCGGCTGGTTTAGGGAGTATGTGTATATCCCGCTGGGCGGCAACCGCAAGGGGCTCAAGCGGCAGATCTTGAACCTGTTCATCGTGGAGCTGCTCACCGGCATCTGGCACGGCGCGAACTGGAACTTTATCTGCTGGGGTCTTTACTACTTTGTGCTGCTGGCGGCTGAAAAGCTGTTCCTGCTGCCCTACCTGAAAAAAGGCAGGGTGTGGCCGCATTTCTACACCCTGTTCCTCGTGGTGGTAGGCTGGGCGATGTTTGTGGGCAACGACACCGGCGTGTCCTTCGGGCTGCTGTTCCAAAAGCTCTTTATCCCCTCCGGCGGGGTGTCGCCGCTGTATTTCCTGCGGAACTACGGCGTGCTGCTGGCGGTAAGCGTGGTGTGCTGCACCCCGCTGATCGAAAAGCTGTGGGATGTGCTGCGCAAGAACGTGGTCACCCGCTGCGCTGCCATCCTGACGCTGCTGGTGGTCTCCACCGCCTATGTGGTGGGCAGCACCAACAGCCCGTTCCTGTACTTTAACTTTTAAGGAGGCGGGAAGATGTCCAAACACGAGAAAAAGACCTCCTCCCTTTTGCACTACCCGGTACTGGTGGTGTTCAGCCTGTTTTTCATCGGGCTGTTCGCGCTGGATATGGTCACCCCGGATCGCAGTTACAGCGAGCTGGAAAACACCACCCTCAGCCAGCGCCCGGCGCTGACCCAGTTCACCGCCAAGGGGCTGAACAGCTACTTTACTGCCTACACCAAATACGTCAAGGATCAGGTGGCGGGGCGCGACCAGTGGATCAGCCTGCAGAGCGTGGTGGAGACCACTCTGCTGCAAAAGCAGCAGAACGGCGGCATCCTGCTGGGCAAAGAGCACATGATGTTCCCCCGCACCTACGGGCTGCTTTCCAGCGAGGAGCGCACCCTGCCCAAGAACACCGCCGCGCTCACCAGCCTGTGCCAGCGCTACCCGGGCAAGGTGAATGTGCTGCTGGCACCCGCCGCCAGCGATATCTACAAGGAGAACGTACCCGCAAACGCCCCCCTGCTGGACGAGGACGGCTACCTTGACCAGCTTTCCGCTGCGGTACAGGCTGCAGGCGGCAGCTTTGTGGACGTGCGCCAGACCCTTGCCGCCCACAAGAGCGAGTATATCTACTACCGCACCGACCACCACTGGACGAGCCTTGGCGCCTACTACGCTTACAGCCAGCTGTGCGATGCCCTTGGCCTTGCCCCTTTTGACACCGCCGCCCACACCGCCCTGACTGCCGACGGCTTTTACGGCACTCACTACGCCAAGGCGCGCACATGGAACGCTGTGCCGGACGTGATCACCTACTACGACCTTGCCAACACCCTGACGGTATGGAACGTGACGGCGGCAGGCCAGCCCGCCGAGGGGCAGACCACCGGCCTGTATGATACGGAGAAGCTTTCCGTCTACGACAAGTACGCCATGTTCCTGCACGGCAACAACGGCCTGAGCCGGGTGCAGGGCAACGGCAGCGGACGCATCCTTGTCATCAAGGACAGCTACGCCAACTGCTTTGTGCCCTACCTGACCGCCAACTACGCTGACATTGACGTGGTGGATTTCCGCAACTACAACTACGGCTTGGATCAGCTGATCGCCGATAACGGCTACGACCAGATCCTTGTGCTGTACAATTTTGACAGCTTCAAGAGCGACCCCTACCTCTACCGCGCCGGCGTAAAAGGCTAAACTGCCAAATGCCGAAATTATTGCAGTCTATTTTCACAAATTTGCAGCTGCAATTTCATGCGTCCCGCCAGTTTTTGCACAGATGTGCCAAAACCCCTTGATAAAATCCGACTGCTGTTGTAGAATGACCATATAGAGAACAATGCTCTATCGGCACTTGGATATAGACGCCGTGGGATCGGGATGCAATGCGGCATTTCCCCTTGACAAAGGAGTATTGAAAATGAAAAAGATGAATTATCCCGCAGATTATGCGGTACTTTCCAACGAAGAAATGACCTATACCACCGGCGGCGGCACGATCGATGATGCTGCCGGGATCGCCACTACTGCCGCAACGGTCGTAGGCGCTGTAGTGCTGGCTTCCAGCTATGTCTGGGGCATTGGGCAGGCACGCACATGGCTGCAGCAGGAGGGCAACAAAGACGGCAACTTCTTTACCGTGCTGGGCCGCGCTACCGATGCCATTGCCGCCGATATGGGAAAATCTGCCAGCAACTTTGTGCGGGACGCTGTTTCCGCCACCACGGTAGTGGCACTGGCTCCCCTGAGCGCCATCCTGCTGATCGTGCGCTGAACCTTTTAATCAGATAAAACGGTGCGTTTGGGTGCACCGTTTTGGATAGCTTTGTTTCAAAAGGAGTGTTATTATGGAAAAAATGATGATGCCCGCGTACTACAATGTACTGTCCACTGAGGAAATGACCTACACCGAAGGCGGCGCTACTGCCACCATGACCGAGGCTCTGCTGTGCTGGCTGATTCCTCCGTACGGCTGGTTCAGAGGCGTGACCGCTGTCCGCGACTACCGCCGTAAGAACCCCAACACTTGGACTGAGACCGGTCTGGATGCTCTGACTGCCGACATGAACAAGGGCGCTGCCAACGCCATCCGTGACATCGCCTGCACCGCTTACATGATCAGCTCCAGCGCTACCGGTGTCGGTCTGATCATCAATGCAGCAGTCATCCTGCTCTGATCCATCTTATCTCATAAGACCGGCTCGGAGTACACCAAAGAACAAAGCAGGCGGAGGCGCTGCCCGAAAGGGCAGCGCCTCCGCTGTTTTTATAGGGTTCTCTTTTAGCTTTCGTCTCATGTATCCAAGTTTTCGTCTAAAACAGGGTGTGTTTTAGACGAAAGTGCAAGTGTGTGAGACGAATCGGCCTTGCGCAGACACAAAAAACGGCGGCACGCTCCGATGGAACGCGCCGCCGTTTGGTTTTTATGCGTTGAACATATCCTTCAGCTTTTTGAAGAAGCCCTTACGCTTTTCGTAGTTTTCTTCTTTCAAAGTGCCCTCAAATTTCTTCAGGGCATCTCGCTGGGTCTTGTTCAGTTTTTTGGGGATTTCCACCTCGCACTTGACGTACATATCGCCGCGGCCGCGGCCGTTCAGGTACTGGATGCCCTTGCCGCGCAGACGGAAGGTGGTGCCGCTCTGGGTGCCCTCGGGCACGGTGTACTCCACCTTGCCGTCAATGGAGGGCACGGTGACGCTGTCGCCCAGCACAGCCTGACTGTAGGTGATGGGCACGGTGACCCACACATCGTAGCCGTCGCGCTGGAACACCTCGCTGGGGCGCACGCTGACCATGACGATGACATCACCGGCGGGGCCGCCGTTGGTACCGGCATCGCCCATGCCGCGCAGTGCAAAGCTCTGGTCGTCGTCGATGCCCATGGGGATGGACACCTCCAGCGTCTTTTTGGTGGCTACCTTGCCGCTGCCATGGCAGACCTTGCAGGGGTTCTTTACCAGCTTGCCCTTGCCGCCGCAGCGGGAGCAGGGCTGCTGGGTCTGCATCACGCCAAAGGGGGTGCGCTGCTGGCGGATGACAAAGCCGCGTCCGCCGCAGTCCGGGCAGGTCTCGGGGCTAGCACCGGCGGCACAGCCGGAGCCGTGGCACTCAGTACACTCCTGCTGACGGGTGATGGTAATGTTCTTCTTGCAGCCGTGCACGGCCTCGTCAAAGCTCAGGGTGATGCGCACCCGGATGTCCTGCCCCTTGCGAGGGGCGTTGGGGTTGTTTGCCTGACGGGACGAGCCGCCGAAGCCGCCAAAGCCGCCGCCGAAGATATCGCCAAAAATGTCGCCCAAGTCCACGCCGTCGCCGCCAAAACCGCCAAAGCCGCCGGGGCCGCCGCCGTTCTGTGCTGCATAAGTGGGGTCAACCCCGGCAAAGCCGTACTGGTCGTACAGCTGGCGCTTCTTCGGGTCCGAAAGCACCTCGTTTGCTTCGTTGATCTCCTTGAACTTTGCCTCGGCGTCCTTATCGCCGGGGTTATAGTCCGGGTGGTACTTCATGGCAAGCTTGCGGTATGCCTTTTTGATCTCGGCATCGCTTGCGCCCTTGGATACCCCCAGCACTTCGTAATAATCACGCTTTTCCTGTGCCATATCCACTCACCTCTCCGGGAACGCCCTCCCCGGGTAACGCCCCGGTCGGTTCCTCACTCTATAAACCAGCAAGAGCCGCCCCGGCCTAAACCGGAGCGGCTTTTGCTTTATTGCGCGTGTGCCCGCCGGTTTGGCCGGACACAGCGCTTTGTGTCAGACTTAGACTTCCTTGAAGTCGGCATCCACAACGCCGTCATCGTTGGGCTTTTCGTTGGTTGCGCCTGCGTCAGCACCGGGCTGTGCACCGGCGGCCTGCTGTGCGGCAGCGGCTGCCTGATACATCTTCTCGAACACCTGGCTCAGGGCTTCCTGCTTTGCCTTGATGTCGTCCACGTTGCCGGACTGGACAGCGGTCTTCAGGTCAGCAAGCTTTGCCTCGGCATCGCTCTTCACGTCTGCGGGCAGCTTGTCGCCGTTCTCTTTCAGCATCTTCTCGGTCTGGAACACCATCTGGTCGGCACCGTTGCGGATATCGACCTCTTCACGCTTCTTCTTATCGTCGGCAGCGAACTGCTCAGCTTCCTTCACAGCCTTGTCGATGTCCTCCTTGGACATATTGGTAGAAGCGGTGATGGTGATGTTCTGCTCCTTGCCGGTGCCCAGATCCTTAGCGCTGACCTTCACGATGCCGTTGGCATCGATATCGAAGGTAACTTCGATCTGAGGCACGCCACGGGGAGCCGGTGCAATGCCATCCAGATGGAACACACCCAGACTCTTGTTGTCGCGGGCAAACTCACGCTCGCCCTGCAGCACGTTGACCTCAACAGAGGGCTGGTTGTCGGCTGCGGTGGAGAACACCTGGCTCTTGTGGGTGGGAATGGTGGTGTTGCGGTCGATGATCTTGGTGCACACGCCGCCCAGAGTCTCAATACCAAGGCTCAGCGGGGTGACATCCAGCAGCAGCAGACCCTTCTTCTCGCCGTTCAGAACGCCGCCCTGAATAGCAGCACCGACAGCCACGCACTCGTCGGGGTTGATGCCCTTGAAGGGCTCGCAGTTCAGTTCCTTCTTCACTGCATCGTAGACAGCGGGGATACGGGTGGAACCACCGACCATCAGCACCTTCTTCAGGTCGGAAGCGCGCAGACCTGCATCCTGCAGAGCCTTGCGCACGGGGGTCATGGTACGGTCGACCAGATCAGCGGTCAGCTCGTTGAACTTTGCGCGGGTCAGGGTCATATCCAAGTGCTTGGGGCCGGTAGCATCGGCGGTGATGAAGGGCAGGTTGATCTGGCTGCTCATAGCGCTGGACAGCTCGATCTTAGCCTTCTCGGCAGCTTCCTTCAAACGCTGTGCAGCCATCTTGTCCTTGCGCAGGTCGATGCCGTTCTCGGTCTGGAAGGCGTCTGCCATCCAGTCGATGATGCGCTGGTCGAAGTCATCGCCGCCCAGATGGGTATCGCCGTTGGTGGCCAGAACCTCGGTAACACCGTCGCCCATCTCGATGATGGACACATCGAAGGTGCCGCCGCCCAGGTCGTAGACCATGATCTTCTGGTCGTCCTCTTTATCCACACCGTAAGCCAGAGCAGCTGCGGTGGGCTCGTTGATGATACGGCGGACGTTCAGGCCTGCAATGGTGCCTGCGTCCTTGGTGGCCTGACGCTGGCTGTCGTTGAAGTAGGCGGGCACAGTGATGACAGCCTCGGTGACGGTCTCGCCCAGATAAGCCTCGGCATCAGCCTTCAGCTTCTGCAGGATCATAGCGCTGACCTGCTGGGGAGTGTACTCCTTGCCGTTCAGGGTCACCTTGTGGTCGGTGCCCATCTGACGCTTGATGGAAGAAACGGTGTTGTCGGGGTTGGTGATAGCCTGACGCTTTGCAACCTGACCTACCAGACGGTCGCCGGTCTTGGTGAAGCCGACAACGGACGGGGTGGTGCGGGCGCCCTCAGAGTTGGCGATGACAACAGGCTCGCCGCCCTCCATAACAGCCACGCAGCTGTTGGTAGTACCAAGGTCGATACCAATAATCTTACTCATAATGAAGTCTCCTCTCGAAAGAACAAATCTTGTTTATATGATGCTTATGATGATGTCAAGCGGATGTTATTGCAAACTCCCTTGCGGGAGGTTCGGCTTATTTATTCGGCCACCACAACGGTTGCATGGCGGATGATCTTGTCACCCAGCTTGTAACCCTTCTGGAAAACGGTGACCACCGTGCCGCTCTCCTGCCCGTCCGGGGCGGGGATCTGCTGCACAGCATTCATAAAGTTGGGGTCAAAGGGCTTGCCCAGCACCTCGATCTCCTCCACATGGAGGGCTTCCAGTGCCTTTGCCGCCTTATCCAGCGTCATGACCACGCCCTTTTTGTAGTTCTCATCGGTGGTGGGGGCGTTGGCAGCCATATCCAGCGTATCCAGAATGGGGATGATCTTTTCCACTGCGTGGGAAACACCGTCGCCAAACTTCTGGTCGGCCTCGCGGGTGGAGCGCTTGCGGTAGTTGTCGTACTCGGCAGCCATGCGCAGCAGCTGATCCTTGGCCTGTGCAGCGTTCTTTTCCGCTGCATCCAGCTTAGCCTTAACGGCTTCCATCTCCCGGGCCTTCTTGTTAAACCAGCCGCCGTCCTTCTTCTTGTCCTCTTCGGTCGCGGCAGCCTCGGCAGCAGCCTGTTCGGGCGCTGCGGCAGCGGTCTTTTCCTCGGGGGCAGTCTCCGGCTGCTCGGTCCCGGGCACCGTGTTCTTTGCTTCTTCGCTCATTCCAGATCCTCCTTATAGATCACAGTCCGCCGTGGTACGGCAGCCTGCGGGGTGTCTTTTCGTTTACCGCTCATGCCCTCGCCCAGCTGGTCTGCAAACTCGTGCAGCAGGGGCATCAGCTTCTGGAAGGGCATCCGGGTGGGGCCGATCAGGGCAATGGAGCCCCACAGCCCGCCGCCTACCAGATACCGGTCGCTCACGATGCACAGCCCGGGGATCTGCGGTTCCAGATCCTCGCCCAGCAGCACGCTTTCGCTGCGGTTTTCCGGGGGTGCAATCAGGCTTGCGGCCTGTTCCTCGTCGTTCAGCAGGGTAAGGATATCACCCACCCGGCCGTCCAGCTGCGGCCAGTCCAGCAGGTACTGCTCGCCGCCCAGAAATACATGGGGCTTTACGCTGTCCTGCAGAATTGCGGCTGCGGCGCTGACCACCGGCACAAGCTCCGGTGCGATCTGGCTGCACAGCTCGCTGAGCATCCGGGTGGAAAGATCCACCGGTGCCACAAAGGTAAGGTTGCGGTTGAGCAGCGCCGCAAGGGCAGCTGCATTTTCCCGGGAAAGCCCGGTGCGTACCCGCGCCACCCGGGTGCGGACGTAACCGGCGGTGGTCACAGCCAGCACGGCGGCTGCGCTGCGGCCCACCTGCACCACCTCGTAATGGGCAATGCACAGATCCTCGGCGCAGGGAGTGCTGACGGCGGCGGTGCAGCCGCTGATGGCGGCCAGCGCCTTGGCAGCACCCTGTGCCAGCTTTTCCGGCTCGTGGTCAAGGCTGGCGAACACCGCATCCACCCGGGCGCGGGTAACGCGGTCCAGCGGCTGATCGTCGGTCAGCAGGTTGTCCAGATAATACCGGTAGCCCTTGGCGCTGGGCACACGCCCTGCGCTGGTGTGGGGCTGCTCCAGCAGACCCAGCTTTGTCAGCGCCGCCATCTCGTTGCGCAGCGTTGCGCTGGACACTGCCATATCAAAGTAGTTTGCCAGCACGCTGCTGCCCACCGGCTCGCCCTCAAGGCCATACAGCGCCACGATCGCCTGCAAGACCCGTTGCTTGCGTGCATCCATCGTCATAGCGCCTGCCTCCTTTTTGTATCGCTTTTGTTTGTTTAGCACTCCTTGTTCCTGAGTGCTAAGACCATTATAATCGTTTTTGTCCTGCTGTCAAGCCCTTTGCAAAAATGTTTATAAAGATTCATAATTCTGTCATAAAGGGGATTACCCCCTCAGGCAAGCGGGCTCGCCCTCTCAGTCACCTACGGTGACAGCTCTCCCAAAGGGAGAGCCCTTGGCATGGCGGGAAAGTTCGTGGTTGAAGGGCAAAGCCGCTTGCAAAATAACCCCTTCTGTCTTGCCGCTTTGCGTCAAGCCACCTTCCCCAAGGGGACGGCTTTAGCGGTAGCGGCAAAGTTTTCTTCCAAAAGAAAAAGCGCCTGAAACATTCGCTTTTGAATTTCAGAAAACTTAGCGAATTTCGTTACAGACGCTTCTATTTTAGCGAGCTCGGCATCTCCCCAAAGTGGGAGCCCTTGGCAGTCCACGCGAACTTCATCTCTTTGCCAAGGCCTCTCCCTTTGGGAGAGGTGGATTTGCGTAGCAAAGACGGAGAGGGCGAGGACGCTGACCTTGTGCAACAGTTTCTTTAATATTACATCTTACTCCTCCATCTGCTTTGCCAGAAAGGCCGCTGCCACCGCCACTGCCTTGCACTGGGCGTCCTCCGGGCAGGCGGTGCGGTCCTCGGTCAACAGACCCACCGCGCCGGTCACGTC
>OJJX01000847.1_pt1 | contig 11141 bp, 8 predicted proteins | sample 1596411 | NCBI WGS metagenome assembly OJJX01 (sample SAMEA4350136, study PRJEB24818) | metagenome | biome: human; feature: gut; material: faeces | place: Denmark | collected 2013-09 | reverse complement strand
AGTAGTGAGGAGGCAGCGGAGAATATGATTAAGAGAATTTGTAGTATTATAGGGACACGACTGACGTCAAGATCTTGACAGGGTTGATCGTCGGCAGCGTCAGATAAGTATAAGAGACAGGGTTAAATGCTTCTCAAATAGCCAGGGTTTCTTTATTAAAGCCTCAAGATAAATTATATTTTTGCTTGGACCCTCAGAATGAATTTGATCCAAATGCTATCTTAATCAGAACAGGAGAACCAAAGGATATTATAGGTTACTGTCCAAGATATCTATCTGAAACAGTATCAAAGTTACTGCATAAAGAGCCAAATTCGATTTCATTAGAAGTTGAGATTGTAAATAAAGATGCTCCTTTACAATATAGATTAAAATGTCTATTGAAAGGAAAATTTCCAACTAATAGTGACCTTAGTTTTAATAGTAGTAAAGAGTTTCAATCTCTAATTGCGCCTTAAACTGTTATTATCATTTATTCCTAAACATATATGTTTTGTAGGTTATAGGTACGCACTGTGTTGCATATGGTATTATTTGATAAATGATATAGAAAAAAGCGGTCAAAAATAACACGAATTTTGACCGCTCTTTTTATTACTTTTACTTACATATTATTTTTGTTTTTTCAAAAACTCAACGCCTGTATCTGGGAAGTCGGTGAATACACCGGTTGCACCAGATTTATTCAATAATGCATCGTACATTTGATTTACGTCAGTGAAGAATTCAGGTAACGCATCTTTACGCACGGTGTATGGGTGTAATTCCACTTTGTATTGTGCGAGTTCTTTCACTAATGGGGTGTACACGATGTTGCCTGGTTTAGATTTTTCTTTATCCACTAACATGTACCAGCCTGGGCCAACACCATCAGCATATTTCACCACTTCTGCCATTGCACCTGGTTTGAACATCCAATCGTAATCGTAGTTCACCCATTTGCCTTTCGCATCTTTTTCTTCAGTTTCATGCCAGTCGGTGTATGCCACTAATTGAACAAGTTTTAAATCCATGCCCATTTTTGGTAGCAATTCGTTTTTGATACGTTTTAACTCATTGAAGTCGAAGGTTTGTAAGTAAACCATGTCAGATTTCTTGTCGTAACCGTATTTTTTCAACACTTTAAGGGTTTCAACTGCAATGTCTTTGCCATTTTGGTGGTGGAACCAAGGTGCTTTGATTTCAGGATAGATACCCACTTTTTTACCGGTAGATTTTTCTAAACCTTGGATGAATTCTAACTCATCTTCAAAAGTATGGATTTTGAAGTGTGATTTCCAAAGTGGGAAACGACCTGGATATACTGCAACTTGTTTACCATCTTTAGTTTCAAAGTTTTCAGTCATATTTAAACTTTGAATTTCTTTTAAGGTGAAGTCGATTACATAATAACGACCATCTTTACGATGACGATTTGGGAATTTTTGTGCGACGTCAGTTAAACCATCTAAGAAGTGGTCATGGATAACCACTAAACGGCCGTCTTTTGTCATCGCTAAGTCTTGTTCTAAGTAGTCTGCATGTTGTGCAAATGCAAGCGCTTTAGACTCAAGTGTATGCTCTGGTAAGTAACCACTTGCACCACGGTGAGCAATGATAATTTTGTCTGATTTCATAGTGTCCACAGAAGAGTGTGCGCTACATCCTGCAAGTACGCCTGCAGCTAATAAAGAAAGCGCTAAAGTTTTGAGTTTCATTGTGTGTTCTCCTTGATTTACTTATTACATCTTGGTTTCATGTCGTAAAAATAGATTTCACTAATTTCACGGTCATATCCTGGATAAAATCCTTTTGGCATCCCTAACACAATTTGTTTGCCTCGGTTTGCATGGACAAGCAGTTGTTTCGTTTTCGGATTCACATTCAAGCCTTCGACTTCGCCGACATCTCGAATGTCATTCAATGTTTTTTCTAAAACAACTCGAGCTTCATTATTTTTATCTGAAATTTCTACACGATAAATATGATCGGGTTCTTTTTCATCTGCCGTACCATCATCAGATGTAACGTAGAGATCACCGTTATAGGCATAAACCCCTTGAATCCATTGTGGAACAGGTTGTAAATGCACTTTACGTTTATATTTACCTGTTGAAAGATCATATTCATATAAATAACGGCCACTTTCTTCACCAACCCAAGATGCCATCCAAACTGAATTGTGAACGGTATCTACAGTGATGCCGGAAACTTCGACTTGACCTGACTCAGGATTAAAATCAACTGATCTTTTTAATGCGAGGGTTTCAGGATCGTGAATCGCAATTTGAATATTTTTACCTACGCCGGCATCAAACCATTCGGAGGAAACATAAAGTTCATTGTTGTAGATATCAATGTCGCCAATGTGATTGGCTTCCTTTTGGTAGCCGACAAAAGGATCTTTATTTTCTTTAATCAGTTTCCCATTCATATCGTATTTAGCGAGCGTTTTACTGCCTGATACATATAAATATTTACCATCAGTGGTAATGCCTTGACGTCCGTTGACTTCGAGCACCTTGTCTAATTTATAAGTATAAGCGGGGAGTGCTGAACGATAGGGCGCTTCACAAGTTTGATTTGCGAATGCTGCATTTGCCATAACTGCCGCGCCTAACATAATGGTTAATTTATTCAATTTCATCACATTATCTCCTTTTAAAGTGCGGTTAAAAATTCAGTTGTTTTTGTAATAAAAAAGGCGGCAAGCCTTCGCCTGTCGCCTTTAATTTATAGATTATTTAGTACCGTAGGTATCGCCTAATTTAGCTTTATGTTTACCTTCTTCAACCATTACGATGAAGAGTAATAACACCGCTAAGACACCACCACCGATCATGACGTAGAAACCGCCGTCCCAGCCATAGTGTTGTGCTGCCCAACCGATAACAGCTGATGCTGATACTGTACCGCCTAAGTAACCGAATAAACCGGTGAAACCTGCTGCTGTACCTGCTGCTTTTTTCGGTGCAAGCTCAAGAGCGTGTAAGCCGATTAACATTACAGGACCGTAGATTAAGAAACCGATTAAGGTCATTAAGATGAAGTCAGTTAATTGATATGGGTTTTCATACCAAGCTGCATAGTTTGCAAGCTCTGCTTCAGGTGTAGCTGGGTTCATCCAGTATGCTACAACTGCTGCGGTAGTTAAGATCATGAAGATGAAACCGGTTAAACCACGTTTACCTTTGAAGACTTTATCTGATACCCAACCACATAATAATGTACCTGGAACTGCTGCTAATTCATAGATTGTGTAAGCCCATGCGGTACCTTTGATGTTGAAGTGTTTTACTTCACTTAAGTAAACTGGAGACCATTTCAATACGCCGTAGCGGATTAAGTATACGAATACGTTAGCAATCGCGATGTACCATAACAATTTGTTTTTCAATACATAAGTGACGAAGATTTCTTTTGTGCTTAAATCGTTTTCGTAAGTTTTTTCGTTATAGTCATCTGGGTAGTCATTACGCCATTTTTCGATTGATGGTAAACCACAAGATTGTGGAGTATCACGCATCACGAAGTAAACTGGAATTGCACAGAGCATTGCCGCAATACCCGGATAGTAGAGGGATTGTTGCCAAATATCTTTTGCTTGTGCTTCGACACCATGAGTGCTGAAGAAGACGGCACTTGCTAATAGCACCATTGCACCCGGCATCATACCACCGATGTTGTGCGCGGTATTCCAGATAGATACGATAGTACCGCGTTCTGATTTAGACCACCAGTGTACCATTGTACGACCACATGGAGGCCAACCCATACCTTGGAACCAACCATTTAAGAAGATCATTACCCACATGATGGCAATGCCTGAAGTTGCCCATGGGAATAAACCCATCATGGTCATACAAAGACCAGAAAGCAATAAACCAGATGGTAAGAATACACGAGGGTTCGAACGGTCAGACATACCTGCCATTACGAACTTAGATAAACCGTAGGCAAGACCGGCTGCTGAGCCGATAACACCTAATTCCGCTTTTGAGTACAAGCCGGCTTGAATTAAACCAGGTTGTGCTAAGTCAAAGTTTGCACGTACAAAATAGTAAGCGGCATAACCAAAGAAGATCCCAGCAAACACTTGCCAACGTAAGCGTTTATACGTGGAATCAATTTTCTCCGCTGGAAGTTCCGCAATATGCGGAGCGGGTTTAAATGGTCCAAACATAATTTCTCTCCAATATCATTTTAATTATGAGTCCACCCCCATGCTGGGGATAGCGTGCATAATAAAATAAAAATAGAAATTAAAAAGGGAAATAATTCAAAAATGTGATGCATTTCACAAAATATTTTTTAACAAATGAGCGAATTCGAAAATTGTGTGATCTGTCTCACAAAACAGCTTTCTTTTTCGCTCAAAATGTTGTGAATTTAACCGCTCTCTCATACAATAGCCATGGAATTTGTAACAGTTTTTACGTTTCTTTTTATTAATATTTTGGCTTTGGGGGTAACAATGGGATTATCGCCTAATATGTATCGTGATGTGGGTGATTTTTCACCTATCTCGACGGATGTGATTATCATTGGTGGCGGTGCGACAGGTGCGGGGATTGCTCGTGACTGTGCATTGCGTGGAATTAACTGTATTTTATTAGAGCGTCGTGATATTGCGACAGGCGCAACAGGTCGTAACCACGGTTTGTTACATAGTGGTGCGCGTTATGCCGTAAACGATCAGGAATCAGCAGAAGAATGTATTAAAGAAAATAAAATTCTGCGCAATATCGCTCGTCACTGTGTGGATGAAACAGAAGGTTTATTTATCACCTTACCTGAAGATTCCCTTGATTATCAAAAAACCTTCATCGAAAGTTGTACCAAATCCGGTATTGAAGCGGTCGCCATTGATCCTAAACTTGCCCAAATTATGGAACCATCAGTCAACCCTAATTTAGTGGGTGCCGTTGTGGTGCCAGATGGTTCAATCGATCCTTTCCGTTTAACGGCTTCCAACGTGATGGATGCCACCGAAAATGGCGCGAAAATGTTCACTTATTGTGAAGTAAAAAGCTTAATTCGCGAAGGTGGCAAAGTGATCGGTGTGGATGTTTACGATCACAAAAATCGTGTAAATCGTAAATTCTTTGCGCCATTAGTCGTCAATGCTGGTGGTATTTGGGGACAAGGTATCGCAGAATATGCGGATCTCAAAATCAAAATGTTCCCAGCAAAAGGCGCATTACTTGTCATGGGGCACCGCATCAACAAAATGGTCATTAACCGTTGCCGTAAACCGGCGGATGCGGACATTCTTGTGCCAGGTGATACCATTTGTGTTATCGGTACAACCTCTAGCCGTATTCCTTACGATCAAATCGATAACATGGAAGTCACCCCAGAAGAAGTAGATATCTTATTCCGTGAGGGGGAAAAACTTGCACCAAGCTTGCGTCATACTCGCGTATTACGTGCTTATGCCGGTGTACGTCCGTTAGTCGCGTCTGATGATGACCCATCTGGTCGTAACGTGAGTCGAGGTATCGTGTTGCTTGACCACGCAGAGCGTGATGGCTTAGACGGCTTTATCACGATCACTGGCGGTAAATTAATGACTTATCGCCTAATGGCAGAATGGGCAACGGATCTTGTTTGTAAAAAACTCAACAAAACCGCACGTTGTACAACCGCTGAGCGTCCATTGCCAGGTTCAACCGAAAGCCGCGCAGAAACTAATCAGAAAGTCATTTCACTTCCAAGTACGATTCGTTATTCAGCCGTGTACCGTCATGGTTCCCGTGCTACTCGTTTATTAGATAAAGAACGTCTCGATCGTTCAATGGTGTGCGAATGTGAAGCAGTAACAGCGGGTGAAGTACGTTATGCCGTTGATGAATTAAATGTCAATAACTTAGTGGATTTACGTCGCCGTACTCGTGTAGGTATGGGTACTTGCCAAGCTGAGCTTTGCGCATGCCGTGCGGCGGGCTTAATGAACCGTTTTGAAGTGGCAACACCTCGTCAATCGACCACTCAATTAACCGCTTTCATGGAAGAGCGTTGGCGCGGTATTGAGCCTATTGCATGGGGTGAAGCGATTCGTGAAGCGGAATTTACTTCATGGATGTATGGCAGTGTGTTGGGCTTAAACGATGTTCAACCGCTTGAAACTGACAAACAGCAAGGGACGGATAACAATGAATTTTGATGTAGTGATTATTGGTGGCGGCCTTGCAGGTTTAACTTGCGGCATCGCTCTACAAGAACAAGGCAAACGTTGTGTCATTATCAATAACGGCCAAGCAGCGATTGATTTTGCATCCGGCTCATTAGATTTATTAAGCCGTTTACCAAATGGTGCGTTTGTTAAAAATATTCCTGAAAATTTGACCGCACTTGCAGCTCAATTACCACAACACCCTTATAGTATCATGGGGGCTGAACGCGTGTTAGCGAAAGCGCAAGCTTTTGAAAAATTAGCGGAATCGTTAAATTTAGATTTAATTGGCTCAAGTGCAGAAAATCATTTTCGCGTTACCGGTTTAGGCAGCTTGCGTGGTGCATGGCTTTCACCAAATAGCGTGCCAACCGTGCAAGGCGAAACCCCATTCCCTTATAAAAAAATTGCGGTTTTAGGCATTGAAGGCTATCACGATTTCCAACCAGAATTATTGGCGGATAACCTTACACTCAATCCACAATTTGCCCATTGTGAAGTGAAAACGGGCTTTTTAAATATTCCTGAATTGGATCAGTTACGTGCAAATTCGCGCGAATTCCGCAGTGTAAATATTGCACAAGTTTTAGAATATAAACTGAAATTTGATGATCTTGTGGCTGAAATGAAAGAAGTAGCGAAAGGCACCGAAGCGATTTTCTTGCCAGCGTGTTTCGGTTTAGAAAATCAAGAGTTTATGGAGTCACTTCGCAAAGCAACAGGCTTACCATTATTTGAATTACCAACCTTACCACCGTCTTTATTAGGTATGCGTCAACGTATTCAATTACGCCATCGTTTTGAGAAATTGGGCGGTTTAATGATGAATGGTGACAGTGCATTAAAAGCGCATTTTGATGGAAACAAAGTTCGCGCCATTCAAACTCGCTTGCACGAAGATGAAGAAATCACGGCAGAGCATTTCGTATTAGCGTCAGGCAGCTTCTTCAGTAAAGGTTTAGTCTCTGAATTCGATAAAATCTACGAGCCCGTATTCTATTCAGATATCATCGGTGTGGAAGGCTTTAAAGATACTGATCGTTTTACTTGGACAGATCATCGTTTCTCTAATCCACAGCCGTATCAATCTGCAGGTGTGGCGATTAATGCGCAATGCCAAGTACAAAAGAGCGGTCAATTTTTAACGAATTTGTATGCGGTGGGTAATGTGATTGGTGGTTTCAATGCGTTAGAGCTCGGTTGTGGTTCAGGCGTGGCAGTGGTAACAGCGCTTGCCGTTGCGGATGAAATTCTTCACAACACACATTAAGGAGGCGTTATGAACATTCAACAATTAATTGAAAATGCAAAACAATCCCTTAATGCACCACAACATCATCATGCCTTTGATGAAAGCTTTGAGAGCTGTATTAAATGTACGGCTTGTACCGCGGTATGTCCGGTTTCGCGTCAAAATCCAAACTATCCAGGTCCAAAACAATCAGGCCCAGATGGTGAGCGTTTACGCTTAAAATCAGCCGAGCTTTATGATGAAGCATTGAAATATTGTACTAACTGTAAACGTTGTGAAATTGCCTGTCCGTCTGATGTAAAAATTGGTGATATTATCGTTCGCGCAAGAAATAAATACCTTGCTCAACAACACAAGCCAGCCGTGCAAAAATTACGTGATGCGATTTTAAGTAACACCGATATTATGGGTTCACTTAATACACCACTTGCGCCGATTGTGAATACGATTACAGGCTTGAAAGCGACAAAATTTGTGTTGGAAAAAGCGTTAAAAATCAGCCGTCATCGTACGTTACCAAAATATTCCTTTGGTACGTTCCGCAGCTGGTATATGAAAAAAATGGTGGAAAGCCAACAAAAATTCGAACGTAAAGTGGCGTATTATCACGGTTGTTATGTGAACTACAATAATCCACAATTGGGTAAAGAATTTATTCAAGTGTTCAATGCTATGGACATTGGCGTGGTGTTATTGGAAAAAGAAAAATGCTGCGGCTTGCCATTAAGCGTAAACCAATTCCCGGAACGTGCGAAGAAAATCGCTCAATTTAACACTGATTACATCAGTAAAATGGTGGATGAAAACGGCTTGGATGTGATCAGTGAAGCATCAAGTTGTTCCCTAAATTTACGTGATGAATATCATCATATTTTAGGTATCGACAATGCAAAAGTTCGTCCGCATATTCACATGGTGACACCATTCTTATATCAACTCTTTAAAGAAGGTAAAACCTTACCGCTTAAGCCATTGAAATTGCGTGTAGCTTATCACACCGCATGTCACGTGGATAAAGCAGGTTGGGCACCGTACACCTTGGAAGTGTTAAAACAAATTCCAGGTTTAGAAGTAGTGATGTTACCATCACAATGTTGTGGTATTGCAGGAACATACGGTTTCAAAGAAGAAAACTACGAGGTTTCCCAATCTATCGGTAAAAACTTATTCGATAACATCAATGCAGGCGGATTTGATTACGTGATCTCTGAATGCCAAACTTGTAAATGGCAGATCGATATGTCATCTAACGTGACTTGTATCCATCCATTGACGTTATTGTGTATGTCGATGAATCAAGCTTAGTGAAAAGAGCGGAAACTGATAAAAAAAAGTGACCGCTCTTTTTGTTATTCAATCCAATATGGAGAATTAATTATGCAAAAAATCTTCAAAGTTTCCTTACTTGCTGTGCTTTCATCCCTTGCGGTCAACAGCTTTGCCAGCACGGCAGAAGTGAAAGTGCTTGAGCCTCAATTAAATTACCAACAACTTCTTACTCAAAGACAGGTTGTGGATGAGTTGCTTGAACAAGCAGTGAAAATCCAAAACTCGCCGGCTCGTGTGTCAAATGCAGGTTTTACGGCGAAACTTCCTTCTAATATGGAGCGTATTGCGGATCTTTTATTGGAAGCGTATAAGCTTGAGCCTTATCGTGTGGATTTTTTGTTTGGCGCAGCGAATGCCAATATTTATAACGGTAATACAGATAAAGCCATTGAGCTTTACCAAAAAGTGCTTGATGTGGCGCCAGATGATGTGAAAGCACACACTTACTTGGCTGCATGGAATCGTTTTAAAGGCGATCAAGCGGAAGCGACAAAACATTTAGATCGCTTAAAACAACTTTCACCAGAAAGTGCGAGCAAATTAGAGAAAGTTTTTGCCGTAATTGACAAAGCAGCTAATCAACCAATTACCGACAAACTCGAAACCAAGTTACCGGCACAATCTGCAATTATTACATTGGGCTATGCGTTAAACCCAGATGGCAGTATGCATGATATTTTGGTACAACGTTTAGAGAAAACCCTAGAAATTGCGAATCAAAATCCCGATGCGTTAATTATTGTGACTGGCGGAGTGCCACAAAACAATAAAACCGAAGGGGATTTGATGAAGCAATGGTTGATTGAGAAAGGCGTGGATGCAAGCCGTATTTATTCTGATAACTATGCACGTTCAACTGTTGAAAATGCGCTTTTCTCTCGTTACTCTTTAGCGAAACATAAAATCAAACACGCTGTGTTGATTAGTTCGGGTAGTCATGTTCGTCGTGGACAGGCATTATTTGAAATTGCGACACAAGAATCTGGTCCACAAGGTCTTGTGATTGAAACCGTAGCAGCGTTAGATAAACCGTTAGATGAGTTACAAAAAATTACGGAGAAAGACTTGCTGGGTATTTATCGTGACAGCTTAAAAACAATGGGATTGCCAATGTTTAACAGTGGTGCATTACAAGATTAATTAATTTCCTAAAAACAAAAGTGCGGTGAAATTTCACCGCACTTTTTATTTTCTCTTTCGATTAAAGAATATGTTGATATTGTTCTAACATTTCTTTTGGCCATACGCTTGATTGCACTTCACCAATGTGTTTTTTGTGAAGTAAAAGCATTGCCATACGAGATTGACCGATGCCACCACCGATGGTGAGAGGTAATTTGCCGTTTAATAAATCTTGGTGCCAATCCATTTTTAAGCGATCTTCATCACCGGTTAAACCAACTTGTAAACGCAATGCGGATTCATCTACACGAATACCCATTGAAGAAAGCTCAAACGCTTTACCTAACTCAGCGTTCCACACCAAAATATCACCGTTTAGACCTTTGTAGCCGTTTTCAGATTCTGTTGTCCAGTCATCGTAGTCTGGTGCACGGCCATCATGTGGTTTACCATCTGATAATTTGCCACCGATACCGATTAAGAACACGGCGCCATATTCTTTACAAATCGCATTTTCACGCTCTTTGCTTGAAAGATCTGGGTAGCGTTTCACTAAATCTTCACTATGTACGAAAGTGATTTCTTTTGGCAAGCTTGATGGAATGTCAAAGCGTGCTTCTACCGCTAATTCAGTTAAACGGATTGCACGATAGATAGAACGTACCGTTTCTTTTAAATAAGCAAAGTTACGACGACCTTCAGGAATGACTTTTTCCCAGTCCCATTGGTCCACATAAACAGAGTGAGTTTGATCCAATGAATCTTCATCTGGACGTAATGCTTTCATATGAACAAATAAGCCTTCACCTTCTTTGAAATGGAAACGTGCGAGAGTATGGCGTTTCCATTTAGCTAATGAGTGAACCACTTCATAAACCGCATTTGGGATACATTTCACGTTTACTTGAACCGCTTTCTCAATGCCTGATAAGTTATCTTGCATACCGTTACCAACTTCACTAAGGATTGGACCCTGTACTTCGATAATGCCAAGTTGTTCAATCAAGTTTTGAGTAAAGGTGTTCTTCACAAAGCTGATTTCTTGTTGTTGTAAAATAAACGTCTTTTTCATATTTATCCTTCTTTTTATAATAACTGCTAAGATTTGTTGCGCATTATTTAATGAAATGACAAATTATTTCAAGTAATTTCTTTACATTGTTTTAAATGTTGAATATTATCAAAAATAAAGAAAGTATTTTGAAAAAGATCTAATAAGGAGTGTTTTATGAACAATATCGATACACTTGATCGCCAAATTCTCCGTGTACTGACTAAAGATGC
>OJJX01000833.1_pt1 | contig 11288 bp, 10 predicted proteins | sample 1596411 | NCBI WGS metagenome assembly OJJX01 (sample SAMEA4350136, study PRJEB24818) | metagenome | biome: human; feature: gut; material: faeces | place: Denmark | collected 2013-09 | reverse complement strand
TATATCGTGAGCAGCGTCAGATGTGTATAAGAGAATGAAGCAAGGTGACATTCAGTAGGGGCTTATAATAATTATTAATTTATAAATACACAAAACGACCGCAGACATCAAATAAAAGAAATTCGTCGGCAGCGTAAGATATGAATAAGAAACAGAATAAGCAATCCCTAAGGCAATAGTATTGGACCTACAATAAGTACAAAAACCTGCCATAATTTGAGTCGGTTCCCCCAATGGGTCATATTGAATTGGTTTCAATGCAGCAAGAGCTGCACTTAAAGCACCTGCTTGATTTACTTCCACACCTACTTCGCCTACTTTGTTGACAACTCTGGCAAGTTGATCTCCATTCACTGCATCCATAGAACCTAACGCTACAGTTCCTGCTCCAACATTGGTAATCTTATTTCCACCATTATTTAATCCTTTATTAGTTAAACTTACTACCGGACCGTTTCCTGGCGATGAGATAACCATACCGGAACCATTGAGAACCGTCTTATTACCTGCCGAAGAAGTAACGCTCATTTCACCGTCACCCATTCTTGCAGTACCTTTAGCACCACCAGTGGTTACGCTATTTAAATCTTTCAAATCTTTACCTAAGTCTACCACATAAGTCTTAGATTTATCCGGATTTACCTTTTCATCCACCTTGACATTGGTGCTTCCGGCTTCCACCTTAGTTTTAGCCTGTGCCGCAGCTTTTTTAAGCTGATCTTCCGTAGCTGCTCGCCCTGTAGTAATGTGTTCCGGATCCCAATCAGTATTTGTCAATCCGCTTACAGTACCGGTAGTACCATCTACAGCAACCTTACCTGCTTGTACATGACCTGTTGTTCCATTAATCGTAACTGCTTTATCTCCACTTCCTGCTTTGATAGTCGCATTCTTACCATCGATACCTACTGCATTTTCTCCGGTACCGGCGGTCATCGTGCCTGTAGCCCCGTCTACTTTCACAGCTTTATCCCCTTCACCCAAAGTAACTGTATCCTTTAATGCTACTTTATAAGTCTTTGCTTTCGTTGCCGGGTCTGTTTCAGTAGTAACAGAGATATTCTTACCTTCTTCTACCTTAGAAGTGGCTGCTGCTTCTCTTACTTGTTTCATATTAGCAGCATCGCTATCAGCTTCACCATCTGCAACATTCTTGATTTGTTTGCTTTCTGCATTCAAACCGTCTTTTGTAAAACCGATAGTTTTCTTAGAATCTTTAACACTTCCATCAGAATTAAGATTATCTTTACTGTTATAAGTAACTCCATCAGCAGTCATACGAGTAGTATCTCCTGATGCATTCTTAACAGTATTTCCAGTTGCAGTAGAAGTATTGGAATTATTAGCATTGTCAGTTATGGTATTACCTTTGGCACTCATAACATTCTTATTACCATCGGTATCTTCTGCAGTAACAGAGTTCATCTTCTTCAAATCTTTATTTAAAGCTAACCCAACACCATCGGCAGTTGCTTTAGTAGTGATATTTTCATCACCTTTAATTCCAACTTCTTCTCCCAACTTCTTAGCACCGGTAGAACCGGTATCTCATTTAAAAGTTAAGCCTTTATTATTTACGGTTGCATGCGCTTCTGCACCCTTCTTAATATCATTAACAGCTTTATCGCTAAGAGATACTGATAAATCATTACCATTAATAGCAGTAACTACACCTACCGTATCAGCAGAATGTCCATTTGCATTACCTATAAACCTTAACAGTAGCACCTTTAGCTATTGTATTGGAGGTAGTACCATCAGAGAAATTCCAAGTATAAGCACCGGCTGCAATAGCGTCATTTAACTGTTTAAGATTTACCGCTTCATCATCTGCTAATGCTTTAGCAACACCTGTAATTCTTTAACCATTTGCATTAATTCCGTCTTTAGTAATATAGGTCTTTGTTCCTACTGCAACTCCTGCATCACCAATAGTAACTTTGGTGTCTGCACCGGTACCTGCTACTACAGAATTAAATTCCGGATTTTCAGACATAACAATCTCTAATCCGTCACCATTTTTCTTGACTCCAAGATTCTTGGATACGGCTCCGGTCGTATCAGTCAATCCACCTTTTATGGTTAACTTACTTCCTAAGTTACGATGTACTACACCACCGTTGTTTCCTTCAAAATCAATTCCTTTATTTTCTAAATCGGAAATCTTAGTATTTGCAGAATCGTTAACAAGTTTCAACTGATCTTCCGTAGCTGCTTGTCCTGTTACTGCCTGCGGATTATTTACATTCCATGTCTTATTGGACAATCCGCCTACTACGTTCTGCACTCCGTCAATCTTTATTGTTCCTACAGTAATAGCTTTAGCCGCTCCATCAACGGTTACATCTCCAATGGTAGCTTTCTTATTTGTTCCATCAAGAACTACTTCACCGGCAGTAATCTTCTTATCTGTACCGTTAATGCTTACATCACCAACTGTAGCTGTTTTATTTACACCATCTAATTCTATTTCTCCAGCCTTAATAGTACCATTGGTACCATTAATACGAACTGCATTTCCTGCTGTACCCAAAGTAATATCATCTGCCAAATTAACTTTATACTTTTTACCATGAGTTCCATTCGGTACATCTTCTACTATCGTATTCTTACCATTTTCTAACGTAGTCGGTTTAGCACTTGCCGCAATCTTGTTGTCTACATATTCCTTATTTGCTGCATCGGTATTGTTTGTAATCTTAGATGTATTAATACCGCTAATACGATCATCTTTAATTTCTACATTACCGGCTGCTAAACGGTTGCTGACCACTCCATTATTATCAATAGTCGTTCCGGAAATAACCGCTTTCTTCGCTTTCATTTCTCCGGTAGTACCATTAAGAGTTACTGCATTAGCACCGGTACCTGCCGTAATGATTCCTGCCGTTCCGTCCATAACTACTTGGTTAGCACCGCTTCCTGGCAAGACCAATTTCTCGAGCCATCCCCTGGCTTACAAGTCCTCCGCAAACCCAAAGTTCTGTACATTTACCCAAGAGTACATAGTTAAAATGCATAGCCAGTTCTCGTTCCTCTTCACGACTGTCATCCATAAATTGCGGATATAAAAGATGAGTCGTTATAGGGATTGCATTGTTATCAACGGCAAAATGACTATATGTTCTAGCATTTGTTACGTTATGGTCAACATCACCGGCATAGGGACTGCAAATATACACTAATGGTAGATAGGCAGCCTTTTTATCAGCTACCGTTTCCTCACGATAAATATTGGTAAGTGTCTCATAGGTGGTCGGGTCGTAATAACCCTCAGAGTTAAACTTATCAATGCTCATATAGCCTAGTCCTCCCGTTCGATTAGCGGATAAATACCTTCACTCTTAAGAAGGTCATATAGGAACAATCTGCCCTTTTGCGTCCAATAGGTATGCATCACACTTCTGTTCTCATCAATAGCATAGGTTCTGGACTGCGTATAGCCACACGTTGCATAATGCTGATATAAAAGCCAGGTCTTTCTAAACTTGTACTGAACGCCAAGTTCATGAAGCAACTCATTAAACCTACGCCCACTCATACCATAGTCTTTAGCAATCTGCGTAATCGGTACAGTATTAGCATTTTGCAAGATTAAGTCATAGTAACTTGCCTTAGGCTGCATCTCAGCGATTTGTTGTCGCTGAGCTAAACTTAAGCATTCAAACTGTTTTCGTTTCTCCCGTTCTTCCTTAAGCTGGGTAAAAGCCGCAATGGCAAAGTCTGTATTTTCCAAAATCTCATCAATAGCATACATGCCATGCTTGCGGATAGACGGAAGAACTTCTGCCGTTACCCAGTGCTTAAACTTTCTAGCATTCGGCATCTTACTGGTCAGGATAAGACTGTAAAGTCCCGATTCGTTAATAAGAGTTGTTTCCTTATTCTGATTACCATCAAAAATCATGGTCTTGAGTCGATTCTCTACTGCAACATGACGGTTAATATCTCGACTACCGTTTTGGTACCCGAGGATAGCTGCCACATCCTTACCAACAAACATAACCTCACTATTTACCGTTGCGGTTCTTACAGAGCCAAACTCAGCATTGTTAAATACTTGTAATTCCATTCGAATTACCTCCTTAATAAATGATTGGAGGGCCTTTTCCCCTCCTACTTAGTAGCCTTGGGAAGAGGGTTAAAAGGACGTTTTTGAAAAAACTTTTTTAATGTACTAAGAGCCCGTCTATATCGATGACTGACATTATTAGCACTATCCTCGATAGATGCTGCATATTCACCCACAGTTTGTCCGTCAAGTGCAATGGCAATAACCATATCTGCTATATCGGGCTTTAAGACTTCACGAATTTTTGTACAAACAGATTCATACTCCCACTGATTTTCACGCTCAATAGATTCTTTGCAAAAAATCCTAGAATCAATAACTTCATCCATCAAAGGTTCAGAAACATCCAAGCCATCAGCTTCATCATTAAGTTGTGCCTTACTATTCCCTCTATGACGGTCAAACTTATGCCAACTGTTGTAGTCGGGTCTATTGAATTGAACTTCAATTTCTTCTTGGATTCTCTTTTCGTAATCCTCTTCACTTTCATCCACTGAGATAGAGATGTTCAACCATTCTGCAAGCTCCGTTGTTTCAACTTCAATGGTCTGGTATGCATTCTCGTAACGCATCTTAATCTTCATAGTGTTCCTACCCTTTCTGCCTGATTCTTGCAGAGGGGCATAGGAAACAAATAAAGGTCGGTACCTATAGAAGTACCGACCTAAAAAGCCTAAGACGCCTAAATTAGACATAAGGAACTAAGGGTACTTCTATCGTACCCATCCATAGGTTGTCCTATAGATGGTACCGATATCTGTATCCCAATGCCCTATAGCTAATCAGGCCTTGTGATATTTATTTTTTAAGTGCCTCTGGCACTCAGATGAAGTTACATATGCTTTGCATCCTCATCTCGATGTCAGAAGTATATATGTTAAATTTTCTTCAGCTTCTTTTTCTCTAAGCAACAAAAAAGGTCTGACAAAATACAGGTGCTCTTAACACCTATACTTTGTCAGGCCTTGCTCGCTACGACATTAACTATCGTGCGGCGATTCGCTCAGTACGAACTCTCTGATTACGAAAGCTAACGGCTATCACAGATTTACACAATGTACATTTGATTTTAATGATTCCAATTGTTTCTTCTGGATCTGCGTCAAACAATCGTTTATTTTTACAACATGGACAAGCCACATGCATTTCCTGCATTTACATTCGCCTCCCGTAAGAGGCCAGCCAAAGGGAAAGTCAAACCGACCATTATATTTTTATTATCCTTTGCACTTGTTCCGTGACCTAATCCTAATGTAGCGATATCTTATTATATTGAATATTTGTTCGTTTGTTGATCTATCGTTACTTCTGTTAAAGCTCTGACAAAGTGTATTCCATTTCAGTCTTACAAAACCAAATTTCGTATTCTGCAAACACAAATTCTGTGTTAGTGAATTTGTGGTATACAGTTCCAGTAGAAAAATTCACAATTATGTACTATACTGGAAACATATTAACTGTGTTTTTCTATTGACCACCCTAGTCCTGTAAGACTGGTTCCATTATAGGAAATCTGTTCGGCAGAGCCGGTCAGCCACCGATAGGCTTGGATAGGCACGGATATGGAGGGATAAAAATTGCAATTTAAGAATTTTATTCAAAAACTGTCCTCGGTTATCAGAGCGGGAGGAAGTACAGATAAATTTACTCGCTCAATATTTGAAGCGATTGTCACTGAAGAAGGTCAGCCTATTCTTGATGAGTATAAGAAAAGCAGTTACAAAGGATTTTATAATGGAAGTACATCCATACGAAAAATCTCTCAGAAAATAAATGCGTATATTGACCCAATGGAGTTTGCTGACTATATAAATCAATTCCCAGATGCTGTTACCGTAAATCTGAGCAATGTATTTTCTGCTGACATCCCAGATATCAGTCCCTATAATGCCACTGAAAAGTTAGCGGAATTATTTGTAGAAATCATTACGGAGGCTGCAGGATCGCAAAATAAGCCTACTGAAAAACCTCTGCCTCCTATCATCATGGATGCAGAGCACGGCATTACACCTGACCTTGCTGTATATCGAGATGGTGTTCTTTATATGGATAGAATTCAGCAAGATGATGACTATGTCAGTCCATTCAAGAATTACCTTGACAAGGCGGTGTCATACTACTCGACTAAAAAAACTCTGCTGTATGCAGAAAAGCCTCACTCTTTCTATGAGCTCTATGTATGCAACAATGTTAAGTATCACAAGTATCGTAATTCAGGAACAAAAGATACCAAACAGGAAATCACCATTGAGAATGCTACCATAGAAAAATTAGAGACTGAATCAAAATACATTATTATTGAAGGAATCGGCGGCATTGGAAAATCTATGTTCCTCACTCACCTATTCCTGTCCTCGGCACAGAATTCTGAAACCTCCGGCATTATTCCTCTGTTCTTATCGCTTAAGAATTATAAGGATACAACAGACAATGTCGTTGATTTCATTTGGAAATCTGTCTGCGAGTATGATTCAGCGATTTCCAGAAAAGCCATTATTGAAGCCCTGCAAAACAAAGAACTCGTTCTTCTGCTAGACGGATACGATGAAATACAGTCTTCTGCCAGAGAATCTTTTCAGTCGGATTTAGAGGCATTCATTAAGTCATACAATGGGAATACGATTATCATGACTTCCCGTCCAATTTATGACTCATTTGTATCCTTCTCGAAATTCTCTGTATTCGACATAAAGCCATTAACAAAACCACAGGCATTAAAACTTGTAGGAAAGTTGGAGTTTTGGGATGACATTGCAAAGAACAATTTCATGAAAGCATTGGACAGCAAGTTGTATTACTCGCACGGGGAATTTGCCAGCAATCCACTGCTTCTGACCATTATGCTGATGACATATTCCGCGTTTGGAGAAGTGCCAGCAAAAATGCATGTATTTTACAGCAAGGCATATGAAACAATGGCTCGTCTGCATGATGCTTCAAAAGGTTCATTTAAGAGACCTCTTCATACCAATCTGACACCTGAAGAATTCTCAAAGTATTTTGCTGAATTCTGTGCAAGAACATATAGGAATGAGATATTAGAATTTGATGAGCGCTCTTTTACTGCATATATGGCCAAAGTTCTGCGAGGAACTACCGCCGAAAGCAAAGGAATTACTCCTCATGATCTTCTTCTCGATCTCACAGACAACCTCTGCATCATGTATCGAGAAGGAGGTACCTATTACTTTATACACAGATCATTCCAAGAGTATTTTGCCGCAGTTCATTTTTCTTCGGAATATGATGCCAAACTAACACGAATCGGAAATTTCTTTGAGGGAATGAAGAACCGTAATTATACGGATAAAACATTTGATATGATGTATGACATGATTCCTGATAAAGTTGAACGCTTCATTTTCCTGCCATTCTTAGAGAAACTCCTAACCGAATACTCTCAAAAAGGTGAAGATGAATATTGGGAATTCTTAGAGAATCAATATCCATTTTTAAACTACGAAGAAGGAGAAGTTGGTGACAGTTATCTTTTAAGTCCACAGTCATTCTTGTACAAGGCAATTATTAAGTTCAAAAACATGGATTACGCTTTTGATATTGACTCCGTAGAATGGCCTAGCCAGATTTATAATCTTCCCACACAAAATTGGGTAAGAGTATATAGTGAATTCGCAGAAGACGATGGGTTCCTTAAATACCAAGACCCTGCCGATATTGATGAGTCTGTATTATATGATACAACACTGATTCCAGAAGAACAGCTCCCGTATCAATATGATCGTTATTTCGGTTCTCCCGATAGTACCGGACTCATAATTGAAATTGAAATATATGAACTAAGAAAATACGCATATAAATATCGAGAAATTCGAGAATGCATGGAAGGCACTGACTTTCCTTTAATGCGTGAATTCCTGGAAATTAAGGAATATTACAAGAATTTAAAAGAGAAAACTGAAAAAGAGGATGCTTCAGATGATCTCTTTGATGATTAAGAAAGGACCCCGTTGTAATGAGAATCAGCTACAACAAACTATGGAAACTGCTTATTGATAAGAACATGAACAAAAAAGATTTAAAGGAAGTAGCCGGAATAAGCTCTGCTTCTGTTGCAAAACTTGGAAAATGCGAGAACATCACAACCGATGTGCTTCTTAAAATTTGCGTTGCACTGAATGTGCATCTGGAAGACATTATGGAAACAATTGACGATTAACGGAGGTATCTCATGAACTTACTATATTCAAATATCCTTCCACTTGGAACAGAGGATAATCAGCAGACAATCGCAGACTGCTTTGAAGAACAGCTTTCAAAATCTGACCGTATAGAAATTGCTGTAGGCTATGTATCCCGTGCATCACTGGATGAGCTGGACAGTCTTGTTGAAAAATATCACATCAGAAATATTTGCCTGAATATCGGAATGTACTATATAGAAGGCATGCCGGAAGGTTCCTATCACGCAGCACTCAAGTTAAATAAGAAATGGATTGCAGACGGAATCGGTGAAGTCCGCATAATTCGTACTTTTAAGTATCACGGAAAAGTATACTGCTTCTATAAAAGCGGAGAACCTTTTGCTGCAATCATGGGATCTGCTAATTTGGGAGTTCTTAAGATGGAAGCATCCAATCGCAGACAATATGAATTATCATCTTTAACAACAGAAGCTGACGAATGCAAAGAGATATCAGAGCATGTTCTCCGCTTAAAAATGCCAAACTGCTCTGCAAATATTGGTGATATTACTGATATGCCTCTTATTTTTGAAAAGAATACTGCTCTCTCCGGCATTGAACTCGTTACAGAAGTTCCGCCTTCAAATGTGGAATTCTATAAACGATGCATGGCATATACATCTTTCCTTCTTCCTCTAAAAGTTCCTGCTGCTGATGAACGACACATGGATGACGGAAAACACTACACAAAATCAAATGTAAATGTTTGCTATGCCGCACCAAGAAGCAAGAGAAAATCTCGTGACTGGTTTGAAACTCAGCTCACGGTTGCAAAAGATATCACCCGCACTGATGGATATCCGGAAAAGAATGTTCCATTCTTCATTATCACAGACGATGGATACTGGTTTAAGGCTCATACTACAAGTGATGGAAATAAGCAGTTCAGTGCTGTTGGAGATGAGTTAATTATGGGACGATGGCTTAAAGGCCGACTTGCTGCTGCCGGACTTATTTCTCCTGTAAATGATACTCAGCTTGACACTGACCGCAAAGGTATGATTACAAAAGAAATTCTACAGGAATACGGCTGTGAAAACCTTTATCTGAAAAAGACTGGACAGACAGCTCTTGATGAAGATGGAACTGCACTTGATGTTTGGATGCTTTCATTCAAACCGGAGAACCAGGAAGGAGATGACGAATAATGCCTTATTTAAAAAATTACCTTGATAAGATTATCGAACGCGGAAATGTTGGACTTGCAGAATCAATCTCCAATACTGCAGAAGAAGTGGGAAATAATTATCTGAAAAACTTCTCCTTCACTAGTCACGAAATTGGTTTATTGCTTGGCAATGTACAGTCAGGCAAAACAGGACAGATGTTTGGAATAATGAGCAAGGCCACTGACCTCGGCTTTCCAGTTTTCGTTCTTCTTACTACAGATAATGTCGTTCTTCAGCAACAGACTCTTGACCGCGTAAAAACTGATTTAGACGGATTCTGCATCTGTGGAGAAAATGATGCACGAGTATTTGCAGACAACAGCCTTATGCTCCCTACTATCGTTGTATTAAAGAAAAATGCACGAATCCTAAAGCTGTGGGCTAACATATTTAACTCAACTGGATTTATGCGTGGAAACCCATTGTTCATTGTTGATGATGAGGCTGATGCAGCATCTCTGAATACATTAGTCAATAAGAATCGTCAGTCTTCCATAAACAAATATCTGGAGTCAATTCGCAATGGTGCCGCAAGCAGCTTATACCTCCAGGTCACAGGAACACCACAGGCTATTTTCCTTCAAACCCGCGAATCAGGATGGCATCCATTCTTCACTCACTACTTCAAACCAGGAAAGAGCTATCTTGGTGGTGACTTCTTCTTTCCGAAAACAGGAAAGCCGGATTGCGTAACATATCTGGATAACTTGAATGAGCCAGAAAGAGAAGTTGTAATAAGGCATCTTCTTGTATCTGCTCAAATATTAGCATCTGGAGGAACAACCTCTACATGCCTGATTCATCCAAGCGTTAAACAGGCTGTTCATCAGAAATTTGCAGACAGTATCAAAACCGAACTTAACTGGTGCAAAGCAAATTTAACTGGTGTCCTTGCTGCCGAATTACGAAAACAGCACACGCTGCTGACTCCAACTAAATCCAATGTAGTTCCTTTTTCAGAAATCATGAATAAGGTCACAGAACTTTTGAACAATAATGAAATCAAAGTTCTTGTTATGAATGGAAAGACAGATGTTGAAAGTTCAGAATATGCATCTGGATGTAATTTCGTTATTGGCGGAAACACACTGGGACGAGGCGTTACCTTCCCTTGTCTTCAGACTATTTATTATACAAGAACCACTAAGAAACCACAGGCTGATACCATGTGGCAGCACAGCCGTATGTTTGGCTATGACCGTGACCCAGGCATGATGATGATCTATATTGATGAAAGACTGTATAAATTGTTTGCGGATATCAATGCTACAAACAATGCGATTATTTCACAGGTTGAGCAGGGCATTGATGATGTAAAAATTTATTACCCGGAAGGACTTAATCCTACAAGAAAGAATGTTCTGGATACGGATCATGTTGCTGCTATATCTGGCGGAACCAATTATTATCCGTTCAATCCAAAGAACAATACTATCAATCAGATTTCAGACCTTCTCTCCTCTTTTGACGATGACGAGCCATATTACCAGGTAAGTCTCCGCTTAATGAAGGAAGAGCTATCTCACATCGAAACTGACCCTGATTTTAAACTGCCGTCTTTTATGTCTATCATTGACACAATGCTTGCAGAGAATCCAACGACTCAGGGCATACTCATTGTTCGAAGAAACAGAGATGTTGCACAAGGGACTGGTGCTTTGCTGTCACCAAATGACTGGCAACTTGGAGGTTCTTTTCCTCGCAAGGTTGTTCTTACCATGTACCAAGTTACCGGAAATAAGGGCTGGGGCGGCAAGAAACTGTGGGTTCCAAATATAAAACTGCCGGAAGGTGCTAAATACTATCATGAAATTGAGAATTGATATGGCTACTACACACCCAAAG
>OJJX01000804.1_pt1 | contig 11802 bp, 9 predicted proteins | sample 1596411 | NCBI WGS metagenome assembly OJJX01 (sample SAMEA4350136, study PRJEB24818) | metagenome | biome: human; feature: gut; material: faeces | place: Denmark | collected 2013-09 | reverse complement strand
GATACATACCAAGGAAGACGCAAGCGCTGTCATCGACATGGCGCAAAGCCACCAGCACGAGTCTTATGAGCAATACGGCCTTCATTTCATTCATGCCAGTGATGAGTGGTACATTATTGCAGGCAGGGATTTCCCTGAGGAAGAGCGTTACGACGGCTATATCCAGCTGGAAAACGGCGTGGGCATGATGAGCCTCTTCCGGGAGGAATTTCTGGCCGAGCTGGAAAAGCCCCACCGCATCTATGGCACCAAAAAGATGGATGTCGTCACCGGTACCATGGCCGCGTCCCTCATCACCGAGATGATGGACGAGCTCCACCGCCAGTACCCCATGATAGAAGTAAAAGTGCATCCCATCAAAAACAACTTCTTCGGCGGCAACGTCGGCGTGGCGGGCCTCGTCACGGCGACCGACATCATCGCCCAGTGCGAGGGCCGGCTGTCCAGCGGCACCCTGGGCGTGCCTGCCGTGATGCTGCGGGAGGAGAAGGACACCTTCCTCGATGATATGACCATCGAGCAGCTGGGCCAGCGGCTCGGCGTAAAGGTGGAAGTCCTGCCCACCGGCGGCGGCGACGAGGCCAAGGCCCTGCTGCGCAGCGGCCTCCATATCGCCCGCCGGAGAAGACCGTAATTTTACCCCTTTTGTGAAAGGAGGAACCCCCTATGAGCAAACCGATCGTTGCTGTGGTGGGCCGCCCCAACGTGGGCAAGTCCACCCTGTTCAATAAGCTCTGCGGCCAGCGTCTGGCCATCGTGGAGGATACCCCGGGCATCACCCGCGACCGCATCTTCGCCAACTGCGAGTGGAGCGGTCACGAGTTCCTGCTGGTGGATACCGGCGGCATCGAGCCCAAGGCCACCGAGGGCATTCTGGCCCACATGCGCGAGCAGGCCCAGATCGCCATCGATACCGCCGACTGCATCATCATGGTGGTGGACGTGCGCAATGGCCTGACCGCCGCCGACGAGGACGTGGCCCATATGCTGCGCCGCAGCCACAAGCCCATCATCCTCGCTGTCAACAAATGCGACAATGTGGGCGAGACCCCCATGGAGCTCTACGAGTTCTATAACCTCGGCTTCGACGAAGTCATGCCCATTTCGTCCGTCCACGGCCACGGCACCGGCGACCTGCTGGACGCCGTCTGCGCCCACCTCGATTTCAGCGAGACCGTCGTGGAGGAAGACCGCATCCCCGTCGCCATCATCGGCCGCCCCAACGTGGGCAAGTCCAGCCTGACCAACCGCATCCTCGGGGAGAACCGAATGATCGTGGCCAACGAGGCCGGCACCACCCGCGACGCCATCGACACCCCCGTGGACAACGCTTACGGCAAGTTCATCTTCACCGATACCGCCGGTCTGCGCAAGCGCAGCAACATCACCGACGGCCTCGAGCGCTATATGGTCGTCCGCGCACTGGCCGCCGTCGAGCGCAGCCGCGTGGCCCTCATCCTCGTGGACGCCACCGTCGGCTTCACCGAGCAGGACAGCAAGGTGGCCGGCTACGCCCACGACCAGGGCAAAGCCTGCATCATCGTCGTCAACAAGTGGGACGCCGTGGAGGGCAAGGAGACCAACACCATGGAACTGCAGCGCCGGGGCTATGCCGAGTGCTTCAGCTTCATGGGCTATGCTCCCATCATCTTCATCTCGGCCCAGACCGGCTACAACGTCAACAAGCTGATGCAGCTCATCCGCGATGTGGACAGCCAGAACGGTGCCCGCGTGCCCACCGGTGTGCTGAATGAGATGCTGGCCCGTGCCACTGCTCGGATGCAGCCGCCCAGCGACAAGGGCCGCCGCCTGAAGATCTTCTACCTGACCCAGGCTTCCACCCGTCCGCCGACGTTCGTGGCCTTCGTCAACGCAAAGCACCTGTTCCACTTCAGCTATCAGCGGTATATCATCAACCAGATCCGCGAGAACTTTGGTCTGGAGCACACCCCCATCCGCCTTGTCGTGCGTGAGCGCGGCTCCGGTGAGGTGGGCGCGAAGGACGTATAAGGAAGGGAGACTGGTTCGATGACCGCATTTCTCATTGTGCTGGCGGTCGCTGCCGAAGCCTATCTGCTGGGCAGCGTGGACACCGGCATCCTCGTCAGCAAGTATCTGTACCATGACGACGTCCGCACCCACGGCTCGGGCGCTGCCGGTATGACCAACATGCTGCGCACCTTCGGCAAGAAGGCCGCTGCCCTCACGGCGGTGGGCGATGTGCTCAAGGGCGTCGTGGCCGTCTGCCTTGGCCGGTGGCTGTTCGGCCATCTGCCCGCCGATGCTGCCGTCTCGCCCTATCTGGGCGTCTACCTCGCCGCCATCCTCGCCGTGGTGGGCCACTCCAAGCCCCTCTACTTCGGCTTCAAGGGCGGCAAGGGCGTACTGGTGGCTGCCGGTGCCATTCTGGCAGTCCAGCCGGTGCTGCTGCCGGTGCTGGCACTCATCTTCCTCGTCTGCCTGGTCCCCACCGGCATGGTGTCGCTGGGCAGCATCACCATGGCCGCGGCCTACCCGGTACTGACGCTGGTGTACAGCCTCATGCGCGGCCTGCCGACCCGGGACGTGGTGGTCTGCACCGTCGGCGCTGCCATCATGGGCGGCATGGTCATCTGGATGCACCGTTCCAACATCCAGCGCATCCGGGACGGCAAGGAGTACCGTTTCGGTCAGAAGCACAAGAGCAACTAAGCAGAAAAAGATGCCCCGCAGGCAGCTCTCGACGAGCGTCCTGCGGGGCATTTTACGTTGTCAGGCTCATTTCGGGTCTGCTTCCAGCAGCGTGTCGGTGTTGTCCTCGTACTTGGGGTCTTCGATGGCGACTTCAAGCTCCGTGTCGGTGTCGTTATGATGCAGGTGCTTGCGCAGCCGGGAGGCGAATTCTTCTGACGGGATGCCGCTCTGGCTGGGGGAAAGGTCGGGTGCGGGGTGGCCGTCGGGCAGATGAGCGCCGAAGGCCGGCACGAAGAAGAACTTCCGCACGATGAAGATGAGGGCGATGGCGCCCACGCTCAGCAGGTTCTCCAGTGCGGACTCGTGACCCACCACCATGTGGCGGGCGATGGCGTAGAGCAGCACTTCGAGGCTGGAACCGGGGCTGTGCTTGGCCAGCATCTTGATGAACTCGATGCCGATGACGATGTCCAGCGCCCGCTGTAAGAAGATGCTCACCTCGACGTCGTTGCCGTCGAACAGCAGGCCGGGCATCCACTGCAGCAGCGGCACCATCGACAGCAGCAGGCCGATGAGGACGAGGCCGGACAACAGGATCTCGAGCAGGGTGGCTGCGCTGATGATCTTGTTGCGCAATTCGGCGCGGCTGTGGCTTTCAACACGGGAATTGGACATGGGCAGGGACCTCTCTTTCAAATTTGACCGGAAATCTTTTACAACAGTTCGATTCTATTGTAACAAAAGCGAAAAACGAAGTCAATTTCTCCGGCTAAGAAAGCTAGTCAGCATGAAAAACTGGAATCGAAGGCAGACAAAAGGGGCCGTCCGCACTTGGAATAGAGTGCAGACGGCCCCTCGTTGTGCTGAAAAGGCGGCTTAGGCCTCAGCGATGGCTTCGATCTCGCAGAGCACGCCCTTGGGCAGGTCTTTCACGGCCACGCAGCTGCGGGCGGGCTTGGAGGTGAAATACCTGGCGTACACCTCGTTGAAAGCGGCAAAGTCGGCGATGTCGGCCAGGAAGCAGGTGGTCTTGACCACCTTGTCAAAGCCCACGCCGGCAGCTTCGAGGATAGCGCCCACATTGCGGCAGCTCTGGTCAGCCTGTGCGGCGATACCCTCGGCGACTGCGCCGGTGGCGGGGTCTACCGGGATCTGGCCGGAGGTGAAGACGAGACCGCCCACGGTGTAGCCCTGAGAGTAGGGGCCGATGGCGCCGGGGGCTTTTTCGGTGCTGATGATGTTCATATTGATTACCTCACATATCATAAATAGGGGAGTCTCCCGCCAAAAGGGGAGCCGATGAAAAAAGTCTACCACCAACTGTCCCCGCCGTCAACGGGCAGCAGGGAACGGTCCCGGAATTTCCGAAAAAAGGGAATGTAAAATTATTTGGAAAAATCTGTGCAAATCATCTTGACAAGAAATAAACTTTTATGATAAAAATAGAGCATGAAAGTAACATTTTTGCAGAAAAACGCAGGCGCAGCGCAGGCAGGAAAGCCGGCTTTGCGCAGGCGCGTTTCTTTTTTGCAGAAAAAGCGAATTTCTGAACCCTCGGAAGGGGCAGAAAGGATAAGATATGTCGATTTTGGTAGATGATTCAAATAAAACAGCCTGCCGTGCAGCGGAGGCTGGACTGCAGCAGAAAAACTGTGCTGCGCTGGTGCGCCCGGCGGGTACGGGCAAAGGCTGCATCGTGTGGGAGCTGCTGGACGCCCACCCCGAGATGCGCGTGCTCTGGGTGGTGTCCTGTGCTGCCCGTCTGGAGCTGCGCCGCGCCCTGACAAAGCGGCTGGGCCGGACGCTGGACGGCCGGGTGCGGCTGATGAGCTGCGAGCAGCTGGCCGTGCAGAATGCGCTGGGCTGGGTGGCGCTGGCTGAGTTCCGGCCCGGCCTGCTGGTACTGGACGGCTGGAGGGAGATGAGCGCAAAGGACTGGACCGACTGTGTCCAGCCCCTGTTCCGCCTCTGCCCGGGGGCAAAGCTGCTGGCTCTGGGGGAGCCGGACGCCCCGGGCGACAGCTGCCGCGCCGCCGAGGAGATGCTGGCCGACGCCATCGTGGAGCCGCTGGCGCTGGGCGGGGCGATGGCCGAGGGCCTGCTGCCCATGCCGGCCTCCTATACGGCCCTGCTCTGGCCGCTGGAAGATGCGATGGCTCGCCTCCGTGCTGAGGTGAAGAACCTCCATCTGCCGGGCTGCCCTGACCCCAACGCCGAGAAATATCAGGCTCTGAGCCTCGCCGTAGAGAAGCTTCCGCCGGTGGAACAGCTGCTGGCGCAGTGGCTCCCGGATGCTGCCGGGCGCTGCCTCGTCCTCTGCGAGGATGATGCAGCGGCGGCGCAGACCGCAGAGCAGGCCGAGAAGCTGTTTGGTGCAGGAACACATATTTATAAGGATGCAGAAAGCTTTGCGGCCGATGAAGCGGCCGCCCTCCGGCTGCTGGTCTGTGCCAACGGCCCGGCGGTGCAGTCACCTCTGGCCGGGATCTCGGGCGTGGTGCTGGTGCGCCGCAGCGCTGGACCGGCCGCATACCGGCAGATGCTGGCCCGCGCCCTTGCAGCCTGCGGCAGTGTGCCGGTGGCAGAGCTGAGCGCGGCCTTTGAGGCGCTGACCTGTGTGCAGCAGCTGCGGAAGGAGTGCAGCGCGGCGGGGGCAGAAGCCTTCCCGCTGGAAGAGCCCCTTTCTGTCTGCCGCCGGGCTTACCGGCAGCTCCGCCGCGCGCTGGACTCCGACTGGGAGCGCTATTATGCCGCCGCAAAGCAGATGACGGCAGAGGGAAAGACGCTGGACGTGCCTCGCTCCTACCGCTTTGGGGGCGTGGCCGTGGGCCGCTGGCTGGAAAACCAGCGCCTTGTCCGGGCCGGAAAGAAAAAGGGACGCCTCACCGCCGAGCAGGCCGCCCGGCTGGACAAAATCGGCATGAACTGGAAAAAGCGGCTCGAGCTGGCGTGGGAGAACGGCTGTGCTTCGGCCCGGCGGTACCGCGGCAGCCACAGCGATCTGCTGGTGCCGGTCCATTATAAGGATAAGGACGGCTTTGCGCTGGGCGAGTGGATCGTCTATAACCGCCAGCGCTATCTGAGCGGGAACCTGCCGTCAGACCGCGTCGAGCGCCTCGAGGCACTGGGCATGGTGTGGGACACCGGCAGCATCCTCTGGGAGAAGAGCTATGCCGCCGCCGTCCAGTATTATCTGGAAAATCACACGCTGGAAATTCCCGTCAAGTATGTCACGCCGGACGGCATGGCGCTGGGCGTCTGGCTGGGCAGTCAGCGTGCCGCTTATAAAGAAGGTGTGCTGACCGACGCCCAGATCGAAAAGCTGGAAGCGCTGGGAGTGGACTGGACGAACCGGAACGACCGCAAGTGGCAGACCGCCTACGAGGCCGCCGTGAAGTACCACGCCGCCCACGGGAACCTCGACGTCCCCACCGAGTACACCGACGAAGACGGCATCCTGCTGGGCAAGTGGGTGTCCCGCCAGCGGTACGCATGGCAGAACCCCGAGCGCAGCAGTGCCCGGGTGACGCCGGAGCGGAAAGCCCTGCTGGACGAGCTGGGCATGAACTGGGAAAAGACCGACTCGTGGCAGCACCGCTACGAGCTGGCCGTGGAATACAAAAAGGAGCACGGCAGTCTGGCCGTTCCGGCCCAGTACCGGACGAAGGACGGCATCTGGCTGGGCAGCTGGCTGTCCCGTCAGAAGCAGATGCTGCGGGAGGGCAAAAAGCTCTCCGCCGCGCGCCGCGCGGCCCTGAAAGAGCTGTTCAAGGGCGAAAAAGGCCGACGCCTCAGCGCTCCGGTGCCGCCCGCGTACAGCGTGCGGGAGCAGAACTGGCTGGACAACTACCAGAGCGCCAGGCTCTACGCCGAGAAGAAGGGCAGCCTCCTCGTGCCTGCCGGATACGTGGACGAGAACGGCTTCCGTCTGGGCGTCTGGATCTCGAACCTCCGGGCTGCCCGCAAGGCCCGGCCCGGCTCGTTCCAGGTGACGCCGGAGCATATCGCTCTGCTGGATGCCATCGGGATGCAGTGGGACGCCCGGGAGGCCAAGTGGGCCGGGGCGTTCCGCCGCGCCGAAGAGTACTGCGCCGCCCACGGCAATCTGCTGGTGCCGGTGAACTATAAGACCGAAGACGGCTTCTGCCTCGGCGACTGGGTCCGCCGGATGCGCGAAAACTACGCCTGTGCCGAGAAAAAGCTGACGGCAGAGCGCATCGCAAAGCTCGAAGCGCTGGGCATGGTCTGGACCGTGCCGCAGGAGGGCTGAGATATTGCATTTTAGGGCGGAGTGTGGTATACTTCACCTCGTCTGAATAGAAAACAGCAGGTGCCTGCCGCCGGGGTCTCGTCCCCGGCCGGGAGGATAAAAGGGAAGCGGGTGCGAGTCCCGCGCGATCTCGTCACTGTGATAAGGGAGTCCGCTGCCTTGGCGCTCAGCGCCGGTCACTGGAGGCTTTGCCTCTGGGAAGGCGGCAGCGGGCGGTGAGCTTTCAGTCAGGAAACCTGCCCGCTGTTGGTACAGGAGCGTCCGGCTCCGGATCACGAGGAATTGGTCGTACCAAAAAGCCCGAACGTTCAAAGGGTCTTTTTGCTGTGCCTTCCGCGCGGTAAAAAGGCTCTTTTTTCGTTTGAGCTGGCCCCCGTTTCGTACCCTTTCTATCGGAAACGTACATTCCACACAACAGAAAGGACTCAAACAATGCGTAAGGCAACCAACAAGAACTGGCAGCGCGTCACCGCCGCTGCCGCCGCACTGGCCCTGTGTGCCGGTGTCCTCACCGGCTGCGGTGCATCTTCTTCCACTGCCGCCAGCAGCACCGCCGCAAGCTCTGCCGCCGCCAGCGAAGTGAGCAGCGAGGAGGCTGATGAAATGGCAGCAAAGAACGTGGCAGATCTCATCGACGCCATCTATGTGCAGGAGCGCAACGAGAACACCGACGCCCAGTGCGAGGCCGCCAAGGCCGCATGGGACGCTCTGACCGACGCTCAGAAGGAGATGGTCGAGGGCGAAGAGGCTGACCCCGATTACTTTGGCCGTGACACCGGCGATGCCTCCAAGGACGACGCCCGCAACCAGGACAACATCGGCGACAAGGAGATCCTGGTCGTCAGCTTCGGCACCTCCTTCAACGACAGCCGCGCAGCGGACATCAAGGGCATCGAGGACTCCATCCAGGCTGCATATCCCGACTGGTCTGTCCGCCGTGCCTTCACCGCACAGATCATCATCAACCATGTCCAGGCCCGTGACGGCGAGAAGATCGACAACATGGAGCAGGCTCTGGAGCGCGCTGTTGCCAACGGCGTGAAGAATCTGGTCGTCCAGCCCACCCATCTGATGCATGGCGCGGAGTACGACGAGATGATGGAGATGGTGGACAGCTACCGCGATAAGTTCGAGTCCGTCGCCATCGCCGAGCCTCTGCTGGGCGAGGTGGGCAGCGATGCCACTGTCATCAACGCCGACAAGGAAGCTGTCGCCAAGGCCATCACCGCCGAGGCCGTCAAGACCGCCGGCTTCGACAGTCTGGACGCCGCTGCTGCGGACGGCACCGCTTTCGTCTTTATGGGCCACGGCACCTCTCACACCGCAAAGGTGAGCTACAGCCAGATGCAGTCTCAGATGAACGCTCTGGGCTACAAGAATGTCTTCATCGGCACCGTCGAGGGTGAGCCGGAGGAGACTGCCTGCGAGAACGTCATCGAGGCCGTCAAGGCCGCCGGTTACACCAAGGTCGTCCTGCGTCCCCTGATGGTCGTTGCAGGTGACCACGCCAACAACGATATGGCGGGCGACGACGAGGATTCCTGGAAGAGCCAGTTCGAGGCCTCCGGCGAATTTGACTCCGTCGATTGCCAGATCGCAGGTCTGGGCGAGGTTGCTGACATCCAGCAGCTCTACGTCGCACACACCAAGGCCGCTGTCGATTCCCTGAACGGCTGATCCTGATTCTATCATTGCCCGGAAAGGAGTGCCTTTTCGGGCAATTTCTTTTTCGGCCTGCTTTGAATTCGGGCCATTGCGTGTTATAATCTTTTCTGTAAAATAGATACTTCGAGGTATATCATCATGAAACTGAACCATAAATTTGCTCTTCTGCTGGCCGGCGCTGTGCTGGCTGGTTCTCTCACCGGCTGCGGCGCATCCGGCACCCCGGCCAGCTCTGCCCCTTCCTCCGAGGCTGCGGCTTCCTCTGCCGTGAGCGAGGCAGCTTCCGAACCGGCGGCAGAGGCCGCTCTGCCCGACGGCGTCTACACCGCCGACTTTGACACCGACAGCTCCATGTTCCATGCCAACGAGGCCAACGACGGCAAGGGAACGCTGACCGTGAAGGACGGTCAGATGACCTTCCACGTCAGTCTCGTCTCCAAGAAGATCGTCAACCTCTACGTCGGCATGGCCGCTGACGCCGAAGCCCACGAGGGCGACTGGCTCCAGCCCACCACCGACACCGTCACCTACTCCGACGGCCTGTCCGATGAGGTCTACGGCTTCGACATCCCGGTGAAGGCTCTGGACGAGGACTTCCAGCTGGCCATCCTCGGCTCCAAGGGCAAGTGGTACGACCATACCGTCCGTGTCGCCAACGCCCAGCCTGCTGCGGCGGAAGCACCTGCCGACGGCACCTACACCTGCGACGTGACCCTCGAGGGCGGCTCTGGCCGCGCCACCGTGGAAAGCCCTGCTGCTCTGACCGTGGCCGACGGCAGGATGACCGCCACCATCGTCTGGTCCAGCCCCAACTACGACTATATGCTGGTGGACGGCGAAAAGTATCTGCCCACCAACACCGAGGGCAACTCCACCTTCGAGATCCCCGTCACTGCTCTCGACACCCCGCTGGATGTGGTGGGCGATACCGTCGCCATGAGCACCCCGCATGAGATCGAGTATACGCTGACCTTCGCCTCTGCATCCCTGACCGAGGCAAAGTAACGATGAAACGCCGCAATTTCCTGAAAGCCCTGCCTGCCGCCGCCCTCACCCTTGCGGGCTGCGGGCAGCACAAGACTGCCCCGGCCAATACAGCCTCTCTCGTGTTCGACCACAGCTATCCGCTGGACTATGCCACCCAGTTTTCCGCCGACTGCTATGAGGGCGGCTATGTGATGATCGACATCCCGGACGCCGGGCGGTTCCTCGTCGTCCCCGAGGGGGCCGCCGAGGTGGACGACCTGCCCGAGGACGTCGTTCTGCTGCGCCAGCCGCTGGATCATATTTATCTCGTCTCCACCTCGGTGATGGACCTCTTCGTCCATCTGGACGCATTGGACAGCATCGCCCTCTCCGGCACGAAGGCCGATGGCTGGTATGTGGAAGAGGCCAGACAGGCCATGCAGGAGGGCCGCATCGCCTACGCGGGCAAGTACAGCGCCCCGGACTATGAGCGCATCCTTGCCGCCGGCTGCACCCTCGCCATCGAGAACACCATGGTGCTCCACGACCCCGAGGTCAAGGAGCAGCTGGAAAAGTTCGGCGTGCCGGTCCTCGTGGAGCGCTCGAGCTACGAGAGCGGCCCGCTGGCCCGGATGGAGTGGCTCAAGCTCTACGGCATCCTGCTGAATAAGACTGAGATGGCGGAAGAGGTCTTCCGCCAGAAGGTGGAGCAGGTGGCCCCTATCCTCGAGCAGGAGAACACCGGCAAGACCGCGGCCTTCTTCTCCATCACCACCAATAACCTCATCACCGTCCGCCGCACCAGCGACTATGTGGCCCAGATGGTGGAGATGGCCGGCGGCGTCTACATCTTCGACGACCTCGAGGGGGAGACGTCGGCCCAGTCCACCATCAAGCTGCCGCTGGAGACCTTCTACGCCCGGGCCAAAGACGCCGACGTCCTCATCTACAACAGCACCATCGAGGGCGTGATGGAGACCCGTGACCAGCTCATCGAAAAATGCCCGATGCTGGCAGATTTCAAGGCCGTCCAGTCCGGCGACTGCTGGTGTACGGCCCAGAGCCTCTTCCAGCAGAGCATGGAGCTGGCCGACCTCATCTCGGATATGAACCTCGTCTTCACCGAGGGCTCGCCCGACCCGGCATCCCTCCGTTTCTTACAGCGCATCGTATAAAAAGGAGCTTCGTCATGACCACCACCCGCCGCCTCAGCCTCGCGTACCTCGCCCTCACGGCGGGGGTCGCGGTGCTGTTTGCACTCAACCTGTTCTGGGGCAGTGTGTCCCTGACGCCCGGCGCGGTGGCGGCGGCTCTGCTGGGCCGGGGCGAAGATGCGCTGGCCGTGGGCATCGTGCTCCAGCTCCGTCTGCCCCGGGCGGTCATGGTCGTGCTGCTGGGCGCGGCCCTCTCGGCTGCAGGCTACCTCCTGCAGACCTTCTTCGCCAACCCCATCGCCGGCCCCTTCGTCATGGGCGTGTCCAGCGGCGCAAAGCTGGCAGTGGCCCTGACGATGGTGGTGTTTTTACAGCGGGGGCTGCTCACCGGCTCGGCCACCCTCATCATCGCCGCCTTTGCAGGCTCGATGGCGGCGATGGCCTTTGTGCTGGTGGTGGCCCGGCGGGTGCCGCGGATGAGCATCCTCGTCATCTGCGGCATCATGATCGGTTATATCTGTTCGGCTGTCACCGACATCGTGGTGACTTTCGCTCAGGACTCCAACATCGTCAACCTCCACAACTGGTCGATGGGCAGCTTTTCCGGCATGACCTGGGCCAACGTGGGTGCAGCGGCCTGCGTGGTGCTGCCCGCGCTGGCGGCGGCGTTCCTGCTCTCGAAGCCCATGGCGGCCTACCAGATGGGCGAGAGCTACGCCAAAAGCGTCGGCGTACCGGTGCGGGCCTTCTCGACGGCCCTCGTGCTGCTTTCCAGCCTGCTTTCCGCCTGCGTGACGGCCTTTGCAGGCCCCATCTCCTTTGTGGGCATCGCGGTGCCGCATCTGGTCAAGAACCTGCTGGGCAGCGCAAAGCCCCTTTATGTCCTGCCGGGCTGCTGTCTGGGCGGGGCAGCGTTCTGCCTGCTCTGCGACCTCATTGCCCGCAGCCTGTTCGCGCCCACTGAGCTGTCCATCAGCTCGGTGACGGCGGTTTTCGGTGCGCCGGTGGTCATCTGGCTGCTGGTGCGCCGCCAGACACAGGAGGGCCGGGAATGAGCGATCCGAAATTCTACTG
>OJJX01000803.1_pt1 | contig 11812 bp, 12 predicted proteins | sample 1596411 | NCBI WGS metagenome assembly OJJX01 (sample SAMEA4350136, study PRJEB24818) | metagenome | biome: human; feature: gut; material: faeces | place: Denmark | collected 2013-09 | reverse complement strand
GGCCAGCCCCCTCAAGCCCGAGATCGTGGCAAAGGGCATCGACTTCATCATCGTGCGAGAGCTCATCGGCGGCGTCTACTTCGGCAAGCACGAGACTTACACGCTGGAAAACGGCGAGAAGCAGGCTGTGGATTCCATGCCCTACTCGGAGCATGAAATCGAGCGCATTGGACGCATCGGCTTCGAGACGGCCATGAAGCGCCGCAGGAAGCTCTGCTGCGTGGATAAGGCCAATGTGCTGGATACCAGCCGCCTCTGGCGTGCGGTCATGCACCGCCTGCAGGCTGAGTACCCCGAGGTGGAGTACAGCGAGATGTTCGTGGACAACTGTGCCATGCAGGTCGTCAAGGACCCCAGCCAGTTCGACGTCATCGTCACCGAGAACATGTTCGGCGACATCATCTCCGACGAAGCTTCCATGATCACCGGCTCCATCGGCATGATTCCCTCGTCCAGTCTGGGCGACGACACCCGGGGTCTGTACGAGCCTATCCATGGCTCTGCCCCCGACATCGCGGGCAAGGACATCGTCAACCCCACCGCCTGCATCCTCTCCGCCGCCATGATGCTGCGCTACTCCTTCGGTATGGCGGAGGAGGCTGACGCCATCGAGAACGCGGTGAATAGGGTTCTGGACAAGGGCCTGCGCACCGCCGACAACATGAGCGAGGGCTGCACCTGCCTTGGCTGCACCGCCATGGGTGACGCTATTCTCGCGGAGATTTGAGTTTACCGGAACGTAATAGGATAAAGTGGTAATACCCCGCCGCTGTTCGCTGTTTGGTGAATGGCGGCGTTTTATATGTCTTGTGCTTTGTCAAAATTTATGTTATGCTGTAACCAATGTCAGTGATGGCAGGAAAAAGGCGCTGTGTCCAAAACGCAGGCGGCTGACTCCTTACCGGCACCTAAGCGCCGGGTAAGGCAGTTTTTCTTGAAGTTGCCACTCCCCGAGTGCTCAAGGGCAGGAAGGGGGTGTGGACCATGACGTTCTCCGATGTTGCAATATTACTGACGCTTCTTGGCGGAGCAATTTTTGTTACATTCCAGATCACATGGACGATCGCACATGAGAACCATGACGATAAAAAACGCAAGAAAAAATGACCGCCTCAGAGTTCCAAGCCGAGCGGTCATTTTCTCTTGACTAATCTGGTAAGGAGCTAGTCGTTTGCAGACACAGCGCCTTTCTAATTGTAGTATAGTCAAATTTCTTTGGGTTGTCAAGCATAGAGAACGAGCCATCAGAATGAATACAATGTCAGCAAATTCTGCTTTCTGCCTTAAAGTGTGAAATAGATTCATTTGACAAATCAATTTATGTAAACTATACTAAATCCTGTCTTTAACAATAAAAATAGCCCGTGTGCCGGGATGGATAAACAGAGATAGGATGGGAAAAACGATATGCTGACACTGGATAAGATCTACCACGCCGCCTTTGTCCTCAAGGATGTAGCCCGCAAGACCGACCTCATCGAGGCACCCCGGCTCTCCAAGGACTGCCAGCTCTACCTCAAGACCGAGAACCTGCAGGTGACCGGCAGCTTCAAGGTGCGCGGTGCTTATTATAAGATCAGCCAGCTCTCCAAGGAGGAGAGCGACAAGGGCGTCATCGCCTGCTCGGCGGGCAACCACGCACAGGGCGTGGCGCTGGCCGCTACCCGCCGCGGCATCAAGAGCATCGTCTGTATGCCGGACGGCGCGCCCATCATGAAGGTTGAGAACACCAAGAACCTCGGCGCAGAGGTCTGCCTCGTACCCGGTACCTACGACGACGCCCACGACAAGGCCGTGGAGCTGCAGGAAGAGACGGGCATGACCTTCATCCACCCCTACGACGACGAGCAGGTCATTGCCGGTCAGGGTACGATCGGCCTCGAAATTCTCGACCAGCTGCCCGATGTGGACGCTGTCATCGTGCCTGTGGGCGGCGGCGGACTCATCTCCGGCGTGGCCTTCGCCATCAAGAGCCTGAAGCCCGACGTCAAGGTCTACGGCGTGCAGGCCGAGGGCGCACCCAGCATGTACCGCTCCCTCCATGAGCACAAATACCAGACCCTCTCTGCCGTCTCCACCTTCGCAGACGGCATTCAGGTCAAGACCCCCGGCGAGCTGACCTACGAGCTCTGCGAGGAGTATGTGGACGACATCGTCACTGTTACCGAGGACGAGACTGCAGCCGCCATCCTCTCCCTGATGGAGAACCAGAAGCTGGTGGCCGAGGGCGCAGGCGCAGTGCCTGTGGCGGCGGCGCTCTTCCACAAGCTGCCCATCGAGGGCAAGAAGGTCGTCTGCCTCGTCTCCGGCGGCAACATCGACGTGAACATCCTCAACCGCGTCATCACCCGCGGCCTCGTCATGAGCGGCCGCAAGGCCAACCTGACCATCGCGCTGGAAGACAAGCCCGGCCAGCTGCAGCAGGTGGCCGACATCGTCTCCCGCTGCGGCAGCAATGTGGTGTCCGTCCTCCACGACGGCTCCGACCCCAACATGCCCATCTCCAGCTGCTTCCTCAAGCTGACCCTCGAGACCCGCGACAACGCCCAGATCGAGCAGATCCGGCAGGAACTCACCAAGGCAGGCTTCCAGCTGGTGGCCGAGCGCGTATAACTTTATCAGAAGATGCAGAAGCGCCGCCCAAACGGGCGGCGCTTCGTTTTGTCAGCCGATGATCTCGTACTGGAAATATTCGCACTTGAGCTTGCTGCCAACGTCGATTTCCGGCGGCAGGAGCGCCAGTGCCACCGGGTTCAGCTCGTCGCTCTCGATGTCGGTGCGGCGCAGATTGACGTAATCGCCGTCAAAGCTCACGACTTCGTAATACCAAGGCCCCATACTGTTTCCTCCCGTGATTCATTCCTGTGTGTTCTCTTTTTCCTGCTTCCGCCAGTGGTAGTACGGCCCGAGGATGCAGACGGCGGCGAGTATCATCACCGCGAGGATGATGCTGGTGACGGTCTGATCGTCGGAGAAAAAGTAGAACAGCAGCTGTCCGCCGCCCACGATGAGCTCCAGTATGCCCAGAAGCCTCTGCCAGAGGCGGCGGGCCTCGGCGCTGGCGGATTCCAGCCGCTTGCCCAGTATGCCGGGCAGCTGGACGCGGAGGACGTCCGCAATGCCCCAGATGAGGAAGATGATGCCGATGACAAGATGGTGTACCATAAGCCGCGCTCCTTTCTGCGTCACGCGCTGAACAGGAAAACTTTTACAGTGCAAGTATATCATATCGGTGAGACCCCGGCAAGGACGGGATTTGCCTGCCCGGCTCAGAAAATTTGGGTGGAACCGCCCGGCGGCTCTTGTGGAAGTTTGAAAAATATGCTATACTATTTTCTACTGATGCGCCATCGCCAAGCGGTAAGGCAGGGGACTTTGACTCCCCCATCGTAGGTTCGACTCCTGCTGGCGCAACTTGAGAAAAAACCGCATGAATGCTGGAAAATCCAGTGTTCATGCGGTTTTTTGTTTTCTGTGAAGAAGAAGGGTTTGCTGATTTTGGGCGTTTTGAAGTTCCAAAAGTAGTATAGAACAGCAAAAAAGCCGCCCGGCTTTTGTACCGGGCGGCAATGGAGAAGAAAAATCGCAAAAGCGATGAAAATATCGATTTTACAGCAGCTTACAGGATGTCGATGTACTCACCGGCCAGAGCCTTGTTCATGCTGCGGACGGCGCAGAACTTGCCGCACATGGAGCAGGTGTCGCTGTGGTCGTCCTCGGGCAGGCGGGCGTCACGGATGGCCTTTGCCGTCTCGGGGTCGAGGGCGCAGGCGAACTGTGCATCCCAGTCGAGGACGCGGCGGGCGTCGCCCATCTTGTCGTCGATGTCCCGGGCGTGGGGGATGCCCTTTGCGATGTCGGCGGCGTGGGCGGCGATCTTGGAAGCCACGATGCCCTGCTTGACGTCGTCCACATTGGGCAGAGCCAGATGCTCGGCAGGGGTGACGTAGCACAGGAAGGCTGCGCCGCTCATGGCCGCGACAGCGCCGCCGATGGCAGCGGTGATGTGGTCATAGCCGGGGGCGATGTCGGTGACGAGGGGGCCGAGGACGTAGAAAGGTGCGCCCATGCAGATGGTCTTCTGGATCTCCATGTTGGCGGCGACCTGGTTCAGAGGCACATGGCCCGGGCCTTCCACCATGACCTGGACGTTGTGCGCCCAGGCCCGCTTGGTCAGTTCACCCAGACGCACCAGCTCTTCGATCTGGCAGACGTCGGTGGCGTCGGCGAGGCAGCCGGGGCGGCAGGCATCGCCCAGAGAGATGGTGACGTCGTGCTCTTCGCAGATGTCCAGAATCTCGTCGAAGTGCTCATAGAAGGGGTTCTCGTTGCCGGTCATGCACATCCACGCAAACACCAGCGAGCCGCCGCGGCTGACGATGTTCATCTTCCGCTTATGCTTGCGGATCTGCTCGATGGTCTTACGGGTGATGCCGCAGTGGAGGGTGACGAAGTCCACGCCATCCTCTGCGTGCAGACGCACCACGTCGATGAAGTCCTGTGCCGTCAGGGTGGCGAGGTCGCGCTGATAGTGGATGACCGAGTCGTACACCGGCACAGTGCCGATCATGACGGGGCATTCGTGGGTCAGCTTCTGACGGAAGGGCTGGGTATTGCCGTGGCTCGAGAGGTCCATGATGGCCTCTGCGCCCATGTTGACGGCGCTCATGACCTTCTGCATCTCGATGCTGTAGTCCTTGCAGTCGCGGGAGACGCCGAGGTTGACGTTGATCTTGGTGCGGAGCATGGAGCCGATGCCCTCGGGGTTCAGGCACTCGTGGTGCTTGTTGGCCGGGATGGCGACCTTGCCCTCAGCGACCAGTTGACGGATCTCTTCGACGGTGCGGTACTCCTTCTTGGCCACCGTTTCCATCTGGGGCGTGACGATGCCCTTGCGGGCGGCATCCATCTGTGTGGTGTAAGTCTGCATTTGAAAATCCTCCGAAAATACGCTCTCTTTATTTATGAACAGCGTCTGGGACGCCGTGCATCCAGTTTTCGACCCCGACGCCGCCCAGGGTGTGGTCCAGCGGGCCGGAGCCGCGGCCCAGATCGAGCTGCGCGTTCAGCGCGTCGGTCAGGTAAGCCTTGGCCCGGGCGATCGCTTCTTCCAGCGCAAACCCTTTGGCAAGGTTGGCCGCAATGGCACTGGACAGAGTGCAGCCGGTGCCGTGGGTGTTGGGGTTTGCGATACGCTTACCCGGAAACCAGATCTCCGTGCCATCCGGGAAGGTGAGCAGATCGTCGGCGTCGGTGTCACTGTGGCCGCCCTTGAGCAGGACGGCACAGCCGCAGTCGGCGGCGATGGCCCGGGCGGCGGCGCTCATGTCGGCACGGCCCGAGATGTGCAGGCCGGACAGCACTTCGGCCTCGTGCCGGTTGGGCGTGATGACCTCGGCCAGAGGGAACAGCTCCCGGCGCAGGGTGCGCACAGCATCCGATGCGATCAAATCAGAGCCGGAGGTGGCTACCATCATGGGGTCCACGACGATGTGCTCCGCCTTGTAAAAGCGGAGACGCGCGGCGATCGTCTCAATGAGCGGGGCAGAGGACACCATGCCGATCTTGACGGCGCAGGGGCGGATGTCGGTGAAGACGGTGTCTATCTGCTGGGCCAGAAACTCGGGGCTGACCTCGAAGATGCCGGATACGCCGGTGGTGTTCTGGGCCGTCAGGGCGGTGATGGCGCTCATGGCGAAGACGCCGTTCATGGTCATGGCTTTGAGGTCGGCCTGAATGCCGGCGCCGCCGCTGGAATCGCTGCCCGCGATGGTAAGTGCGGTTTTCATGGGTTTGCTCCTTTAGATGATCTGTTCTGTCAGTGCCTTCAGCTCTTTGCACTCAGCCTCAATGTCCTTGGCGCTGAAAATAGCGCTCACGAGGGCCACGCCGTCCGCGCCGGAGTCTTTGAGTTTGAGGATATTGTCTTTATGGATGCCGCCGATGGCCACGACCGGCACATCCACGGAGTCGCAGATCTCTTTCAGTCTGCCCTCCGGCAGGACATCCACATCGGTTTTGGTGTGGGTGGAAAATGCCGCACCGACGCCCAGATAGTCCGCGCCGTGGGCCACGGCCAGCTGTGCTTCCTCGACGGAATGGGCCGACACACCGATGATCATGTCAGGGCCGACCTTGGCGCGGACGTCTGCGGCAGCCATATCTTCCTGCCCGACATGGATGCCGTCGGCATGGCATTTTATAGCGATCTCGACGTTATCGTTGATGATGAAGGGTACGCCATAGCTGCGGCAGAGGGCGGAAAGCTCCATGGCTTCCTGCAAAAATGCCGCGTCGTCCAGCTCCTTTTCCCGCAGCTGGACGCAGGTGACGCCGCCTTTCAGCGCGTCTTCCACCTGCTGGCGGAGGGTCTCGCGGCCCGTCCACGCCCGGTCTGTGACGGCGTAGAGAAGCATGGTATGTTTATCGCATTTCATAGCGTGCTCCTTCCTCGAGCTGTTCGGGGGTCATGTTGTAGATCGCGTCGATGATGTAATTGCGGTAGGTGGCGTTGCCGTCCAGCCTGGAAAGGCGGCTGTGAGCTGTTTCGCCCGCAAGGCCCATGGCGCAGACAGCTGCAGCAGCGGCTTCCAGAGGCTTGTCCGGGTTGGCCGCACAGAATGCCGCCGTCAGGGCTGAGAGCTGACAGCCGGTGCCGGTGACGGCGCTCATCATGGGGTGGCCGTTGCGGATGCAGAAGGCCCGCTCTCCGTCGGCCACGATGTCGATGGCACCGGTGACGGCGACGACCGCCCCTGTGCGGGCCGCAAACGCTTTGGCGAATGCCACGGTCTTGTCCAGCGTCTCATCCGTCACCTTGTCGGCGGTGTCGGCGTCCACGCCTTTTGTGGTGCCGCTGCCTGCCGCCAGCGTCCGGATCTCGGAGATGTTGCCCCGGATGACTGTGAACTTCACTTCCCGCAGGAGGCGCAGTGCCGTTTCGGTGCGCAGATGGGAAGCGCCTGCGCCCACGGGGTCCAGCACGACAGGACGGCCCAGCCGGTTGGCGGTGTGTCCCGCCAGCAGCATGGAGGGGATGGTGCGGCTGTTCAACGTGCCGATGTTGAGGTTCAGCCCGGCACACAGCGAGGTGATGTCCTCGACCTCGGCGGCATCATCCGCCATGATGGGGGACGCCCCGCAGGCGAGGATGATGTTGGCACAGTCGTTGACGGTGACGTAGTTGGTGATGTTATGGACAAGCGGGCTTTTGGCCCGGACGTTGGCAAAGAGGTTCCGAAACATGGCTTCTCCTTCGAATCAGCTCAGGCTGGCCTGCATGGCGCGGAGTGCGCCTGCGCGGGAAAGTGCGGCCAGCAGTGCGCCTGCAATGATGGCACCGCCGGCGGTGGAGACGAGGAAGGGGACGATGTAGGCGTAGAACGCGATGTCACCGGCGCTCTTGCCCATCAGCAGGATAGCGACGGGGTAGGCGCACAGACCGCCGAGGATGGAGGTGCCGAACACCTCGCCCACGAGGGTGGGCAGCAGCTTATTGGTCTTGTGGAAGACGATGCCGCAGAGCAGTGCGCCGAACATGCTGCCGGGGAAAGCCATCAGACTGCCCAGACCCAGCAGGTTGCGCAGCAGGGAGGCAACGAAAGCCACGCCCACGCCGTAGTAAGGCCCCAGCAGGACAGCGCAGAGGATGTTGACCATGTGCTGCACAGGGGCGCATTTGCTGCCGAAGACCGGGAAGGAGAAGACGCTGCCCACGACAGCGACAGCGCAGAACATACCGGCGAGGGCCAGCTTTTTGGCAGAATAGTGTTTCATAGTGAGTGCTCCTTTTCAATAAAAAATAAGTGCAGGGGCAGACCGCCGCTCCCGCACACGAACAGACCCGGCACCCGCGCAGAGATGCCGGAAACGGAAGAAGCGGTCGAGGCTCACTGGCCTCCTCTCACGCCGGAACACGGCTTCCCATCGCAAATCATGACCCAGACTCAGGGCGCTCCCCCTCAGTTGGCAACAAAAAAACAGGAGACGCCTTCTGCGGCGTCTCCTGTAAAAATCCATAAACAGTGTTATGACTTCCTACGGCGGCATTATCCGCATCAGGTGCAGAAACTGTCCGAAAACAATTTCTAAGGGTCGAAGTTCGAGAACTCCCTCTCAGCCTGCTTCCACAAGCTCCCCTGTATTTGTTTGTCGGGAGTATTCTACACCCATCGGGGATAAAATGCAAGGGTTTTCTTTTTTCGCGGCGCGTTTTGTGGTATACTGAAAAAAAGCCCGCATTTGCAAAAAACGGGCAGATAAAGGAGATAGGCTTATGGGTCTTGTTAAAGCGGCATTGGGCGCAGCATCCGGCGTGATGGGCGACCAGTGGAAAGAATACTTTTACTGCAGTGCTCTCCCGGCGGAGGTGCTGGCTGTCAAAGGACAGAAGAAAGTCTCCGGGCGCTCTTCCAACCGCCGCGGCACCGAGAACATCATCACCGACGGCTCCATCGTGGCGGTGGCCGAGGGCCAGTGCGCCCTCATCGTGGAGCAGGGCAAGGTGGTGGACCTCTGCGCCGAGGCCGGCGAGTACACTTATAACACCGGCACCCAGCCCTCTCTGCTGAGCGAGGGTCTGGCCAAGAACATCGACGAAGTCTTTGCTGAGATCGGCAAGCGGTTCAGCTTCGGCGGTCAGGCTGCCACCGACCAGCGCATCTATTACATCAACACCAAGGAGCTGATGGGCAACAAGTACGGCACCCCCAGCCCCGTGCCGTTCCGCGTCGTGGACCAGCGTGCCGGCATCGACATCGACGTCAGCATCCGCTGCTTCGGTGAGTACAGCTACCGCATCGTCAACCCCATCCTGTTTTACACCAATGTCTGCGGAAATGTGGAAAACGAGTACACCCGTGACGCGCTGGAAGGCCAGATGCGCACCGAGATGATGACCGCATTGCAGCCCGCCTTTGCCCGCATCAGCGAGATGGGCATCCGCTACTCGGCTCTGCCCGGCCATACCACCGAGCTGGCCGAGGCCCTGAACCAGGAGCTGTCCGGCAAGTGGAGCAAGCTGCGCGGCATCGAAATCGTCTCCCTCGGCGTGTCCGGCGTCAAAGCCAGCGAAGAAGACGAGCAGATGATCAAGGAGCTGCAGCGCAGCGCCGCCTTTATGGACCCGACCCGCGCCGCCGCCCACATGGTGGGCGCACAGGCTTCGGCTATGCAGGCAGCGGCTTCCAATACCTCCGCCGGCCCGGCCATGGCCTTTATGGGCATGAACCGGGCCGCTTCTGCCGGCGGCATCAACGCCCAGGCCCTCTTCCGGATGGGCGCACAGCAGCAGCCTGCCGCTGCTCCTGCCCCCGCAGCCGCCCCGGCGGCTGGCAGCTGGAGCTGCTCCTGCGGCCAGACCGGCAACACCGGCAAGTTCTGCACCGCCTGCGGCAAGCCCCGCCCCGAAGCAGGCTGGGTGTGCAGCTGCGGCGCACACAATACCGGCAAATTCTGCTCGGAATGCGGTAAGCCCCGCCCGGCGGCCAAGTGCCCGAACTGCGGCTGGACCCCTGCCGACCCGGCCAACCCGCCCAAGTTCTGCCCCGAATGCGGCAAGCCTTTCGGAGCCTGAAAGGAGAGCTGAGATATGGCAGAAAACACCACGAATTACCAATGCCCAGCCTGTACCGGCCCGCTGCGGTTCGACAGCGCCAGCGGAAAGCTCTGCTGTGATTACTGCGGCTCTACTTATGATGTAGCACAGGTCGAGGCTCTTTACGGCGAGAAGCAGGCTCAGGCCGATAAGGCCGCAGAAGCCGCCGAAAAGGCAGCGTCCAGCGGCCCCGTCTGGGGGGAGATGGAGACGGGAGATCTCAGCAGCCGCACCTGCATTTCCTGCGGTGCAGAGCTGGTCTGCGGCCCAGAAACAGCCGCCACCACCTGTCCCTACTGCGGCAACCCCACCGTGCTGGGCGGACAGCTTTCCGGCAAGCTCAAGCCGGAGTACATCATCCCCTTCCGGATGGACAAAAAGACCGCCATCGAGAACCTGAAGAAGTATTATAAGGGCAAAGCCTTCCTCCCCAAAGCCTTCAAAGAGTCCAACCACATCGAGGAGATCCAGGGCGTGTATGTGCCGTTCTGGCTCTACGATGGCCGGATGGAGGCCCGGGGCGCTTACAAGGCCGAGATCAGCGAGAGCCACCGTGAGGGCGACTACATTGTCACCACCACCAGGCACTTCGACGTGGCCCGCGTGGGCGACGCCGACTTTGTCCGGGTGCCGGTGGACGGCTCCAGCAAGATGCCGGACGCCCATATGGACGCCATCGAGCCCTTCGACTACAGCGACCTCAAGCCCTTCTCCACGGCCTACCTGCCCGGCTTTCTGGCGGACCGGTACGACGAGGACGACAAGAAGTGTGCTGCCCGCGTCCTGACCCGGATGAAGAACAGCACCGCTGCGGCCCTCCACGATACGCTGGGCGGCTACACCGGCGTCCAGACCCTCTCGGAGCAGCTCGACCCCCGGACGCTGGAACCCCACTACGCCCTGCTGCCGGTCTGGATGCTCCACACCCGCTGGAAGGAGCAGGACTTCCTCTTTGCGATGAACGGCCAGACCGGCAAGCTCATCGGTGACCTGCCCGTGGATAAGGGCAGAGTGGCTGCATGGTTTGCCGGCATCAGCATCCCGCTGATGATACTGACGGCTCTCATTATGCTGCTGTGAGAGGGGGAGACGGGAATATGAAATACTGCAAAAAACTGTTTGCCCTTCTGGCTGCGGCCCTGCTCTGCATGGCCCTGACCCTGCCGGCCGGGGCAGCGGCCCCGCTGGTGCGGGACGAGTGCGGCGTCTTTGACGCCGACACGCTGGCCGACCTCGAGGAGCAGGCCGAAAGCGCCTCCGACGGCCACGACGTGGATGTCTACTTCCTCGTGGTGGACGACATCGGCGATGCCGACCAGCGCGACTACGCGAAAAATTATTACATCTCCAACGGCCTCGGCTACGGCGATGAGCAGAGCGGCATCCTCTTCCTGCTGGCGGTCGGCTCCCGCAAGTACGTCACCATCACCTACGGCGAGGGCGTCACGGCGTTCACCGACTACCGCATCGAGCAGCAGGAGGACGAGATCGTCCCGCAGCTCTCCGATGAGGAATGGGCAGATGCCGCCTATACCTACATCGATATGTGCGACGATGCACTGGACTACTATGCCGACTATGGCGAGCCCATCGATGTGGATAACGACATCGGCCTGGAAGACCTGCTCATTGCCATGATCTTCCCTCTCGGCATTTCGGTGTTCATCTGCCTCATCCTCTACCACCGGATGAAGACGGCCCGGCAGAAGACGGAGGCCGACGAGTATATGCCCGGCTTCACCCTGCGGGTCAAGCGTGACCGCTACACCCACACCACCCGGGAGCGCACCTATGACCCGCCCCAGAAGGAGTCCAACTCCTCCGGCGGTTCGTCCGTCGATTCTGACGGCTTCGGAGGTTCGTCGGGCGGCTCGTTCTGAAGCATAAAAACAAAAACACCTCGCTGCATGACACAGCGAGGTGTTTTTATTTTCAGGGTCTCAGCCGAGGCTCACGCCCATCCGGCGGGCGACGGTGAGCAGCTCACAGCCCTCGGGGATGTTGCGGGTCTTACCGGCGATGTCCTCGAGGCGGTTGGCGACGACGCGGTTGTTGACCATAGCGACGGTGACGCCGTAGCGCTCCACTTCCACGCTCTTTTTCACATCTGACGCCGCCGACGACCTACTCCTTGTAGAACTCTGCGGGCGCCGCATTCAATAAAAAAACAAAACCTATCAAAAAGCAAGCACACCACGATCAACACGATCATATATA
>OJJX01000800.1_pt1 | contig 11839 bp, 7 predicted proteins | sample 1596411 | NCBI WGS metagenome assembly OJJX01 (sample SAMEA4350136, study PRJEB24818) | metagenome | biome: human; feature: gut; material: faeces | place: Denmark | collected 2013-09 | reverse complement strand
GTCTTGGGCAGCAGCGTCTCGAGGGTATCCCAGTCGCCGCTCTGCAGGCACTGGCGGACGGTGGAAGCACTGATGGCCTTGCCGTTTGCTTCTTTGCGGGGTACAACGACACACTCGATACCCGCTTTGGGCAGCTGCTCGCACATGATCTGGTTGTAAAGCCCCGTCACCTGACTGGCAGGCTCCTCGCCCACATAGCGGGCGGTGATGTTCAGCACCGCCGCGATTTTCGTAAAGACGGCGAGGTCCAGCCGGGCGTGGCCGTCGATGACAGCCGCCTCATCCTTCAGGAAGTAACTGGGGAAGGTGGCATTCGAGATGATGTAGGGGCCGCTGTCGTGGAGCACGACGTTGGGCAGATGGGCCACGCCCTCCTCCACCAGCTTCCTGCGCACGGCGAAAGGCACGAGACTGGCGTCCTCACTGACCACGAACAGGTGGAGCGTGTCGCAGGCGGCAGCGGCTTTTTCCACAAGATACTGATGACCGAGGGTAAAAGGGTTCGCGTTCATGACGAGGGCCGCACTTTTGCCCTCGGTCCTGGTCTTTTCCAGATCGCGCAGATAGGCCCCGAAGCCGTCGCGGCGGTTCTCCATGAAGACAAGGGTATCCTCCACCCGGGCGATCTCGTAGAAGCCGAGGTCGCCGAAAAACTTGGAGCTTTTTACCTTGGTGTAGAGAAACAGGTGCATATTCCCCCGCGCGCACTGCACCTCGATGAGGTGGGTGATGATCTGGTTCAGCAGACCCTCGCCCTGATGGGCGCTGCTGACGGCGAAGCACCGCAGGGTGTTGCCGAAGCAGCTGCCGGTGCCGATGACGTTGTATTCCTCGTCGAACATGGCGCAGATGTAGTCCAGATTGCCGTCGCGGCGGATGCCCTCCTGACCCAGCAGTGTGTCGATTTGGGCCAGAACGGTTTTATCGGTCGGATAGACCCGCGAAATGGTATATTCACTCATCGATATTCCCCTCAGTAGTAACAAAATGGAGCAGCCAGGTCAGCGCCAGCAGGTCGGCACTGCCGCCGGGCGAGAGATTTTCTGCAATGAACCGGTCATCCAGCGCCGCGAGGGCATCTTTATCCGGGTAAGGCGTCTGGGCCAGAAGGGCTTTCAGCTCTTCGGTGAGGGCCAGCTGACGCTCCCGGCTCGAGCGGGCAATGATGTTGGTGTCGGTGCTGTTGGCCAGGATGGCCAGCAGTGCGCCGCCGCCGACGCGGTCGAAGTCGTAACCCTTGGCAAGGCCCTCTTCCAGCACCGGCAGACCGACATTCAGCACTGCGGGAAGTCCGGCTTCCACCTGCCCCCGCACACCGGTGATGCCGTACTGGATATAAAGCTTCTGGCCCACGGTGGCGGCGTTCTCGGCAGTGACGCCTGCAAAGTCCTTCTCGGTCAGGCCCGCCGTCATGGCGGATACTTCTGACAGAACGCGGGCTGCGTCGGCCCAGAGGGAGCGGTCGAGGCGTCCCAGCGCTGCGCAGACGATGCCCACCGAAAAGACAGCGCCCTTGTGGGTGTTGACGCCGCCGGTGGCGTCCAGCATCTCGCCCTCGGCCTCACAACCCAGAGGCCGCAGGGCCGCGAAGGTCTCGGGCGCGGGCTGTTCCGCCGTCTCGCGGCCCGTCCGGGCGCAGTCTTCAAAATAGGGGTAGAGCGCCGCGGCGCTGTCCATGAAGGTGAAGACATCCATGTCCCTGTGGCTTCCGCTGTTGCGCCGGTCCACAAGGCCGGGCTTCGGGGTGGTGGTCACTTCGTAGAGCAGGGCGCGGACGGCCAGACGGGCCGCGTCGGCAATGTCCTGCGCGTCCCGGGCCTCGGTCAGGATCTCCGTCGTCTTTTCCTGCAGTTCGGCCACGGTATGGATGCGGCGGCTGCTGCACACCTTAGCAGGCCCGCCGCAGATGAGACAGCGGCGGCCTTCGAGGTCCAGCTCTTCTCTGTCCACTTTGAGGCCGTCCGGGCGGATGACGTCCATGTCGAACAGCCGCCCCAGCGGGGTGGCGTCCTCGATGTCGGTGGTGAATTTCTTGATGGTCAGCGGGTCGGCGTCCAGCACATAGAACGCCTCACAGCCGGTCACTTCCCGGACAGCGTCCTGATACAGCGGCGTCAGCTTTGCCCGCAGAAACTGCTGGCGCAGCAGCTGACGCCCCCGCGCAAAGCCCCGCCGGATGAGGGGCGAATCCTTTATCGGGCCGCAGATATTCATGGTAAAGCAGATGAGCGGCTTGTGGTACTGGGCCAACAGCTCCTGCTGATGCTGCACCCGGCGCTCCCGTGCATCCAGCATCTGGACCAGCGAAACAGTCGTTTCCATGTTTTTCTCCTCTCAGCGGTGCTTTTTGAGCATGTCCATAAAGAGCTGCACCTGCGGCAGGGCGGCTGCGTCTCTCTGGCAGAAAATATAGGTGCGCCGGACGAAGGGCTCACCGTTCTCGAAGGTGCAGGGCTTGACATAGCCCTTGAAGTTATCCAGCGCCACTTCCGGCAGCAGCGCCCAGCCAAGGCCCCGCTCCACCATCTCGCGGCAGACCATGATGTTGTCCACCACAAAATTGCCCGCATCGTTGGTCACGCCGTTCTCATAGCGCCAGCGGGCCATCTGGGCGCTGATGGTGGCGTCGCTGCTGTGGTCGATATAAAGGTAATCGGAGATGGGCCTGTCCTTGTTCTCCTCGCTGCAGATGAAGCAGATATTCTCCTGCGAGAGCAGGAACTGGGTACCGTCCCACGGATACTCGCCCCGCAGCACCGCCACGTCCCGCGAAGAATCCAGCATCTGCTGGTAGATGTTCCGGCTGTGGCCGGTGGCGATGTCGAGGCGTACCTTCGGGTAGGCTTTATGGTATTCGGTCAGCACCTCGGGCAGGCGGTAGTAGGAGAAGTTCACCGAGATGCCTGCCCGCAGGGTGCCGCAGGCTTCGCCCTGGATGGAAGCCAGCTGGCGGCGCATCTTTTCCATCTCGCGGGCGGCGGCGGCGCTGTGGAGCAGCACCTGTTCGCCTGCCGGCGTGAAGCGGATGCCCTGCCGTGAGCGCAGGACGATCTCCACCCCCAGCTCCTGTTCCAGCGCCTTGATGCGCTTGGACAGTGCCGACTGGGTCATGTACAGTTTGTCCGCTGCGTGGGTGATGTTGCGCGTCTCGTCCAGCGCGTGCAGCAGCTCGTAATCTTTTTCGTCCATCGTAGCTCTCCCCCTATTGCCCTTTATTTTTCTTATCATTCCTGTTTGCGCTTCATCGCGGCGCTTTTTCTCTGATTCCATATCTGTTATTCATAATACAACAGATTTCAGCAAATGAAAAGGGGGATATTCGCCTTGATTTTCCCGAAAGTCCATTCCAAGATGGAATAACTCAGCACTTTTCTTGCAGTTTTCTTAACCCTGCCTTAATTCCATCTTAATGCGGTGTTGTTGTACACAACATCTTCATTTTCTCTCTGCCGACGGACGGTCTTCCTCCCGCAGTACAGAAAACGCAGCTCTCTTTTCATTTTTGCCTGAAAAATCATCAAAAGTCCAGTTTATTGGACATTATTTGCATTATCATAAAAACAAGAAAAGACTCGTTTCTTTCTTCTTTGGCACATTGCAGATTTTTCCGCCTGCTTTTTGTGCAAAGTCCCAGAATTCTTCGTCGAAAAGAGCGTTTTGTTGACAGCCGCTTTTTGAAAAGCGTATCCTTATTGCAAACCAGAGTCAGGAGGTCATTTTATGGAGCACTCTACACGTCTTGCCCACATCAGCGAGGACGGCACCCGCACCCAGACCGTCTACGACCATCTCGCCGGCACTGCCAGACTGGCCAGTTCCTTCGCAGCCCCCTTCGGGGCGCAGAGCGAGGCCGAATTTGCCGCGTGGCTCCACGACGTCGGGAAGTACAGCGACGCCTTCCAGCTGCGGCTCAAAGGCGGCCCCAAGGTGGACCACTCCACCGCCGGGGCGCAGGAGGCCTGGGTTCGCCACCATCTCCACGCCGCCTTTGCCGTGGCCGGACACCACAGCGGCCTGCCCGACGGCGGGAGCCCCGCCGATGACCCGGGCGACGCCACCCTGTTTGGCCGGAGCAAGAAGCCGGTAGACCCCTACGACGGCTGGCAGGAAGTAACGCTCCCCGCCTCGACGCCGCCCGCGTGGGCCTGCGCCGACCCGCTGAGCCTCGCGTTCTTCACCCGGATGCTCTACTCCTGCCTTGTGGACGCCGACTTCATCGACACCGAGACCTTCATGGACGGCAAGGCCGCACCCCGGGGCAGCGGCACGGACATCGCCGCGCTGCGGGACATCGTCTCGGCACAGGCGCAGCGCTATCTCAGGGCCGAATCGCCCTCGCCCGTCAGCGTCCAGCGCAACATCGTCCTCCGCGCCTGTCTCGAGAAAGGCGCGCACGGCCCGCAGGGGCTCTACACCCTCACCGTACCCACCGGCGGCGGCAAGACCTTCGCCTCCCTCGCCTTTGCGCTGGAGCACGCCGCCGCCCAGAAGATGAAGCGGGTCATCTACGTCATCCCCTATATGTCCATCATCGATCAGACCGCCGCCGTCTTCTCGGGTCTGCTGGGCGCAGAAAATGTTCTGGCCGACTTCTCCAACGCCGAGTACAAGACTGTTGAGCAGGACGACCTGACCCCCGCCCAGTACCGCCAGATGCTGGCCAGCGAAAATTGGGACGCCCCCGTCGTGGTGACGACGGCGGTGCAGTTCTTCGAGTCGCTCTACGCCAACCGCAGCAGCCGCTGCCGCAAGCTCCACAACATCGCCGACAGCGTCATCATCTTCGACGAGGCGCAGACTCTCCCGGGCGACTACCTTGCCCCCTGCGTCAGCGCCATCGCCCAGCTCATCCAGCATTACCACTCCACGGCCGTCCTCTGCACGGCCACCCAGCCTGCCCTTGAGCCGCTGTTCCGGCGCTTTGCGTCGGAACTCCACCCGCAGGAGATCACGCCCGACGCGGCCCGCCTCTACGAAGTGCTCCGGCGCACCACACTGCAAGACCTCGGCACCCTGCCGCAGGAGGAGTTCGCCGCCCGGCTGGCAAATCATCCGCAGGTGCTCTGCGTGGTCAACCGCCGCAAGACGGCCCAGCAGCTCTACGCCGCTCTGCCCGCCGAGGGCAGCTACTGCCTGACCACCCTGCTCTGCGCCGCCGACCGCCGCCGTCAGCTGGACGACATCCGCCAGCGGCTGAAAGAGGGTCTGCCCTGCCGGGTGGTGTCCACCTCTCTCATCGAGGCGGGCGTGGACGTGGATTTTCCCGTCGCTTACCGGGAGCAGTGCGGTCTTGACTCGCTCTTACAGACTGCCGGGCGCTGCAACCGCGAGGGGCGGCGGGGCGCAGAGGAAAGCACCGTCTACCGGTTCCGGCTGGACGAGTGTTCCACGCCCCAGATGCTCAGGCAGAACGTCAGCGCGCTGGACTACACCGCCCGGCATCAGGACACACTGGACACGCCCCGGGCCATTCAGCTCTACTTCAACGAGCTTTCCGACCTGCGCGGCCCCGACGCCGTGGACAAGCACGGCATTCTGGATGCCTTTCTCCGGGGCATCCGGGGCTGCCAGTTCCCCTTCGCACAGGTGGCGGAGGAATTCCGCCTCATCGAGAACGCTGCCCGCACGGTCTATCTGCCCGTCGGCGAGGGCGCGGCCCTCTGTGAGCAGCTGCGCAGCGGTCATGTTACCCGGACGCTGCTGCGGAAGCTGGGCGTTTACAGCGTCTCCTGTTATAAGGACCAGTTCGACAAGCTCGACGCCGCCGGGGCGCTGGAACTGCGGCCCGATGGTTCCGCCATCCTCACCGACACCGGCTGCTACAGTGAAAAGACCGGCCTTGCCATGGATGTGGAGACCGGCATCGGCCTTTACTTCTAAAAGAAAGAGGTGGTTTCAATGACCGATATTCATCTTAGTCTGAAAATTCAACTTCACCCGGAAAGGAGGCGATGCTGATGTCCATGCTCATTGAAGTATGGGGCGACTATGCCTGTTTCACTCGTCCGGAAATGAAGACCGAGCGTGTGAGCTACGACATGATCACTCCATCCGCTGCGCGGGGCCTTGTGGAGGCTATCTACTGGCACCCCGGGCTGCGTTATACGGTTGACCGCATCTATCTGCTCAAGCCCTTCGGCCTTGACCCCGAGGATGAGGCATCCACCGAGGAGTACACCCAGCGGCCCATCCGGTTCACCAACATCCGGCGCAACGAGGTCAAGTCCACCCTGCTGTCCTCCGCCGCCCTCAGTGCGGCCAAAGGCGGCACGCCGCCGGTGCTCTACACCTCGGAGGACATCCAGCAGCGGGCCGCGATGGTCCTGCAGGACGTCCACTACGTCATCGAGTGCCACTTTGATTTGACGGACAAGGCCGCCCCCAGCGACAATCCCGGCAAGTTCCAGGACATCCTGCGCCGACGCCTGCGCAAAGGTCAGTGCTATCACCAGCCCTGTTTCGGGTGCCGGGAGTTCCCGGCCAACTTCCGGGAGTGGCCGGGCGGCAGCATTCCGGCGCTGAAGGTCACGCAGGACCTCGGCTTCATGCTCCACAGCCTCGATTACTCTGATTCGGCCAACATCCGCAGCCAGTTCTTCCGCGCAAAACTGGTGGACGGCGTGATGGAATGCCGGGACGTGGAGGTGTTTACATGATACTCCAAGCACTCACCGCCTATTATGAGCAGCTTCTGGCTCAGGGCAAGGTGGAGGCCCCCGGCTGGGACAGCAAGTTCAAGGTCAGCTATGAACTGCGCCTCGGCCCCGACGGCCAGCTTCTCGCCCTCAACGACCTGCGGCAGGAAGTCCCCAAGGGCAAAAAAACCGTCATCGCCCCCCTTGAGCTCCCTGTCCCCCACCGAGTCAAGCGCGCCTCCGGCGTCGCCGCGAACTTTTTGTGCGACAATACGTCCTATCTGCTGGGCGCAGACGAAAAGGGCAAGCCCGAGCGTTCCCGCCAGTGCTTCGAGGCTTGCGCCGCTCTCCACCACAAGGTTCTCGACGGCGTGGACTCCCCTGCCGCCAAAGCCATCCTCGCCTTTTTTGACAGCTGGGAGCCGGATACAGCCCCCACCCACCCGCTGCTGGCAGGGCAGTGGGCCGCCCTGAACAACAACTCGAACCTTGTGTTCGGCTACGAATCCCCCGACGGCTCCCACTGGCTGGCCACCACAGATGACGCCATCCGGGCCGCATGGCAGTCCGCCTTTGACACCTCCGATGCAGACGCCGAGACGGCCCGCTGCCTCATCACCGGCAAAGAGGCCGGCATCGCCCGCATCCACCCCGCCATCAAAGGTGTGATGGGCGCACAGGCCGCCGGTGCGGCGCTGGTCTCCTTCAACGCGCCCGCTTTCTGCTCCTATGGCCACCAGCAGGGCGAAAACGCCCCCGTCAGCGAGTACGCGGCTTTCGCCTACACCACGGCCCTCAATCTGCTGCTGGCCGACCGGAACTGCTGCCAGCGCATCGGCGACACCACCATCGTCTGCTGGGCCGAAAACACCGCCCCCGCCTACTCAAACGCCATGCTGATGTTTTTCTGCGGTGGTGCCGAGGCACGCGGCGTCTCGGAAAGTGACCTTGCCGCCGCACTGAAAGCCCTTTCTCAGGGACGCCCCGTCTCCTTCCTCGACGACAAGCTGGACCCGAACCAGAACTTCTATGTGCTGGGCATCTCGCCCAACGCGGCCCGGCTCTCTGTCCGGTTCTTCCTGCACAGCAGCTTCGGACAGTTTGCCAAAAATCTGCAGGACCACGCCGACCGGCTCGGCATCACCCGCCCCGCCTTCGACAAGCGGGAAAACCTGTCGGTCTGGGCGCTGGCGCAGGAGACGGTCAACCAGAAATCCCGGGACAAAAATCCATCGCCCCAGCTGGTGGGCGATCTGCTCCGGGCCATCCTCACCGGCGGACCCTATCCCGCCACCCTGCTCAACGGCGTGACCCTCCGCATCCGGGCCGAACGGGAAGTCACCCGGGGCCGCGCCGCCATCCTGAAAGCCTATTATCTCCGCAACTACCCCACCGAGCTCAACAAGGAGGTATTTACCGTGAGCCTGAACGAAAGCAGCAATGTCCCCTATGTTCTGGGGCGTCTCTTCTCTGTGCTGGAGACGATCCAGAGCGTCGCCAATCCCGGCATCAACGCCACCATCAAAGACCGGTACTTCAACTCGGCCTGTGCCACCCCGGCAACGGCCTTCCCTACGCTGGTCAAGCTGGCTCAGAAGCATCTGCAGAAGATGAGCACCCCCAACGAGGTGCATTTCAGCAAACAGCTCACCGAGCTGATGGCCCAGCTGCCCGAGACAGGCTTCCCGGCGCGGCTCAGCCTGCCGGAGCAGGGTGCCTTTGAGATCGGCTACTACCACCAGACCCAGAAACGCTACGCCAAAAAGAATGAGGAGGAATAAACCATGTCTGAGCCCATCAAGAACCGCTATGATTTCGTCATCCTGTTCGACGTCGAGAACGGCAACCCCAACGGCGACCCCGACGCAGGCAATATGCCCCGTATCGACCCCGAGACGGGCTACGGTCTGGTGACCGATGTCTGCCTCAAGCGGAAGATCCGCAACTATGTCGAGACCCTGAAAGAGGACGAAAAAGGCTATCGTATCTACATCAAGGACGGCGTTCCCCTCAACCGCAGCGACGCCGAGGCCATCAAAACTCTGGGCATCGACCCCGACCTGAAAGCTGCCAAAAAGGCCGACCCCGACATCGATGCCAGGCTGCGGGACTATATGTGTGAGAACTACTTCGACATCCGCACCTTCGGTGCTGTCATGACCACCTTCGTCAAGGGTGCGCTGAACTGCGGTCAGGTGCGCGGCCCCGTCCAGCTGAGCTTTGCCCGGTCGGTGGACCCCATCGTCCCGCAGGAAGTCACCATCACCCGCGTGGCCATCACCACCGAGGCCGACGCCGAGAAGAAGGGTACTGAGATGGGCCGCAAGCACATCGTGCCTTACGCCCTCTACCGCGCCGAGGGCTATGTCTCGGCCAACCTCGCCCGGAAGACCACCGGCTTCTCCGAGGATGATCTGAAACTTCTGTGGACTGCCATCCTGAACATGTTCGAGAACGACCACAGCGCTGCCCGGGGCAAGATGGCCGTGCGAGAGCTCATCGTGTTCAAGCACGATTCTGAGCTGGGCAATGCCCCGGCCTATAAGCTCTTCGACTCCGTCGCCGTCCAGCGCAAGCCCGATGTGGACGCTGCCCGCAGCTACCGCGACTACACCGTCACGGTGGCAGACACTCTGCCGGAAGGAGTCACCTGCGAGAGGCTGTCCTGATGGGCGGCCCGGACGACTGGCTGCCCCTGTCGGGCATCCAGCACTTCTGCTTCTGCCGCCGCCAGTGGGCGCTCATCCATCTGGAACAACAGTGGGCGGAGAACCGCCGCACCGTCGAAGGCCAGCTCGACCACGCCCGCTGCCATGACGCAAACCAGACCGAACGGCGCGGCGGCCTGCTCATCACCCGAGGGATGCAGGTAGTCAGCCGTCGGCTTGGCCTGAGCGGAAACTGCGACGTCGTCGAGTTCCGGGCCGACCCGGAGGGCATCCCGCTGCAAAACGCGGAAGGGCTCTGGAAGCCCATGCCTGTCGAGTACAAGCATGGCCGCGCCAAGGCCAGCGACGCTGACCGGCTGCAGCTCTGCGCACAGGCCATGGCGCTGGAAGAGATGCTGGTGTGCAGCATCCCGGAGGGTTCGCTCTTCTACGAAGAGACGCGGCGGCGGGAGGTCGTGCCGCTGACCGAAGAACTGCGCCAGGCCACCCAAAAGATGGCCGACGAGATGCACGCCTATTTTGCCCGGGGCTATACCCCCAAGTCAAAGCCCGGCATCCACTGCAGCGCCTGCTCCCTCAAAGAGCTCTGCCTCCCCGTGCTGTATCAGCGTGCCGACCCGAAAGCCTATCTCCGCGCCCATCTGGACGAGATGCAGGAGGCCGCGCAGTATGCCGTTCTCAAGGCGGAGCTGACGGCCCTCATCGACCCCGCGCTGGACAGCCTGCGCTTCTACCAGCTGGGCAACAACTATAAGAGCAAGGTTGAGCATATCGGCGTTCATCCGCCCTTCGAGCAGGACGGCCTGCTGTTGTTCTGAGTTTCCCGCCCCGGTGCGAAGGGCGAGTTCTCAGCATCTTTCCGGCACCTTCGCACCGGATTTTCGAGTCGTTTTGCATGATTTGGATAGTTCTTTGATCCGTTGTAAATCAAAGCTCTTCTAAATTCGTGCAGAATGTTGTATAATTTGTTTGAAAATAGAGATTTTGTCTCTGTTTTTGCTGTCGCCCTCCTCGCGGAGGGCGTGGATAGAAATTCAAAGACGATGTTCACGCTTTTCTGCACCTCGGGTCGCCCTCCTCGCGGAGGGCGTGGATAGAAATCAGAAGCAGCTCGCAAAGAACGGTGGTCTTACCGCGTCGCCCTCCTCGCGGAGGGCGTGGATAGAAATTCCGCCTGCTCAATTTCCAGGCCCCTGCCATAGCCCGTCGCCCTCCTCGCGGAGGGCGTGGATAGAAATTCCTTTCTCCCGCACTCTTCGGCGGGTCAGCGGGTCGCCCTCCTCGCGGAGGGCGTGGATAGAAATAGCTTGTAATGCAGCAGGTTTCCCAGCTGCCTTTCCGTCGCCCTCCTCGCGGAGGGCGTGGATAGAAATCGAAATCAAGATAGATTGTGCAACCTGTATCGGCGTCGCCCTCCTCGCGGAGGGCGTGGATAGAAATTGTATCGCACCTGCAAGCGCATGATCGAGCGCGGGTCGCCCTCCTCGCGGAGGGCGTGGATAGAAATATGCTTCTCTCAGGGTTTACATGATACGTTCGCTGCGGTCGCCCTCCTCGCGGAGGGCGTGGATAGAAATATCTACACCCCGGGAGAAAAGACCGGGATGGTCCGGTCGCCCTCCTCGCGGAGGGCGTGGATAGAAATACCTTGTCCCAGTTCTTCACCACGGCAGTGCCTAGTCGCCCTCCTCGCGGAGGGCGTGGATAGAAATCAGCAGGCAGATGCCGAGTTGAAGCAGAAAATCACGTCGCCCTCCTCGCGGAGGGCGTGGATAGAAATTTCAATGTCCTGTGCCTGCGCGTCGTTGCCGACGGTCGCCCTCCTCGCGGAGGGCGTGGATAGAAATCGGTCGGTGTGCCGAGTGCCGTTGACAGTAGGCTTGTCGCCCTCCTCGCGGAGGGCGTGGATAGAAATGCCGCGCCGGAGATCATCAGGCAAGGCCCGCCGCAGGGTCGCCCTCCTCGCGGAGGGCGTGGATAGAAATACGGTGGCCGTTACGCTGGTGTCCAAAACGCTCGTCGCCCTCCTCGCGGAGGGCGTGGATAGAAATACGGTGGCCGTTACGCTGGTGTCCAAAACGCTCGTCGCCCTCCTCGCGGAGGGCGTGGATAGAAATATGACGTGCTGGAGCGTGCAAGAGAGAAGGTGCTGGTCGCCCTCCTCGCGGAGGGCGTGGATAGAAATATGACGTGCTGGAGCGTGCAAGAGAGAAGGTGCTGGTCGCCCTCCTCGCGGAGGGCGTGGATAGAAATCTTATTCAGCGCTGCGTCCAGCTCACACAGCGCGGTGTCGCCCTCCTCGCGGAGGGCGTGGATAGAAATCGGATGTTGGCCGCCGGTACGCCGTACAGCTCAAGGTCGCCCTCCTCACGGAGGGCGTGGATAGAAATGGGCTGACCCTGTACAACACCGAGGCGGTGCGGCGTCGCCCTCCTCGCGGAGGGCGTGGATAGAAATATGCTCCATAGGTTAGACCTGCTCTTTCTTCTCGGGTCGCCCTCCTCGCGGAGGGCGTGGATAGAAATCTCATCAATC
>OJJX01000797.1_pt1 | contig 11867 bp, 24 predicted proteins | sample 1596411 | NCBI WGS metagenome assembly OJJX01 (sample SAMEA4350136, study PRJEB24818) | metagenome | biome: human; feature: gut; material: faeces | place: Denmark | collected 2013-09 | reverse complement strand
GACGTTGTCCATGGGCTGCTCCTTGACCGATGCTGAATCTGATGATTGCGACGCATAGGCGGCACCGGCCAATACGTTGTCGAACGCGATTTCAAATGGGTTGCGTTTCATTCGGCGGTCTCCTTGTATGGGTTTTCGCTTGTATATTGCGGAAAATCGCATTCCTGGTCTTTCCATCCGGCTGCGTAGCCTTCCTGCCATGCCTTGCGGCGCTCGCGCTCCAACCATTCACGGCTGTACAGCATTACCTGTTCGTCGTCGCTTTTCTCCAAGGATGTAGATGTTTGCGGCGCTGACACTGCGTTATCGGGAAGTTCCGTTGGCGGGACGATGACGTAAATCGTTGACGTATCTGGATTTTGGTATGGAAGATGCTCTCCTTCACATACTTTCCAACCTTCTGCTTCCATTCCCGGGATATGGCGTGAGTCTATAAGCCTCCACTCTGGCAGTGATCCTCCGCGGGTGGAGATCCAGCCCCATCCATAAGGTTCTACGGCTCGCCCTTTTCCATCGATACTGGTGGCGATAAATTGCATCTGGTCTATTACGCGCTCTACGAACCGCTCTATTTCGTCTGCCATGTCCTGATAGAACATTCGGTTTTTCAGATCCAGTGGCAGGCCGTGCGTTACAGGCCAACAATCTGGGCCTTTATCGAATGTGACGGTGAAATCTTCACCTTCCCAACTTTCGATTGTGAGTTTGAATTTCCTTGGATTGAACGCTCCTGTTTTATTCATTTCGCTGTCTCCTTGTTGAGTTTGTCGGCTAATTCGCAGGCCTTTTCGTCTGCCTGTGCGGTTTCTTCGTCGCGTCCGAGCGCTTCGAGCACGTGGCGACATTTCCACGTGTGCACGTGGCGTTTCGACGGTGGTATGCCGCTCATGTTGGCTCTGCGTTGGCACCAGCCTTTCCATAGGCGCGTCCAGTCGTTGACGGTGCGTGTTTCGTTTTGGTGGCGGTCCGCGAATGCGAGCCATGCGGATTCGAGGTCGAGGTTCGGATATTCCACGGCCAGCGTCTTGTCGGTTTTGCCGCACTCCCGTGATTCGCCGAAATCCTTCGCGCCAGTTTCTTTGGAGAAAGAAGAAGAATATTCTTCTTTCTCTTTCTTTTGGGTTCTGGTGTTCTGGTGTTCTGGTGTTTGTCCCGATTCTGTTTCGATTCTGCCGGCAGTCTGCGCACTTTCTGCCGGCAGACTTTCGGCAGAATACCGCTCACGCTCACGCTTGCGTTTGGCCATGACCTGCTGACGGCTCCGGTTGTGCTCAAGATAATCGTGGATGACATAGCCGCCATCCACGCTCTCGATCAATCCGGCCTGCTGCAATACGTCAAGCTCCTGAACGGTGATGTCGAGCACGAATTCCGCAGTATCATCGTCCACATAGCCGTCCGTGAGATTGTCACCGCAGTAGGAAAGCATGACGACGAATGCGCTGATGGCAGAGGGCATGGTACGGCGCAAACGGCGCACCTTACGGTTCAGGTAGAAGCCGTTAGCCAACTGCACGTAGCCTCGTCTGGCCATCGCCTAATCTCCTCTTGTGATTCCGTTGTGGTCTATCGAATCCAAAGCTTTGTCGAGTTCCGCCAAGCTTGGTGGTGGCCAAGGAAGAATTCCAACATCTTCCATCACATGCTCCCGAATCGCTTGTGGAATTCGTCGTCGGTCATGCCATACAGCGGATCCATGCCTGTCGACTTGCGCGCGGCCAGCTTGTATCCGCAGTATGGGCAGGTCACGTAGTATGTGCCGACGGTCTCTCCGCAGTGAGCGCATTCCACGTATCGGATCGTCTTGCTCATTCGGTGCTCCTTTCGGCTTCGCTCATGATGTTCCGCATGTCGGCGTATTCTCGTGCCGCCCAACGTTCGATCATTTCCGGGGTGGCGTTTCGTGGCAGCGGGTTCAGGCATATGCCACCCCCCAAACGCTGCATGAGCCTGATGATTTTTCGGCGTCGTTTAGGGGTCAGCACGACGTGTTTCTCCACTGTTCTGACGATTTGCAGCCTGTCGCATCGGTAACAGCCTTCGAAATCCTCATCGGATTCGATGAGGTTGCCTATCGGACGTACTTGGTATACGTCTCCTTTGCCATATATTGCGGCGTATTCGGCCGCGTAATCACGCATGGTGGTGCAGTAGACTTGTTCTTGGTGGCCGGTGCCTTCGATGGCCGACGCGCCTTTTTCGCGTCTGGCACGGCAGATGGGGCAATCGTCGTAATTGTCTCGACTGTGCCCCGGTTCGATGATGTCGCCGGGTTTCAGGTCTGGAACTCCACCGTGGTATAGCACGCTCATTTCGCGTCCTCGCCTTCCATGAATGGATCGTCGGCTTGCATTCGCTTGGATTGCCTTGCCGTCTTGCGTGCGATCCATTCTTCCAACTGCTCGTCGGTGATGCCGTACATTTCCTTGAGCAGGTACAGGCAGATGGTCACGTCGGCCATTTCCTCCGCGAGATTGTCAGTGGCGTCAGGCTTGCCGCGTAGGCGCTTGCTGACGGCTTGGATGAGTTCAGAGCATTCCTCCATGCAGACGATGCTTTGCGTCTCCTTGCCGTATTTCTCGATGCTTTCACGCCACACCGCTCGCCCCTGATCCTTATTCATCGGTTTACCTCCTTCACTTTCGTGCCTTCGATTCTGATGGTGATGTGGTAGACGCCTTTTTCGGTGCTTGGCTCGCCTAGCCGGTAGTCCGGGCCGACCACGTATTTCGCGTTGTCGTCGGGCCAGTAGCCTGACTGGGTGATGCCGTCGAGTATCGCCTTGACCATTGGGGCCGCGTTTTCCGGGTCGAAGCGTCCGTGGGTCAATGGGTGGATGATGGCTGTCACGTGCACCGGCCAATGCTCGGGCTTTTGGAGCTTGCCACCGTCGATGAGGTTTCGGAAGGTGAGCAGGCTCATTGTCTTGACCAGCTTCTTCCTCCGGTAGGGCACCGCCCAGCTGCGGCTTCGACGGTTCTGTGTCCACCACAGTGGCTTGCTGATGGCGAGGTCAATGTCATGCCGCATGGTCGGTCTCCTGTTCTTCGGCTTCGATTTCGCATTCGGGGCATGGGATGGTGCGCGCCGGATACAGCGCGCACCCATGCTTCGGACATACCGGTTCGACGTCCGGTGGTTCTATCCATTCGCGCATCAGAATTCAGGCTCTACTGGCGCACTCCACGGATCGTCGGCAGGAGCCTGCGACTGCTGTTGTGCCTGCTGCGGCTGCTGATAGCCGCCACCATTGGCGTTGCCGCCCTGGTATCCGCCTGACTGCATCTTCTGCACCTGAGCCGTCGCATAACGCAGGCTTGGGCCGATCTCATCCACCTGCAATTCGATGACCGTGCGCTGCGTGCCATCCTTCGCCTCGTAGGAACGTTGCGTAAGCCTGCCCTGCGCGATCACACGCATGCCCTTTGCGAGGCTCTGCGCGCAATGAGTGGCGAGGTCACGCCACGCGGAGCAGCGCATGAACAAAGCCTGACCGTCCTCGAATTGGTTCGCGCTGCGGTTCCAGGAGCGTGGCGTGCTGGCGATCGTGAACGACGCGACCTGCGCACCAGCGGACGTCGTGCGCAATTCCGGATCGGCGGTCAGGTTGCCGACAATCGTAATAACGGTCTCCCCTGCCATCACTCGGCCTCCTTCACGTCGGCTTCTGGATCCTCCGGCGTATCCGCTTCCATGACTTCGGCGGTCACGTCATCGGCTTCGTCGACGCTATCGTCATCGAGCACCGGTTGGAACACGTCGCCGTAGTCAGGCGTGGTGTCATCGCTGGCGGCTGCGGTCTGCGCCTGCACGGTAAGCGGCAGATAAGGTGCGGCACGACGGATGGCGGTCTTCTTCGCCATGGCCTCGTAATCGGTCTTCCACGGGCCGAAATTGCCGCTCTTGCTGCGTGCCCTCGCCTGCTCGATCTCCTGACGGTTCAGGACGAGGAAGTAGTGGCCTCCGTCCTTGAAATGCGCGACCATGTACACGTGGGTCAGTTCGCCGGGGTTGGCGCATGGCACGTGGTGCAGCTCCTCGTCCAGACCATACGAGTACGAGAATTCGTCTCCCTGGTGTACCGCGCGGGCGCTGATGTCCACGAGCTGGCCGCTACGTCGCGCCAAGTCGATCATGCCACGGTAGCCCATGATGAACGTGGCTTCCATTCCGCCGGATTTCTTGTTATAGAAGGGAAGCACGTAGGCTCGTCCCAATCCGTCCACGTTGGACGGTTCCAATCCGAGCGCGCTGCAGGTCATGAAGCATGAGAGCACGCTTTGCGGCGAGCATTCCGCGAGTTTCGGTGTCTTGTTGATCGCGGACACGCACATCTGGTAGAGGCGGTCGGGGCTGATGTTGTTGCCGACGACGCTGGCGATGCGCGGCCAGCTTTTCCGCATCAGCATCTGGAGGTTCTTCTTCGGCGTCATTTCGACCATCTGCCGGCCTTGCGCCTGCTGTGCGATCTGTCCCATGATTATTGCTCCTTTTCTTCGGTGGCTTTGAATGCGAATTTGCGGTATGTGGTGGCTTTGACGACGTATTCCTTGCGGGTCGTCGGCTTGTAGGTGGCTTGGAGGTTGCCGCAGCGCACGCCCGTATGCGAGCCGATGCGCAGGATGATCTGTTCCTGCAATTCCTTCTGCTCGTTTTTCAGGTCCTTCGCGCGGTTGGACGTGCTCTCGTATCTTGCGAGCAGGTCGTAGAGGTCATCGTCGGCGCTTTCGTCCACGATGTCAGGCGTCGGTTCCGGGAACGCCTTCTGCACGTCACCGCCGGTCAACTGCGGTGGAGTGCCCGAAGTGACGAAACGCCAGAAGTCGGCTGCGGCCTTGTCGATCGCGGCCATATCCTCCACGTCGGCCTTGAACGGTATCTCCACCGGCTCGTCGTCTCCGATTGCGACGTAGACGTAGCCCCACGTCCATCCAGTGACGAGCGCATAGAACTCGACCTGAGCCAAGTAGTATGGCGGGATTCGGAGGTTGCCGTCCTCGTCATGCCAGTCCACCGCTCGACGGCCGCTCGCCGTCTTGATTTCGAGGATTCCAAAATCGCCGTTCTCTTTCTGCAGGATGCCGTCAAGGGAAGCGCGCAGGTATGGCTGCCCGCGCATGATGAACTGCTTGTCCGTACCGTCCGTGACCAGCATTTCCGGATGATTCGAGCGGAAACGCTTACGAAGCTCGTTCTCCAAGGCATTGCCGCGGATGACGGCCCACTTGTCGGAGATATCCTCCGGTTCCACGCGACCGGTCTTCTCAAGCCACAGCTCATACGGTGTCTTGAAGGAATTCAGGCCGAGGATCGTGCTCATGTCGGAACCGCCCACGCCGGCCTTACGGCTCTTCAACCACGCGAGATGACGTTCCGTCTTCTTGCCCTGCTTGAACCGTTCGACCGTGTAGCGTTCCGTGTCCTTGAGTGGGATACGTTTCATTTCAGGCTCCCTGCTGATTGCTTGGCTTGTTTATGTCTGCTTTGATGATGTCGGCGTCGAAATAATTGACCAGCAGATTGGCGATATCCAACGCGGACGTCCTGAGCTTGATGGTTTCCGCCTCGGATTCTGGCTCGATGGTGAAAACGCCACTCTCGCTATCGAAATTGAGTCTCATTTCGCCGCGTCCTTCGAGTAGTTGGCCTTCAGGTCCATGAGTTCGCCGTTGAGGAGTTTCGTGGCGAATCCGTAGACGACTTTGTCGTTGGTTTGGAACGCGGTTCGCTGCAATGCGCTGATGGCGTCGAAAATGCCGGTCAATGCGTTGGAGATGATGGTGCGCGGGTCGGCTATGGCTTGTGGCTTGACGTCGATGGTTCCGGTGGTGACGTCGTTTACCGTGAGCTTCGATTCGGTGACGTCGGCTGCAGTGATTTTCGATGTGGTGGTCATGGTTTCTTTCTTCTTTCCGGTTGTGGAGTTTTTCGTGTTTTTGCGCGTGCGGGGTGAATGCTTGTCGTAGGCCGGCAATAGTCCTTCCTTGCGGAGTTGGCCGAGAATGTTGCCTGCCGTTTTCTGGCTCAGGCCGAGCGTTTCGGCGGTTTCCTTGCCGTCGAACGGTTGGCCTTGGCTGATGCGGTTTTTGCAGTGCGCGAGGATGCAGTCTCGTTTCGACGGTTTCGCCGGCAGGCCCTGCGTGAGGAATCCGGCCTTGCGCAACGCCCGCATTTCGTCACGGCTTAATCCCGCTTCGCCTGACTCGTCGTAGATTCTCTTCAGTTCGGCGAGTTCCTCGAACGTGTATTCGTGTTTCAACGTGTTCCTTTCCTGAGTCTTTCGATCAACCGCCTGTTTTCGCGGATGAACTTTTCCACGTCGATTCCCTGCTGTGTGAGGGTCGGTTTGCCGGTGTCGAAGCGTGCCTTCCCGTCGCTTGTGACGTCTGGACTGCTTGTAATCCGCGTGCCGGAGCGAGCATGCCGTTTTTTCATCTCGCCACCGTCCTCTGGTACTTGTGCGCCTGCGCCCACCGTTCGGCCACGGCGCGTTGGTATCGGACTTTGCGCCTGTCCTGATGGCCTTCGGGCGGTTCCACGCCGATTTTCAAGTACGGCGGGCCCTTGCCTGTGCTCCGCCAGTTGGCGAGCGTGCGCACGCTCATACCGAGCATGACGGCCAGTTCGGCTGGCGTGAGCAGATCGGTCATGGCCGGGCGTCCCGAATGTCGCCCATCGGGTCGATGTGGAGGCCGTCGAGCATTTCCACGGCGTCGCCGCCGGCACGTTCGAGGTGACGTTTGAGCGCAACGTCGATGGCCTGGCATGCGATTCTGGCGGCAAGCGCGGTTGCTTTGCCGAGTCTGTTGCCGGGCAGGGTGACGCTGATCAGCCCGCCGTCCAGCGGCATGTCAAGTGCGGCGATGAACATTGGGTCGGATTCCGGGTTGTCGGGGTCGATGTCGACGCCGGGCACCCATTTTGCCGACTGTGGTTTGTTTTCGTTCATGATGCTTTCCTTTGCTTGTTGACGTTGTGGTGCCCCGTCCTGACGAGTGGATGGGGAGTCTTATTCGCGTGGGGCGAACCGTATGGTCAGCCATAGGCCGGTCAGGATGTAGATTCCGGCGACGAGCCATGCCATGTGCCTGTCTGTCACATGCCATGTGAAGAGCAGTGTCACGCTGCTCACGAATCCGATGATGGCGACTGCGAACTTGATGCGGCGGAGCGTGTAGTTCGGCTTCCTGGCTTCGGGTTTGCTGTCGTGGCTGGTCATTTGGTTTCCTCCATTTCCTTGAGGATTCGATTGCATTCGCGGCGGACGCGTTGCACCTCGGTCTTGGTGAGGATGAAGCAGGTTGGGCCTGTCGATGTGCAGAAGACCATTCGCGCCATCGGCCTGCCGTCCTGGGCGGTGAATGCCTGCATCTCGAAGCCGCCGTCGTCCATCCAGCTCATCTTGTTGCTCCGATCTTGTTGGAGAGGTTGTAGGCGATGTCTTCGATTTCCGCCGAAGTGAAGTCCGCGAGGGTGATGTGTTGGATGCCGTCCACGAGACTGGCGCTACCATCCTCATGGAAACGGATGTAAAAGCCGCTTGATGCGAGCAGCAGGCATCCGGGCTCATGGAGTGTCGGCGGTTTTGGCGGGTTCAACAGTTGTTGCTGGCTCATGTTCGGCGTTCCTTTAGGCTTTGAATTGTTTGATGCTGTCGATTGGTTGAAGCAGCACTGCAGTGAATTGGAAGAGGGTCATTCCAAACATGTCGGCGATTTTTTCCAGATCACTTACGGTGAAGTCTTTCTTGCCGGTGAGTTTCTTGTTCGCCAGCGGCCTTTCGCATCCAATCGCTTTGGCTATGTCTTCTTGCGTCATGCCCCTTCGAGCCATCTCCCCTCGGATATTGGCTCTCATGAGTTCCGTTTCGCTTGTCACCCAACCTCCTTTCTTGTTTCGTTGCTGATTACAGATAGTACTTATTTGGATACTCTTACGAGAGTACTTAATTGATTACTTTACAAAAAGTACACAATTGGGTATCATGGAGCCATGGGAACAAGAGCTAACACTGACGTTACCGCCGGAGCACGGAGCGTCATGGAATACTGCAAAGCACTGCAATCCAGGAGCGGTATGACCGCTACGGATTTCGCCGCGAAATGTGGATTCAGCCGCAACTATCGGTTCGTCCGCGCTCGGTTCGACGCGCCCTTGACGGTATCGGACTGCGAGCGAATCGCCAAGACATGCGGGATGACATTGCGTCAGCTATTCGCAAACGCGCTGGCAGCACAGGAAGAAAAAAGAACCGCCGAAACCCTCAACAAGCTGCAGAGGGGCGACGTGGCCCTTGCGGCATATCGGGCCGCTGGCAAGCGGGAGGCCATCAATGGAGAGGCTGGGCCGGATTACGACGAGCCTGCCTGACCTGCCGATCGACCGGCGCATGACATACGGGGCCATGCGCCGCGCGATTGTCGGACTGCCGGTCACCGTATCCAGTGCCATTCTCCCCGATGGCCTTTGGGGTTGCTACGACGCCGCGACCGAGGTGATACTGATCGACCGCAGGCTCACATACACCGCCAAACGGTGCACTCTCGCGCACGAGCTCTTGCATTGGAGGCATGGCGACACCGGCTGTTCGAACAATAGTTCGAAAGTAGAGATCCGTACACGACGGCAGACCGCGCACCTGCTCATCGACCCTGCAGAACTAGCATTGGCGGAACGCATGTACGACGATGACTTATGGTCGATAGCCGAGGAACTGAACGTGACAACGCAGGTGCTCACGGACTACCGAGCCATGCTCAACACGTCTAGAATCAAAGAAAGGTTTTTCATCAATGCGTAAGAAAATCATTGCCATCACAGCGGCGACGCTTCTCCTGGCGACGGCCTGTGGCTGCGGAAGCCAGCAGGAGCCGGATTCCATGACAGCCAAGACGCCGGACGTCAGCGCACAGCAGGAGAAGCCACAACAACAGGCAGCCGAGAAGACGGCACAGAGCTTTGTGGACGAGTTCAACGCGAACTCATCCACGCCGATAACCGACATCGAGAAATTCACGCCGAGCGATTCGAACGGCCCATATTATCGAACGGAGTATCGCACCGGCGCTTTCTCCACCGCAGACGCTCTCCACGGAAGACTCGGCCAATCGTCAGTGGACATACTGGTCTACGGGGCAGTCCTCGGATACGGGGAGAACGATATGATCCGCATCTACGTCGATGGGCCGCATGATGAGATCGACAGCGCATTCCCCATCATGGCGAAGATTCTCGATCCGTCGATTTCCGATCAGGACATCCAAAGTCAGATGGCGAAGGAGTATCCGTCCAATGATCTTATTTACGCCGACACGCATGAGTTGATCGAGGGGGCTTATGTCGATGGCGATCATGCGTTTCTCGATGCAAAAATCGGCTAGGCGCTCTTGAAAAGAATGTACAGATGATTCCGTGCCCACATGATGAACTCGACATAACGACACAGGTCCTCGAAGACTACCGCCAAGTCATGGCCGAGCGTGTCAGCATCGTCTGGAGCATAGAATCAGGGGAAAGCAAAGGAGAACAATCATGGCGAAGAGACCACAGCCCGCGCCGGGCGCGATCTACGAGTGCGAAAGGCTTGACGATCCGCTGTTTATGGGTATCCGCCTGTATGCGAATCGTCTGGAATTGGATGTCTGCACGACGTACCTGCACCGGTACAAGAAGACCGAAGCATACCAAGTGAGCGACCTGCAAGGGGTGACGATCAAGAAGCGAACCGTCACATGGAAATACAGTGCGTTGCGCTCACTGCCGCTGAAATTCAAGAAAGCCGAGGACGCGCAGGAATTCTACAATGCCGTGAACAGCCTCTAAAAGCATTAAGCCCCACAATATGTGGGGCTTTTCTCATATTCGCTTAGATTGCCTTATAGGTTTTTATATTTGCTTATAAGGCTTATATTCCATGGCTAATGCATTCTTCATTTCGGCCCGTTGCCCCTATAAAAAGAATGTTACCAATCTATATATTACTTATATAGATGGTACATATAAGTATTGGTTGCGGTATTTATACGTACCGCCAGTTAGTACTTATTTGTCCTCTGATAATGGTACAAATAAGTACAGGTAAAGAAAAGCCCCTCCGGCGCTGTCACACCGAAGGGGATGAAGAAAAGCGCGAGCATTTCTCCACTTGCCAATTTACCAGCAGGTGGGGAGGAAAGACATGGAAGAAATGGGCTACCGCAACTTCAACGCAATCCGTCAGCTCGGCCAAATGGGCAAATTCTCCAAGATGAGGGCTGACGGCACTCTCTCCACAAGCAACTCGGCACTGCTGCTGCTCACCTACATGGCAAGCGTCACCTACGACTGGGACACAGAGCTCAACTGCCCAACCGCCGACGCAAAAGCCAAGGGATACCCATGCCGATACTACAAGCGCGGAGCCGAAACATTCGCATACGACTACGGCAAGCTAGGCATATCGCCAGAGCAGGCCATGAGCGAAGACGCCCAGGAATACATCGAAAAGCGGAAAGGCGCTGCAAACCAAGAATTCAAACGCTCAATCGCCACCTTGAAGGACTGGGGCGTAATTAAGCAGCTGGAACATGCGAAGAACGGAAACCCCGCCGGATACTTGTTGCTGCTTGGCGACGACGAGGAGAATCTGGCGGTGGAACGGTGGGCACGCCAATGCCTCGGACTGCCGATGATCTGGTGAGCAGTGCCCATCCGTGCCCACATTTTGCCCACATCCTGCGAAAACAGCAGACCGCCCATGCGCTCCGACAGGTCGTCCAGATCATCGTCGAACAAGTCGGCGTACACGTCCAACGTCATCGCGGCCGACTTATGGCCGAGCTGCCGCTGCACGGTCTTGACGTTCGCGCCGGACTGCACCATGAGGCTCGCGGCGGTATGCCGCAGGTCATGGATCGTCATATGCCCGCGCTCGATGCCAGCCCTGCGCAACGCGACCGCGAACCAGCCATCGCTCCGAGTCGGATTCCAACCGTTATTCATGGGCTCGTCCAATGGATTGCCTGGAGCCGTGAAAAGAAAATCCGACTGGCCACGTCCGTTGCATTGCCTGGCAAGCAATGGTCTGAGAATCTGCGGGAACATGACGACGCGCCCCTCATGGGTTTTCGGATCCGTCTCCACCATCTCGCTGGACAGTCTGGTGATGCTGCGCCAGATATGGAGCCTGCATCGTTGCAGGTCAACGTCCTCCACACGCAGGGCGACGAGTTCGCCCCAACGCATGCCGCACAGTCCGAGAGTGAGCACGATAGGCTCACGCCAGCCACAATGCAACGCCACACGCGAGAGTTCGTCGGCCGCCAGATACACGTGTCGTCTGCGCTGTTTGCGCGGCAGTTCGATGTTGTCGCATGGGTTGTCGTGGATGCACTTGTCCTCCTTCGCCCTCTCCAAGAGGTTGCGCAGGAGGTTTTCGGCGCGGATGGTCACCGACGCGCTGCGCCTGCCGGCCAGATCGGTGACCCACCGCTGCACCTCGCCCCTTGTGATGGACTGGACTTCGCGCACACCCCATTGCGGCATGACATGCACGCGCCAAGCATCCTCCAATGACTTGACGTAGCTTGGTTTGGCCTTGGTCTTTTTCGCGGCCAGCCACGGCGTCCAGAAGTCTTCGACCAAGCGTCTTCCGGCCTGTGGATCGATGTAGGCTCCGACGTTTTTAGCTGTGGTGACGTTTGCCGCGCCCCATGCGTCGGCGTCCATCTTGCGCCGGAATCCTCTTTTGCCGGTCGGCGTGCCGTCCGGTTTGCGGTAGCGCACCTCGTAGCGTTTGCCACTTTTCGTCTGGTATTGGCGGATTGTGTAGGCCATGAGTCTCCTTTTGCTGACATGGCCGATTATATAAGAGAGGCGGAGCCTTGCAT
>OJJX01000775.1_pt1 | contig 12220 bp, 10 predicted proteins | sample 1596411 | NCBI WGS metagenome assembly OJJX01 (sample SAMEA4350136, study PRJEB24818) | metagenome | biome: human; feature: gut; material: faeces | place: Denmark | collected 2013-09 | reverse complement strand
AGGCGTGCAGTTTGTGCTTCTGCGCCAGGTGTTTGGATAAACGAATACATTGCTAAAGGAATGGTTTGAGTTTCACCCGCAATATTGGAAACGAAAGTAATAGTCGCACCAAACTCCCCTAAAGAGCGTGCAAAACCTAATACTAAACCCGCCAATACACCTGGGAGAGAAAGAGGTAGCGTGATTGTAAAAAAGACTCGCCAAGGCGAAGCGCCAAGTGTTTGTGCAGCTTGCTCTAATTTAAAATCAATGCTTTCCAAGGAAAGACGTATCGCTCGTACGACCAATGGAAATGCCACCACCGCTGAAGCTAATACTGCCCCCTTCCAGCTAAAGCCGAAGGATAAGCCAAACCATTGATATAAATACTTGCCAATAAAGCCATTACGTCCCATGGCGACTAATAATAAATAACCGATTACCACCGGCGGTAATACCAAAGGGAGATGGATAATTCCTGTAATCAGCGACTTGCCGTAGAATTCCTTACGAGCCAGTAACCAAGCAATAAAAATTGCGAAGGGCAAACTCCAAAGCATAGAACTTAATGCGACACTCATGCTTAAGTGAATCGCATCCCATTCCATCGAGCTTAATTGAAACCAAGAGAGCAAAATATTTCCTTGTGTATATGTCGATATGTCGAAATTTCTTTAGGGATAACAAAAAGGACAGTTGCCTGTCCTTTCTTTATAAAGTCTGAGCTCATTATTTCACAGAGAAACCATATTCAACAAATATTTTTTTCGCTGCGCTCGATTCTAAGTAATTAAGGAAATCACGGGTATCCGCGTTGTCATGATCTTTTAAAATCGCAACGGGATATTCAACTGGTTTATAACTGTCTTTCGGGAATACGCCGACTGTTTTCACTGAGTTACTCACTTTCGCATCGGTGCTATACACAATACCATAAGGGGCTTCAGCACGTTCAACTAAGGCTAATGCACCACGTACGTCTTTCGCACGCGCTAATTTATCTTTAACTTGATCCCATAAATTCAATTTGGTTAATGATTCTTCTGCATATTGTCCTGCAGGAACGTGCGCAGGATCACCTACGGATAAATAGCTGTCTTTTAAGCCTTTGATCCATTCACCTTTGGCAATATCCACTGAATTAACAGCAGTTTTAGCCGGCGCAATTAATACTAATTCATTGCCTGCTAATACTTTTTCAGTTTCTTTTACAGTGAGATTTTTGTCTGATAAATATTTCATCCATTTGTTGCTAGCTGAAATAAATAAGTCTGCAGGTGCACCTTCTTCAACTTGTTTTGCAAGCGTAGAAGAAGAAGCAAAAGAGAAAACGACGGTATTATTTGGCTTTTCAGTTTGGTATTGATCCGCAATTTGTTGTAACGCATCAGTCATTGAAGCGGCAGCAAACACAGTCACTTTTGCTGATGCAGCAAAAGATACGCCCATGCCTGCAATTAAAAGTGCGGTTGCAAATTTAGTTAATTTCATTATTCATCTCCTATATAAATGAAACTATATATAAAAAAATATACTACGAGTAAATTATAACTTGAATTTTCAAATAAGCATACAGAAAAACTTAAAGATCAAGTAAAATAAACAGAATTGTGTATTAGGAGGAGATGATGAAACAAACTGAAATTTTACTGACGATCAAACTTCATCAAGAATTATTTATTGATCCAAAACGTGTTCGCCTCTTAAAAGAAATTAAAGAATGTGGCTCAATCAACCAAGCGGCCAAAAACGCCAAAGTAAGCTATAAAAGTGCTTGGGATCACCTTGAAGCGATGAATAAAATCAGCCCCAAACCGCTTTTAGAACGTAATATCGGTGGGAAAAATGGGGGCGGTACTTCATTAACTACTTACGCAGAACGTTTGCTGCAGCTTTATGATTTGCTCGAACAAACACAAGAGCATGCCTTTCATATTCTGCAAGATGAGACGATCCCACTAAACAGTCTCCTTTCAGCAACGGCAAAATTCTCCTTACAAAGTAGCGCGCGCAATCAATTTTTTGGTAAGGTGGCAAGCCAACATATTGTGGACTCCCGCTGCATTGTTGCAGTAAACATTCAGGATTTAGCTCATCCATTACATGTTTCGATCACAATGCGCAGCGCTGAGCGTCTCAGACTGATAACTGAAAAAGAAGTGATGGTCATGTTTAAAGCCCCTTGGGTGAAAATTAGTACCACCCCATTAGAAGAAAAAAATAACCTCTTCCAAGCAACTATTCTTTCAATGGAAAACGAAGAAGCCATTGTGCAATTAAAGCATAGCTCAATTGAATTTTGCGCGAGCATTCATAGCCAAGATGGTTGGAAAGTGGGACAAGATGTATGGTTACATGTGGAGCCAGAACAGATTATTTTAGCCACATTGAAATAATTCCCAAAACAAAAAGTGCGGTCAAAATTAACCGCACTTTTTTATTTTCGTTTATAACGCAATCTCATCAATTGAGCGTCCAAAACTTGGCAAAAAGACTTGTAAAAAATAATCCATTTCTTGACTGTGCCATTGTTCCATTAGATTTTCTAAGCGTTTTTTGGCTGTTTTAAATTCATGGTTACCATGCTCTAATTCAAATTGAGCTTTAATATACGCACAAATCAAATCCGCTTGTTTTACTAAATGCTTTTCTTCTGGACTAAATTTCTCACTGTCTAAATATGGTGCAAAACTTTCTTGCAATTCAGACGGGAGCAAACTAATTAAATGCAATTCTGCAGCCGCTTCAATATCTTTATAAGCATGGGTTATTTCAGAATTGAAATACTTAATTGGGGTTGGTAAATCACCAGTAAAGATTTCAGAGGTATCATGATACATCGCCATTACCGCAATACGTTCAGGATTGACTTTACCACCAAAAAATTGATTTTTAATAATCGCTAAAGCTTGTGCCACAAAGGCAACTTGCAGACTATGCTCCGCTAAGTTTTCCTTTTCAATATTGCGCATCAATGACCAACGCTGAATTAAGCGAAGACGATCTAAACAGGCAAAAAAGTGACTGGTTTTAACTTCCACAATATATCCTTAATTAGACGGCAACTCTTCAATAATCACGGGAAGATCAATCATTTTACCTAAACGAGAAATTGTGATGATGACTTTTGTATTCGGTTTAGTATCACTAATAATTTGCATCATTTCACGAATAGACAGGTTATCTTGTTTATTTAAACGTAAAATCACATCCCCCACCTGGATTCCTGCTTTCGCTGCAGGGCTATTGGCAGTCACGCCTGTAATCACGATACCACCGTTTGAATTAGCGGTGATTTCACTTTGTACCCCAAAATAACCACGAATCACGCGTCCATCGCGAATAATTTTATATAACACATCATTGGCAATGCTGATTGGAATCGCAAAATTCAGACCTTCTGCAATTTCATTGGCTGTTTTACCAATACTTAACGTGCTGATCCCTACTAATTCGCCAGCTGAGTTAATCAACGCGCCACCAGAGTTACCGCGGTTAATTGATGCATCTGTTTGAATAAAGTTTTGACGACCTAAAGAATCCCCCACGGCACTACGCCCTACTGCACTGATAATCCCTTGAGAAACACTTTGACCGAGGTTATACGGGTTACCAATAGCCAGTGCAATATCACCAACTCGTACTTGGCGTTCTTTATTTTGTGGAATGGTAGAAAGATTGGTTGCTTTGATTTTTAATACCGCAAGATCCGTCAAATTATCCGAACCGATTAAATTCGCTTCATAAATATTGCCGTTTTGCAGTGCCACCACAATTTGATCGGCATTTTGAATAACGTGTTTATTGGTGAGAATATAACCATCTTTAGTCATAATCACACCTGAACCTAAGTTATTTACCTGTAATTGATCGCTATCATTAATGCTGGCAGAAGAAAAAGAGCGGTTATACACGTTCACGACGGCAGGAGAAGCAATTCTCACGGCACTATTGAACGAAACGATATCATCAGCAGAAAAAAGGCTGCTGTTATTGAGCTTAGGAACGGCAAATAAAATAACACCTGCCGCAGCAAGCCCCCAAAGGGCAGAGTGGAAAAGTTTTTTAAACATTTTTTATTCTTTTATTAATAAATTAGGTAAATAACTGAGCTTTAAATCATCCCCAATTCTTTCACATTCTTGCAGTTGCCACAATGGGGCATCTGCAAGTTTTTCTAAATGCGGGAGTTGGCATAATCCTCGAGCTTTATCTCCCAAGAGTTTCGGGGAGACATAAATGATTAATTCATCTACAGCATGTTGTTCAATCAAGCTACCCGCTAAATTGGCGCCAGCTTCAACCCAAACAGAATTCACTTGTCTCTTGCCTAATTCTGTCATCAACATATCGAAATCATAGTTTTCTGACAGTAAAATTTGCTCACAGAAATCTGGGAATACAGACATATCTCGAGGGATTGAACCCACAAGCCAAACTGGCGAATGGGTATGGAATAATTGATGGCTTGGCTGAACTCGATTTTTAGAATCTAAAATAACACGAATAGGCTGCCGCACGGTTTCTTCGGCATATTCTGTTTTTAAATCATCGGGAAATTGATTCCAGCGCACGTTCAAGCTTGGATCATCAGCTAAGACGGTAGTACTTGTTGATAAAAGTGCGGTCGCTTTGGCTCGCATTTTTTGTACATCCGCACGAGCTGCATCACCTGTAATCCATTTGCTTTCACCGCTCGCCATGGCTGTTCGTCCATCTAAACTCATGGCTAATTTCAGCTGCACATAAGGCTTGCCGGTTCGCATACGTTTAAGAAAACCTTTATTTAAGGCTTCTGCTTGTTCATTCAATAAATTGACCGCACTTGGAATGCCTGCATCGGCTAGCATTTTCAGGCCCTTGCCTGCTACTTGCGGATTAGGATCCGCCATAGCTGCCACAACTCGACTGACACCAGCTTCAATTAACCCTAATGCACAAGGTGGTGTACGTCCATAATGAGAACAAGGTTCAAGCGTCACATAAGCGGTTGCGCCTTTCGCTTTCTCACCGGCATCTGCCAATGCCACACGTTCTGCATGAGGCTGACCTGCTTTAAAATGAAACCCTTTCCCGACAATTTCACCGTTTTTAACTAACACACATCCTACGGATGGATTAGGCGTAGTGGTGTACTGCCCTTTTGCCGCAAGCTCTAGAGCCAGTTGCATAAATTTCACGTCATCAGGGGAAAAGGTGTCACTCATACTAATCCTTTAAGCTTTCAATTTCTTTGGTGAATTCATTAATATTATCAAAACTCAAATAAACGGACGCAAAACGGATATACGCCACTTTATCTAATTCTTTCAGCTCATTCATGGCTAATTTACCCACGAGATGACTTGGCACTTCGCGCTCACCTGTCGCACGTAATTGGATAATAATATGGCTGATGGCTTTTTCCACATCATCCGAACTTACAGGGCGTTTTTCTAATGCATGTTGAATACCGCTACGCAATTTATCTTCATTAAACGGCTCGCGTGACCCATCATTTTTAATAATTTTTGGCACCACTAATTCGGCCGTTTCAAAGGTGGTAAAGCGTTCATGACAATTCCCGCATTCCCGACGACGACGCACTTGATACCCATCAGAAACCAAACGGCTGTCAATTACCTTAGTTTCTTCAGTTGAACAAAACGGACAACGCATTTTAGCTCCTTTTCAAAATGATTCTTAAGCCAGTATCTTATCAAAAATCCAAGATCTTTTCGATCTGAAGATCCGCTTTAAGACAACATTTCTCCAAACCAAGATGTGGTTTGTCTCACCAACTGCAAAAGGCCTTTCTCTGATTTAAATTGTTCTGTTTGCCCTAACACCCTCGCCCAATAAGGATCAGCTTTTCCATAGCCATAAGGATCATCTTTCGCAAGGGATTCGATATTCGTCAAAACATTGTCAAAATTGACCGCACTTTCATCTTTTTCAATAAACTTCGCTATATTTTCCGTTGGAATGAGCTGAATTTGTTGTTGGCTCTGTAAATAAGCCTCGACATACATTTTCAGTTTCTCAAGTGCAGTTGATTTTTCTATTGTTTTTAATGTTAAATCCTTATCTTTAGCGATAATACGTGGTGGCTGAACGTTCTCTTTTGTCGCCAGTTGAATGAGATAATAAAGCCATGGACAAATGCGATAACGATCTTTATATTTTGCAAATCGCCATTCGATTATCTGATTTTCATCGCCAAATAACGGCTCCATATAGCCAAACAAGCGAATATTGCCTTGTGCCGTTTCCACCACAAAATCGACACTCTCACTGTGTGGTGAAGAATAATCCTTAATTTTCTCTTTAAAAGCCAATACATCAGCACGAATGGATTGCGCACAAACTTCCGCAAACTCGCCGCGTGGCATGATGCCTTTCACTCGCTGTTTCGTAAAATAATCGTTAAATTGCACTTCCTCTAAATGCAATAACTCATTACTAATGCGATAATGGTCCAAACCATTTAACGTGAAGTTTTCACTTTCTTCAATGCGATCGTCTTCATCTCGGAAATACACGCCAAGCTGCTTTTCAAAAAAGAATTTCACTGGATTTTCAACAAAACTCACAAAACGATCGAGTTCAATTTCCGTTACTGGCTCTTGATTTTCGCCCATCGGCACAACAAATTCATGACATTTTCGTTCTTGGAATTGAGCAATCGGCAACCATTTTTTCGCAAAAGAGCGGTTAATTTTCCCTTCATGTTGGAAATTGCTTGGGCTAAATACCGTCATTGGATGTTGTTCAATCCTCAAGCCATCGTCTGAATAATGATTAATATAATCAACCAATTGGCTCACCAATACTGAAGGCTCTTTAGGTTGATTATCAATAATTGAAGAGCCCACATAACTGACATAAAAATGAGTTCTTGCAGCCAGTAAGGCTTCAAGGAATAAGTAACGATCATCATCTCGACGAACACGATCGCCTTTTTGATGATGATATTGCATCAAGTCAAAACTATTTGGCGTATGACTGCGTGGGTAATCCGCTTCATTCATTCCGAGCAAACACACCACTTTGAAAGGAATGGAACGCATTGGTAAAAGTGTGCAGAAATTCACTTTTCCCGCTAAGAAACGAAGGCTGTTTGGTGTTTCTTCTAAACGAGCAGACATCACTTCCGCAATGACATCCGCTTGCAAGGTTTCTTCAAAATTGACGGTCTGCAAATCATCGGCAAAGGCATTGATACAATCTTGAATATAAAATAAGGTATCCGCAGTTTCTTCATTTTGCACAAAGAAATCCGTCAAAAGTGCGGTCAATTTTTCACGCCATTTTTCAATATTGTGTGCCTTTTGCAAATCTTGATGCCATTTATTTAAGGCCGTAAAAAATTGATTCACTGCACCGACTAACTGCCCTTTCAATCCATAGCTACTATCAAGTCCAAGACTGTCTTGCCAAACGCCTTGCTCTTCACGCATCGCATAACCTAAGGTCATACGTTCAAGTCCAGCCTGCCAAGCATTAAAATTCAGTGTATTCTGCTGTTTCTCCAGGCCAAAGCGAATGCCCGACTCTTTTACCCACTCGCGAATTTGCTCGAGATCTGCAAGGGCAATATTAAAACGCTCACGGATAGCCGGAATATCTAATAAAGCCAGTACTTCTTCGGCACCAAACTGACTTTCTCTTAAATTTAACAGAGAAAGATAGCTCGACACGATCACATCACTTTCAGACAATTTACTGTCAGAAATTGAGAACGGAATAACAGGTGCATCCGCACTATTCGCACCAAAGACAGCCTGAATATAAGGCGTATATTGGTTAACATCGGCAACCATGACCACCACATCTTTTGGTGTAATTTGTTCTTCTTTTGCTTTATGCTGATTTTGATTGAATAAATCCAACAAATAATCATGTAGCACTTCAACTTCTCGCATCGCGCTATGACAAGATTTCATCACCAAAGAGCGGTCATTTTTCGTGACATTTAATGCACCATGGCTTAACGTCAAAATTTGATTTTGGATCTGTTCTAACAAGGTTTGTTCAGGAAGTTCTGCATAGTAATCACGCGAAATCGCTTGAATATTTTCCTCATCTCGCACTAATTGATAGAGAAAATCTCGTCCCATTTTTCCCCAAGAGGCTAAAAGCGGATTTCCACTGAACAATTCTTCTTGTTGATTGGTATAATCAAGGTCAGCAGGTTCCCATGACACTTGCTCGGCTGAAATTAAAGGCTTCACATCGTCGCTTTCTTTCAAGAAACGCTGTCTTTCTAATAAATAGGATTTACTCAGATCTCGCAAATCGCCCCAATATTCTTGACATGGATTATTGAAGAATAAATGCACGTCTGTTTTAGCTGAAATACCTTGGAAAATATTGAGATAAACCGTTGGCAATGCCGGAATACCAAAAATAAAAATACGTTCTGGTAAGTTGAGTGTCGCATTGGGATCACGACATAATGCTAAAAATTGTTGATTGAGTGCAGCACGATGCTTTGCTTTTCCACCGAAATCACGTTGGACATCATCCACCAAGGCTCGCCATAAAATTCCCTGCCAATGAATATTGCCTTTAATTTGAGAAAGAAAGGTAGGATTTAACGCCGAAAGGCCCTGCTTTTGCTGATTAATTTGAGCCAAGATTTTTTCATCGTTATTTTCTTCCCATGCGGCAATCCATTCGGGGCGATAGACGAGATATTGGTCAAATAAATCGGCAACTTTTAGGCTTAATTGATAAAGTTTTTGTTGTTCTGATGCAGGTGAAGAGGCTAAATATTTTTTTAATGGTTCAAATTCTTTTTGCTGTAAAAAGGTAGGGATTAATCGCATTAATCGCCATAACGTTGAATCTTTTTCAAAAGGGTTTTGCGTAGAAACATTCGGCAAATTATCGGCGTAAAGTTTCCAAATAAAACTGGAAGGCATGGGGAATTGAAAATTCGCTGCAACGCCGCGTTTTTTAGCAATTTCCATTTGCAACCATTGTGCCATACCCGGACTTTGCACCAACACAATGTCAGATTGAAACGGCTCATATTGCGGTAAATTTTCCAATAGCGAAACTAAAATATCCTTTTGAATTTCTGGTTGGTTTGAATAATAAGTAACGAACAAAGTAACGCCCTTTTGAAAGCAAAAACAATGCGTTATTTTACTCGGTTTTCAATAAAAATTCACCTTGAGGATAGCGTATATTCACTTGATGATAACTGCATTGAATTGAAAATTGAATGCCATTTTGTTGTACGCTATTTTCACAAGACAAGCCTAAAAACTGACGTTGAGCCTGATTCTCAGCAATTTGAATCGCCTGAAATTCTTGAAAAATTCTGACCGCACTTTTCCGTTGCTCGGTCGTCCATCGGTTAAAGATCAAAAATAACCCGCTGAAAATCGATAAGGCTAATAAAAGTGACATTAACGACATGCCATTATTCACTTTGATCTTGCGCACTTAAATCACTCCAACTTTTATCCACCAAACGCCATTGGCTATATTCTTGTACGAGTTTTGTTACCACGGCTTTACCGTAAGCCACCGTCACGCCCTCCTCTAACTTAAGCGAACCTCCTGTAATCACTGCACCACTAATTCGCCCTTTGCCTGTTAAAGTTAAATCCCTTTCTGCTAACAAAATGCCACTCACATTCCCTTTAATTTCTAATTGGCTTTGCGTTATCCAATATACTTGCGGTGTTTTTTGAACAATTAAAGTAGTATCTACTTTCACAAAGTGCGGTTGAAAATCAGCTTGTTTTTCGCTGGAAATAAAATCTCGCAGCATATTTTCATTAATGCCTTTTGTGGGCGATTTCTTAAATAACTCTGCTCGTTTACACCAAACAGAATAGGTGACTTTATCCTCTGCCCCATTAGACTCGAAAAAGACTTGTTTCACTTTTTCAGCACCATTTAAAGGCAAGTTTTGGCAAATGTGCGTTTGTTGCTGCTGACTGATTTTCTGTAAAGGAAGACTTTGTTCTACATAATATTTTCGCTGACTCATTTGAGATTGAAAAAACGCAAAGATCTGTTCATCAAATAATAAGATCAGCGCCAATAATCCCGAAAGTAAAATCAGTGCCGTTAGTGTCACAATCCCTTTTTTCATGATCATTCTTCTTGATTTAATAAAGGCACTACAAGCGAAGTTTCATATTGAATATGCTTATATGCGGCAAGATGCCCTGTGAGTTTAATTTCAATCCCTTTCCCTGCCTTTAACCAATCAAAACGTAATTGAGAAATCTCAAACTCTTTTTCATCCAATAAATCTGTCCATCCACCACCGGCGTTACAAGTAGATTGTGCTAAGGCTCGCTGACATTCTTCCGAACGACAATCTGCATTTACCGCATTTTTATAGGTTTGTTTAGTTTCGATCATTTTCCCATTAAGTTTGTAACCAAATAGCTCCTTTTCGATATTTTTTGCCACATTTTTAACGCCATTTACGCAGGTATTTTTTGTGTATTTTTCACCAATACAGCCATTAGTATTCAAATCATAAAAAAATAAGACACAGCTATTTGATGGTGCATTGTCTGCTTGAGCAATAGTTATTGCTGTGCCCTTTTCGTCTAATTCGAATAAAACCAGATTATCTTCAATGAGTTTTTGGTTTGCGGCTCGAAAGCCTACGCGACGCAGATCTTTCCCGATGAGTTGAATTGTGCGTTGTAATTCCGCTTGTAATTTAAGTTGTAACATTAAACGCTGATTTTGCTGCTGGGTTTGGGCATAAAATTGTGCAACCAATAACAATAATAAAGCGGATAAGCCAAGTGAAATCAACAAACTCACCAATGTTTCACCTTTTAATGGTTTCATCTTGTACACGCACTCGCCGCTTGATCAGACTTTAATTTAATACTGCCCACATTGAAAAAAGAGAACAATGTTCGATGCTCTTCAGCCTGTAACATAAAACAATTCGTTTCCATGGTATTTCTGGCCCCATTAAATTTCACCGCGACTTCAGACGGATATAGTTTAGGGCCTATCAGCATCGTTTTTCCTTCAAAATAAGGATAGTAAAAATGCGCATAAAGGTTTTTAGGACAATTCTGGGGATGAAAACAATCACAAAAATGATCACTTTTTACTTGAGCGGTGATACACCAACGTTGATTTGCCCTATCTTGATTGGCCAAAATAAACCAAATCGCCGATGAGTTTTCCGCCCTCGCTTGAATATTACGTAAGAAAAAATAAAGCCGTTGTTGCTCTTTTTCGAGAAAATATTTGGGATCATTTTTCTGCCATTTAGGCAATGCAAACGCTAACGTTAAGCTTAAAATAAATAATACAATCAAGGTTTCTAATAAGGTTATCCCTTTATACATAAAATGCCTTCTTTTTTGACCGCACTTTAAAATTCCTTTAGAAGAAAGCCAAATTAGCTACTCTATTTTTGCGATACTGATCACAAATTTCCTTTAAAAAACGGGAAAAACCGTGAATTAAACATTTTCAACTGGCTATTTACTAAAACTCCCTTATAATAGGCGACCTATTTATCTGTTCTTTAAAATCTGGTGGAAATATGAATCCAATGTTAAATATCGCTATTCGTGCGGCACGAAAAGCGGGCAACGTGATTGCTAAAAACTATGAGCGCCGTGATGACATCCAAACAAGTAAAAAAGGTATTAATGATTATGTGACTAGCGTCGATAAAGCCGCTGAAGCTGAGATCATTGAAATCATTCAAAAATCTTATCCTGATCATACAATTATCAGTGAAGAACGTGGTGCATTAGAAGGCAAAGACAGTGATATTCAATGGGTGATTGATCCACTAGATGGCACAACCAACTTTGTAAAAGGTTTGCCACATTTCTCTGTTTCTATTGCTATCCGTGTAAAAAACCGTACTGAAGTAGGTGTGGTTTACGATCCTATTCGTAATGAATTATTCACGGCCGTGCGTGGTGAAGGCGCAAAATTAAATGAAGTGCGTTTACGTGTAGATAGCCAAAATGAACTTAACGGGGCGATTTTAGCCACCGGTTTCCCATTCAAACAACCAAGCTTAATGCCAACTCAATTTGCGATCATGAATAACTTAATTGATGAGGCTGCAGATTTCCGTCGTACAGGTTCAGCCGCATTAGACCTTTGCTATGTCGCTTCTGGTCGCGTTGACGGTTATTTCGAAATGGGTTTAAAACCTTGGGATTGTGCAGCGGGTGATTTAATCGTGCGTGAAGCAGGCGGTTTAGTGTGTGATTTCAATGCGGGTCACGGCTATTTACGC
>OJJX01000761.1_pt1 | contig 12428 bp, 14 predicted proteins | sample 1596411 | NCBI WGS metagenome assembly OJJX01 (sample SAMEA4350136, study PRJEB24818) | metagenome | biome: human; feature: gut; material: faeces | place: Denmark | collected 2013-09 | reverse complement strand
ACAAACATATAATCCTTTAAATTATGCTATAATAAAGAGTAAGGCTCATGATTATATAGGCTTTTACAATGAAGAAATTCAAAACCGTAAAGCTTTAGGATATCCTCCATTTCGCGAAATGATTCATATGGTTGTGCGTCATCAAGATATGAAAACATTAGAGTCTATAGCAAATCGTATTGTCGATGACTTGGAGTCTTATAAAGGAAATCAGGATATTTTGATTAATGGTCCTTATGAAGCGCCTATAAAAAAAGTGCGCGATATGTATCGTTTAGCTATTATGATTCGCGGTACAGATTTAACGAATTTGAAAGAATATATATATAACTCATGGATTTTCACGCAAGAAGGACTGCTGATTGACGTGGATCCCGTGTAGTGTAGGAGTATCAATGGCTGTATTAGATGTTGTGAAAGCAGGTCATCCCGTTTTAAAACAAGTGGCGGAACCTGTAGAACATGTTAATAAAAAACTTAGAGCCCTTATCGATGATATGGCTGAAACTATGTATAAGACTGAAGGGGTTGGTCTTGCAGCACCTCAAGTGGCTGTAGCTAAACGTATTATCGTTGTAGATGACCAATCTGGTAGTGGTCTTATTGCGCTAATTAACCCTGAAATCACTCATGCTGAAGGTTCTCAAGTTGGACCTGAAGGATGCTTAAGTGTGCCAGGATATTTCGGAGATGTGGAACGATTTAATAAAGTCACTGTTAAAGGTATTGATCCACATAATAAGAAGGTAACTATAAAAGCTGAAGGTTTTTTGGCGCGTATTTTCCAACATGAAATTGATCACTTGGAAGGTCATTTGTTTATTGAAAAAGCAACTAACTTACGATTAATTACTGATCATCCAGAGGAGAAAGAAATTGTCTGATAATAAACAATTACGCATCGTTTTTATGGGGACACCAGACTTTTCTGTGCCTACCTTAGAGGCTTTGATTCAAGCTGGTCATTCTATTGTCGGTGTGTATTGCCAGCCTGATAAACAAAAAGGGCGTGGTAAACAAGTTCAAATGCCCCCTGTAAAAGTAGCTGCTTTAGAGCATGACTTGCCTGTATATCAACCAGTCACTTTGCGTGATGAACAAGTGAGAGCCGAATTAGAAGCATTACAACCAGATGTAGTGATTGTTATTGCGTATGGTAAAATTTTACCTCCTTGGCTTATTCAATTGCCGCAATATGGTTGTATTAATGTTCATGCCTCTATTTTACCTAGTTATAGAGGCGCTGCGCCAATTCACTATGCAATTCTTAATGGAGACTCTAAAACGGGTGTTACCATAATGCATATGGATGATGGACTTGATACAGGTGATATCATCGACATTGTGGAGACAGATATTTTACCCGGTGAAACGACAGGACAGTTATTTGAACGTATAGCTGTACTGGGGGGTGAAACTATAGTACCTGTATTAACTCGTTGGGTTAATGGAGAAATTGTGGCTACACCACAAGATGATTCAATGGCTACACATACTACAAGATTACAAAGGAAATGGGGCAGATCGACTGGTCTAAGCCGGCTAATGAAATTGCAAATCTCATTAGAGGACTTAATCCAGCACCTGGATGTTATACATATCTCGATGGAAAACGTTTAAAAGTATGGTCTGGAGAAGTGGTTCCCAGTGATACGACTCACTGTTTGATAGATGTTCATGGTAAACATGTACCAATTGCTATATCAGCCACAACTGTGCCTGGTACAATCGTATCTAAAATAGCCGGTTTAGGTGTATTTTGTGGTGATGGAAATATAATTCTATTAACAGAAGTCCAACCAGAAAATAAAAAACGCATTTCTGCAATTGATTTTATAAATGGTCATCAAATAAAGGAAGGTATCGTTTTTGGGGACTCAATATAAGCAGTACGAAACGTATCCGTTATACTTGATTTTATCAACTATTACATGTGCTTTGCTCACAGCAGTACTAGCCTTTCTAATGTATATATTAGAACCAGGACTTTTACAATTGCATCCATTTGCATCAATTATAAGTAGTGTAGTTATATCTATACTTATTGCTATTATATGGATTTTGTGCTTATCTTTAATTGTTGCTAGCACAGGTATTATAAGGTTACATCCTATTGTTTTAAGACTAGCCAATCAGTTTATTTATGGATTATTTCCATTAACTTTGGCGATTGGTAAGGTGAGAGGGGTTACTAAGGATCAACTCCGCCAGTCTATGATTGATTTAATCAATCATTTAGTAATGCTAGATATGTATACGGTAGATCCAGAACGTATATTATTATTAACTCCTCACTGTTTACAAGAAAGTTCGTGTGTTCATAAGGTTACACATGATGTATATAATTGTAAGCAGTGTGGGCGATGCCAGGTTGGTAATTTGTTGCAAGTGGCTAAGGACTATGGTTGTCAATTTATAGTTGTCACTGGAGGCACCTTAGCGCGGATGAAGGTAAAGGAAGCACGCCCAAAAGCTATTGTAGCAATAGCCTGCGAACGAGATTTAGCAAGTGGAATGGCTGATGTATTTCCCATCCCAGTTATTGGGGTATTAAATGAACGTCCTAATGGGCCATGTTGTAATACAACAGTCGATTCTGAACGTGTTCGAGCAGTAGTAGAACAATTGATTGGTAGGAATAGTAATGATAGAGGTAAAGACTAATCAACAACAAAATATTCGATTGCTCGCTGTAAAAGCATTGAGTGAAATTAATCGCAATGGTGCTTATGCAAATATAAAGTTGCAAGAGTATTTACAGAAATATCATCTATCCGATTTAGATCGAAGATTCTTTACTGAACTTGTGTATGGGGTCATTCGTAGAAAAAATTACTTGGATGCTATTATTGTTCACTTTGCAAAGCGACCCTTAAAGAAACTATCTTCTATGGTTGTGGAAATCCTTAGACTTGGTATTTATCAAATTATCTATATGGATAAGGTTCCTGAAAGTGCGGCTGTTAACGAATCTGTTAAACTCGCCAAAAAGCTAACTAGAGGTTTATCTGGTTTTGTAAATGCTGTTTTGCGTTCGGTTTTACGTGAAAGTGATAGCATTTCTATCGGTGAACTAGCTAAGTCCGAAGCTGAAGAAATTTCCTTTATCTACAATCAACCATTATGGCTTGTCAACTTATGGATAAAAGAAATGGGAAAAGATAAGACCGTAGATCTTTGTTCTTGGTTTAATGAACAACCTCGTTTGACGGCTCGCATAAATACAGTGAAAGTATCTATTGAGGATTGTTTAAAAGAATTAGAAGATTTAGATTGGATTGTAGAACAGGATACATATATTCCTGAAGTAGTTTATATTGATGGACATCAAGGTCATTTAGAAAAAGCTAAACCTGTTTTAGAAGGTCATATTACTTTTATGGATAAAGCATCTATGTTAGTAGCCCATGTGGTAGATCCTCAACCAGGAGAGCTTATCTTAGACTGTTGTGCTGCACCAGGTGGCAAGTCTATGCATATGGCAAGTCTTATGAATAATACAGGAGCTATTATGAGTTGTGATATTTACGACCATAAATTAGAACTGATTAATCAAAATGCTGAGCGATTAGGTGTATCTATTATTTCTACTAAGCTTCAAGATGGTCGTTATCTTCCTGATAATTGGAAAGAACAATTTGATCGCGTCTTAGTTGATGCTCCTTGTTCTGGTCTAGGTATATTACAAAAGAAATTAGACATGCGTTGGCGTAAAACAGAGTCTTTACTTATTGAGTTGCCGCCGTTACAACTTGAAATATTAGAAAAAGCTTCTGAAATGGTTAAGGTTAATGGATATTTAGTATATTCCACATGTACTATGAATAGTGGTGAAAATGAAGCTGTTCTAAATAAATTCTTGGCAATTCATAAGAACTTTATCATCGATCCTGTATCATATAAAGGGGCACCACAAGCTATAGATGGTATGATTACAACCTATCCACCGCGAGATCATATGGATGGTTTCTTTATGGCTCGCATGAAACGCTTATCATAATATAAGAAATGGAGCACCATGATAGAATTATTGGGTAAGTCTTTAGAAGAATTACAATCTATCTTTAAGACCCATAATATACAAAAGTTTCGAGCGAAACAGTTAATTGACTATATCTATCATAGATATATTTTTGATTTTGAAGACATGACACAATTTCCGAAAGACTTGCGTCAATGGCTAGGTGATAATTGTGTTATTTCTTTACCTACATTAATTACAGAGTCTATTGCCCCTGATGGAAAGACTCGCAAAATACTTGTAGAGATGTCAGATCAAAGTCGTGTGGAAGCAGTTTTGATGGAGCAACACTATGGGTATTCTGTATGTGTTTCCTCTCAAGTGGGGTGTGCTATGGGATGTGTATTCTGTGCTTCTACACAAGGTGGCTTATACAGAGATTTAACAGTCGCTGAGATTATTGGACAAGTTGTCATATTTGGGGCTCTTACTAAAGAGGAAATACATTCTGTTGTCGTTATGGGCGCAGGGGAGCCGTTACAAAATTATGATAATGTATTACAAGCATTACAACTACTACATGATCCTATGATTTGTAATATTAGTTATCGTAAGATGACGATTTCCACTTGTGGTTGGGTTCCTAATATTTATAAATTAGCTGATGAAGGTTTGCCAATAACCTTAGCACTTTCATTACATGCTACAAATAATGAAGTTCGTCGTAGTATTATGCCCGTTGGGGCACGTTATGAATTGACGGAAGTCTTAGATGCGGTAAAATACTATTATAATACGACACAGCGTCGTGTTACCTTTGAGTATATTCTTATAGATTCTGTAAATGCATCTATGGATGAGGCTCATGCTTTGGGGAAAATCTGTAAAGATTTCCCAAATTGTCATGTTAACTTGATCCCAGTTAATGGCAATGAACATATTGAATTATATAAACCATCTATTACGAATATGAATACATTTAAAGACATCGTCAGTTCCTATGGTGTATCAGTAACGGTACGAAAGGAAATGGGCGATGCAATCCAAGCCGCATGTGGGCAGTTAAAGGCTGCTCATGGTCGGAAAAAGGAGAATCATGAATAATTTTGTTGGTTTAAGTAAAATTGGGCTTGTGCGCCAGCGTAACGAGGACCGTTTCTTCATTGATGGCCATATTTGTGCTGTTACTGATGGCATGGGTGGTTATAGCGGTGGTGAAATTGCAAGTACCTATGCTGTAGATGAAATAAAAGAATATTTGTCCTCCCTTGAAACGATAGGTCAACAAGACTTATGTGATGCTATTATTCACGCTAATCAACGTATTGTAAATCGCGTTGCTTGTGAAGAACGTCTTGCTGGTATGGGTACTACCGCTGTAGTTACAGCTATAAATGGTAATCAACTTTACTGGGCAAGTGTTGGTGATAGTCGTTTGTATGTATATAGAGATGGTCATTTACGACAAATTACTACGGATCATTCTATGGTACAAGAATTATTAACAGCTGGAGAGATTACAAAGGATGAAATGCTAAATCACCCTCAACGGAATTTATTAACTCGCGCAGTTGGTGTTGATGAAATCTTAGAGGTTGATAGTGGCGTAGAATCTATTCTTCCCGGTGATCGTATTTTACTTTGCACTGATGGATTAAGTGGCTATGTATCCGATGATGTAATTGCCTCTGCATTACAATCAACGGATGATGATATGTTGGTTATTGAATCATTGATGGAAGCTGTATATGAAGTCGGAGCAGGAGATAATGTGACCATTGTGGTGGGAACAATCTAATCTAGAAATGGAGAAATAATGAGTACTATGAATATAAAAGGCATACTTCTAGATAACCGCTACCGAATTGTTGATAAAATTGGCGTTGGTGGAATGGCTGATGTATACCTTGGAGAAGATACCTTACTAGGTAGACAAGTAGCAATAAAAGTATTGCATGCTAATTTTGCAAATGATGACGAATTTGTGACTCGATTTAAACGAGAAGCACAAGCGGCAGGTAAATTAAATCATCCAAATATTGTAAATATGTATGATGTAGGTTTTGATCAAAATCTACATTACATTGTCATGGAATATGTAGATGGTGAAACCTTAAAAAAATATATAACTCGTCATGGAAGACTGTCCATAGATGAGGCTGTTAAATTTACTATCGCCATAGCTGAAGGCTTAGAACACGCGCATACAATGGGCATTGTTCATTGTGATATAAAGCCACATAATGTTATTATTACCAATACGGGGCGCGTTAAAGTAACTGACTTTGGTATTGCTCGTGCAATAAATGCAACTAACACAGTTATGTATACGAATTCGATTTTGGGTTCAGCACACTATTTATCACCAGAGCAAGCTAGTGGTAAACCGGTAGACGGCAATACAGATATCTATTCTCTGGGTGTCGTATTGTATGAAATGCTTACAGGTCGTGTACCATTTGAAGGGGAAACGCCAATTGCGGTAGCATTAAAACATGTTCGTGAGAAGGTAGAACCTCCAACACGATATAATCCATCAATTCCTCCGCTTTTAGAAGCTGTTGTTATGAAAGCATTATCTAAAAATCCTGCTGATCGATTTGATTCTATCTCTGATATGATCAGTGATTTGCGATTATCTCAAGGTTTTACGATGGGCAAAACACAACGTCATGAACCATATGACTTTGCTACACAAATGATTCCTGCTGTTGATCCTGAAGCACTTGAAGATCTTAGTACGATTCAAGAAGAACGAAAAGAAGAGGGTAAAAAGAAGAGTATGTTAAGTAAAATTGCATCGATTCCACAAAAATACATCGTTCTAGGTGCTGCTGTCATTTTCTTAGTAGCATTTTTAGGTGCTTTCTTAAGCTACGGTAATTTCTGGAGTAATACAACAGTAGATGTACCTAATGTGGTAGGCAAACAAGTTTCTGTAGCAAAAAATATCTTAGAAGATAAACATTTGCGTGTGTCTACAAGTGAAGTCACAAATCCAGATGTGCCAGCTGGTCAAGTTATTTCTCAAACTCCTGGAGCTGGAGAGAAGGTTAAAGAGCAACGAACAATCCATCTTGTGGTTTCTAAAGGTGTAGGCGATATTACGGTGCCAGATTTAACTGATTTAACTGTGGATCAAGCCCGTCAACGACTTAAAGATTTAGGTTTAGTTGTGGGGAAAATAACACAGCAATCTGTAGATGGTAAAAAAGATGGTGTAATCATTGCTCAGAGTCCTTCCGGAGATTCTAAAGTGTCTAAAGGGACAACAATTGATCTCGTTGTAAATAAAGCGAAGGCTAAGAAAGTCAAAGTACCTAATCTTGTTGGTATGACATTAAAAGATGCTCGTGATACATTGAGTAATATTCAACTAGGTGTAAACCAAGTATCTGGATCTGTGGAAGAAAAATCTGTGGTTATAGAGCAAAGCATTAAAGCTGGCGATGAAATTGACGAAGGCTCCACATTAAATCTTACGACTGAGTTCAAAGATGATAAAAAGAAATCTGATAAAAAAGATGGAAACAGTGGTAATAAAACAACTGGTACTATAGATGTTACTGTACCAGCTGGTTCTAAAAATCAAGAACTTAAAATTGTCGTAAAAGATGATGAAGGTTCCGCAGTAATTTATGATGATACCAATAAACCTGGAGATCGTATTGTTCGAAAAGTGTCCGGTGTAGGTAATGTACGTATTGAGGTATACCTCAATGGTGCATTAGTGCAAGAAACTGCATTATAAGAGGTACTATGATTACAGGCATTGTTGTCAAAAATATGAATGGGTACTTTTATGTACAAGATGATACGGGCACCATTCATGAATGTAAGGTTCGTGGCAGACTTAAGAAAGGTCGTTATAGTTTACTTGTGGGTGACCGCGTTACGATTTCGGAGGATGGGTTCGTTGAATCCATCCATGGACGTCATAATTCGATGGTACGTCCAGCAGTAGCTAATATTGACCAAGTTGTATTAGTTGTGGCTGCCCATGAACCAGATATTAATGAGCTATTACTTAATAAAATGCTCGTTATGATTGAACATGCGGATATACCTATCGTGCTATGTATCAATAAATGTGACCTGATGGATTCAGAGACGGAAACTATGGTTGATCTTTATAAATCAATTGGTTATAAGGTTTTGATGACATCCACATATAATATGACAGGCATCGATGATTTACGTCATGTGCTTCAACATAAGGTAACAGCTTTTGCAGGTCCATCTGGTGTTGGTAAGAGTAGTCTTTTAAATGCAGTAGACCCAAAATTCGCCTTCCAGACTGGGGAGGTAAGTGATAAGATTAAACGTGGCAAACACACCACTCGTCACGCTTCTTTATATAGTTTAGATGCAGATTCTTTTATCATGGATACACCTGGATTTAGTGCTATTGAATTTAATGATGTTTCCCTTGAAAGATTGCCTACATTATTCCCAGAATTTGGTGAATATGTTGATACTTGTAAATTTAGTCCTTGCTATCATGAACATGAACCCATTTGTGGGATTAAAGCTGCTCTAGAAGCTGGTCATATTCATCAAGGACGATATGATGCTTATATGTCTATACGTAATGATATAGAAAGTCAACGAAAGAGGTTTTAATATGATAAAAATTGCACCATCTATGCTTTCCGCAAATTTTGCGGTGTTAAGCGAGGAATTAAAATCTATTGAAGCAGCGGGGGCTGATTTATTACATATCGACATCATGGATGGACACTTTGTTCCTAATCTAACCTTTGGTGCTCCCATTGTGAAAGCCATTCGTCCATATACAAAATTACCATTTGATGTGCATTTGATGGTTACTAATCCTGGTGATTATGTAGAAGAATTTGCAAAAATTGGTGTAGAATATTTTACTTTTCATCAAGAAACTGTACCTCATATGCATCGTTTGATTCAACATATCAAGCAGTGTGGGATGAAGGCTGGTGTAGCATTGAATCCTAGTACACCTGTATCTCTACTAGAAGATGTAGCTGCAGATTTAGATATGATTTTAATTATGTCTGTGAATCCAGGATTTGGAGGACAATCTTTTATTAAAAATGCCATAAAAAAAGTTAAACAAGCTAAGATATTGTTAGAAGAAGTAGACAATTCAACGGCAGTCATTGAGGTGGACGGTGGTATTAACGATATTACTTGTGTACCGATTAAAAGAGCGGGGGCTACAGTTTTAGTTGCTGGTTCTGCAGTATTTGGTGCTGAAGATCGTGCAAGTATGATTGAATTCATTCGCAATAATTAAATAAATATTTTCATAATATTCTATAATTCAAATTTGAACATAAGATCGTACATCAATAAGAAAGAGAATGTATTTAAAATAAGGAGTGAGGAATACTTAAAGAATTCCTCACTCCTTGCTTGCTTTTGCCATGATTTTTTGTTAGAATTATTAGGTATGAAAAATATGCACGTCAGTGGACTTCGGTACTGTGCCTAATTTTGGGTGACCCGAAGGATGAAGCGGCGGAGGTTAATTAACAGGAGGTGCCACAATGGCAGTAGTATCAATGAAACAATTATTAGAGGCTGGTGTACACTTTGGTCATCAGACTAGAAGATGGAACCCTAAAATGGCGAAATTCATCTTCACTGAACGCAATGGTATTTATATCATTGATTTGTCTAAAACAGTTAAAAAAGTAGAAGAAGCTTACAATTTCTTGCGTGAAGTTGCTTCCCAAGGCGAAGTAATCTTGTTCGTAGGTACTAAAAAACAAGCTCAAGAAGCTATTAAAGAAGAAGCTATCCGTGCTAACATGTTCTTCGTTAACGAACGTTGGTTGGGCGGTATGTTGACTAACTTCAAAACAATTGAAACTCGTATTAAACGTTTAAAACAATTGGAAGCTATGGCAGAAGACGGTACTTTCGAAGTATTGCCTAAAAAAGAAGTTATCGGTCTTCGTCATGAAATGGATAAATTGGAAAAATACCTTGGCGGTATCAAAGATATGCCTAAAATGCCAGGTGCTCTTTTCGTAGTAGATCCTAAAAAAGAAAAAATCGCTATTGCAGAAGCTAAAAAATTGGGTATTCCTGTAGTTGCAACAGTTGACACTAACTGCGACCCAGACGAAGTTGATTTCCCAATCCCAGCAAATGATGACGCTATTCGCGCTGTTAAATTGTTGGCTGGTAAAATGGCTGACGCTGTTCTTGAAGGTCGTCAAGGCGAATCCTTTGAAGAAGCATTAGATAACATGGTAGCTGATTCCGCAGAAATGGTTCGAGACGGTAAAGCTTAATCGTTGTCGTATTAGCATTTGAAAGATAAATCTATAACATATATAATTGGGGTAAGGACTATATCCTTACCTTAATTAATACTAGGAGGAACAAAATAATGGCAATTACTGCTGCTTTGGTAAAAGAATTGCGCGACATGACTGGCGCAGGTATGATGGACGCTAAAAAAGCATTGGTTGAAACTGACGGTAATATCGATAAAGCGGTTGACCTTCTTCGTGAAAAAGGTTTGGCTGCGGCAGCTAAAAAAGCTGGTCGTATTGCAGCTGAAGGTGTAGTACAATCCTACATTCATGCTGGTGGTCGTATCGGTGTTTTAGTGGAAGTTAACTGTGAAACTGACTTCGTTGCAAAAACTGATGATTTCCAAAATTTAGCACGCGACATCGCAATGCAAATTGCAGCTGTAAATCCTACATACTTGAACCGTGAAGAAGTTCCTACTGAAGTAATTGAACACGAAAAACAAGTATTATTGGAACAAGCTAAAGTAGAAGCTGAAGAAGACGTTAAAGCTGGTCGTAAACCAAAACCTGAAGCTGTTTTAGAAAAAATGGTTGCAGGTCGTATTGAAAAATTCTATAAAGAAAATTGCCTATTAGAACAAGTATTCATTAAAGATGGCGATAAAACTGTTACAGACATCATTAATGAAAGTATTGCAAAAATCGGTGAAAACATCAACGTACGTCGTTTTGTTCGCTATGGTTTAGGTGAAGGCATTGAAAAACGCCAAGATGACTTCGTAGCAGAAGTAATGGCATCTGTTGGTAAATAATTAATAAACAATAAGAGAACACCGTACAGTGTTCTCTTATTTTGCAATAGAGGAGTAAAAATATGGCAAAAAGAAAGTTTCGACGTATTGTTTTAAAGTTGAGTGGTGAAGCATTAGCAGGTGAACAAGGTTTTGGTATTAATCCTGATGTTGTTGAAGAATTTGCAAAAGAAATTGCTGCTTTAGCAAAATCCACTGATTTAGAAATCGCGATTGTTGTTGGTGGCGGTAACCTATGGAGAGGTTTAGCTGGTAGCAATCAAGGTATGGATCGTGCTACTGCTGACTATATGGGGATGCTAGCAACAGTGATGAACTCCTTAGCATTGCAAGATGCATTAGAGCAAGCTGGTGTAGATACACGTGTTCAAACAGCTATTGAAATGCAAGAAATTGCAGAACCTTATATTCGTCGTCGCGCTATTCGTCATTTAGAAAAAAAACGTATCGTTATCTTCGGTGCTGGCCTTGGTAAACCTTACTTCTCTACAGATACAACAGCTGCATTACGGGCCGCTGAAATTGAAGCCGATGCTATTTTAATGGCAAAGAAATTTGCAGATGGCGTATATGATTCTGACCCTAAGACAAATCCTAATGCTGTTAAATTTGATGAATTAACATATAACGAGATTATCACAAAAGAATTAAAAGTAATGGATGCTACATCTACAACTTTATGTAAAGATAACAATATTCCTATTATTGTATTTAGCATGGATATTCCTGGTAATATTACAAAAGCTGCTAAAGGTGAAGAAATAGGGACCATTGTTCGAGGAGAATAATTCATATGGAAATTAAAGAATTGTTACAACAAGCAGAAGACCGCATGAATAAGTCTATTGAGGCTTTAAAACATGAATTCGCATCTATTCGTACAGGCCGTGCTAGTGTAGCACTACTTGATAAAGTAATGGTTGATTACTATGGAAGTCCATCACCCATTAATCAAGTTGCGAATATCTCCGTGCCTGAACCTCGCATGATTGTGATTGCACCTTGGGATAAAACAATGATTGGTGCTATTGAAAAAGCAATTTTACAATCTGATTTAGGTTTGAACCCTGGTAATGATGGTGCACAAATTCGTTTAAGTATTCCTCAATTAACTGAGGAACGTCGTAAAGAAATCGTTAAAGTAGTTCATAAAAAGGCTGAAGATGCAAAAGTTGCAGTGCGCAACATTCGTCGCGATGTAAATGAAGCATTAAAAAAAGAAGAGAAAGCTAAAACGATTACTGAAGATGATGCTAAAGATGGTTTAGATCAAATTCAGAAATTAACGGATAAAAAGATTAAACAAATCGATGAACTGAAAGCCGTTAAAGAAAAGGACGTATTAGAAGTATAATGACTAATTCTAGTAGTCTTATTGGAATGCCTTGGCAGCTTGCAAAGTCTCAA
>OJJX01000729.1_pt1 | contig 13102 bp, 10 predicted proteins | sample 1596411 | NCBI WGS metagenome assembly OJJX01 (sample SAMEA4350136, study PRJEB24818) | metagenome | biome: human; feature: gut; material: faeces | place: Denmark | collected 2013-09 | reverse complement strand
CCCCCCGGCCCGGATGGCCCCCCGAGGGGCCCCCTGCCGAAAAGAGCGCCCGCCCCCCGGGGGCCAAGGTTGGGGCCCGCGGGGCGAAGGGGGGACAGGCAGACCCCGCCCCGGCGGGTAAGCCGCCCATAGCCAGCCGCCATAAAGGCCGCACCCTGCTCGTGGCGCACCGGGATGAAGCGTATCTTGCTGTCCCGGATCGCAAACATCAGATCCAGCGTCTCTTCGCCCGGAATGCCAAACATCACATCAACGCCCTCAGCTTCCAGACAGTCCACCAGCACCTGCGCAGTCGTTTTCATTTCCTTCATTTTCTTTCCCTCCCAAAACGAAAAAGGCAGCGCAGCCCCATGCGGGCCACACTGCCTTTGCTGCGCTTATTGTAAACGATTTTCGGTCATCCCGCAAGTGCAAATTTCCACAAAAAGCGGCTTGCTTTCGGTTTTTGCTCCGGCAGGCTTGACAAGCGGCGGGGCAGGCCGTATGATGAAAATATCTTTTTTGCAGTGAGGTAGTTATCATGTCCAGCATCACCATCCGCGGCTGCTGCATCGGCGCAGGCCGTCCGAAAGTCATCCTGCCCATCGTCGCCCGCACAGAGGACGATATTCTCCGTGAGGCCAGGCGGCTGTCCGCGCTGAAGGCCGACTGCATCGAGTGGCGGGCCGACTGGTTTTCCGATGTTCTGGATGCTGCCGCACGGAAGCGGGTGCTGTCCGGTCTGCGAGCAGCGCTGGGCGAAAAACTCCTGCTCGTGACCTTTCGCACCAAAGCAGAGGGCGGAGAGGTCTCCCTGACGCGGCAGCAATACGCTGATTTCTGCGGCACGGTCTGTGTCAGCGGCTGTGCCGATCTGCTTGACATCGAGTTCTTCCCGAATCGAGAAGGACTTCCGGCCCTCATCGGGCAGGCGCACAAGGCCGGTGTCACAGTGGTTTGTTCCAGCCATGATTTCCACAAAACGCCGTCCCGGACGGAGATGGTCACGCGCCTGACCGCCATGCAGCAGGCCGGAGCTGACCTGCCCAAACTGGCTGTGATGCCGAACTCGCCGTCTGACGTCCTCGAATTGCTGGCCGCCACAGCAGAGATGGCAGAGCAGCATCCCGAAACGCCCGTCATCACCATGAGCATGGGTGCGCTGGGCGCAGTGAGCCGCCTGTGCGGTGAGACGTTCGGCTCTGCCATGACCTTCGCCAACCCCGGGCAGGCCAGCGCGCCCGGACAGGTGGCGCTGGATGTAGTGAATGAAGTGCTGGACAGCCTGAGACTCGAGTAAAAAGCTCAATATCCCCCAGTAATTGCAGCAGCCCCGCTTTTCAGGCGGGGCTGCTGTTCATTTTCTCGAAAATTGTCTGATACGTCAAATTTCAACGGTTTTCATTGGCTATCTTTCCAGATTTTTGCGAGTTTTCTCAAAAACATTGACATTCTGTCGTCGAAATCATATCATTGTGTCATAAGAGATGAAAAGTGCTGCTGCGAGTTGGATTCCATCGTTTCTACTCCATTTCAGTGAAATCGTGCCATACCGACAGGAGGTCCCACCATGATGCAGTGTGTCAGACGATGCAGTTTTATTTGTGGAGCTGTTCTCAGCATCCTGCTCCTGCTCTGCAGCTGTCAGGCTGGGGCCGGGCCGCTCATCCTGCCGGACAATGTTCCCTCAAAAAACACCTCCCAGGGAAAGGAGAAACTGCTCGCCGCCCTGAACACCGTAGACATCCGTCGCCCCGAGACTACCCAGGACTCCTATATCCAAGGTGCCGACTCTGTCGCCGAGACGATCTTCCTGTGCATCCAGAAGGAATCTGGCAACAATGCAGCCGCTGCCATCGAGCTACTGTCTGAGAGCAGGGATACCGGGCTTTCAAATTGTGCCGATGTAGTCTTGAACAGGCTTTCGCCTTCTCCCGATGAGACATATTTGGTGAGCTATGCGCTTCTCAGCGCCGATGTTCTGGAAGATGGTGCTTTGCGGGGAGATGCCGACCTCAGTGGTGTCGCCCTCACCCTCCTCACCAATCGGACTCTTCTTGTTTACTCTGACAGTTCTCAGCGCACTGCCAGCCAGAAGACCGGCTTTGCCGTCGGCGTCATCGGCGGTCAGGCGCTCGTCGTGGCTGTATTCGTTTCCTGATAGCATTTTTCAAGACAAGCAAAAAATGACCGCTGCGGTCTCCTGCTCCGCAGCGGTCATTTTCTCTGTCCATCCTATTGGGCAAACCATTTTATACTCTTATAATAAAGGATCCTGTCAACGCCTGTCAACCGAAAAAAGATTGCTTTTTGTCGATTTACGCGGTTTCACATTGTAAACTGCACTGCGCAGAATGCGGCATAGATGCAGAGCAGCGCCACACCCTGCACACGGGAGAGCTTTCCACGCACCAGCGCCGGGATGGTCAGCAGCGCCATCACCAGCAGCATCACGGGCAGCTCGAGCACCAGACTCGAGTTGATACCGAACAGGGTCGCACTCTGCGGGATCTCAAACGGTGCCAGTGTCACCGACATGCCGCTGACCAGCACGAGGTTGAAGACATTCGCACCCACGACATTGCCCAGCGAGAGGTCGCTGTGGCCCTTCATCAGCGAAGTAATGGCCGTGACCAGCTCAGGCAGCGAGGTACCCAGCGCCACGAAGGTCAGCGCGATGACCGATTCCGGCACGCCCATCGCCTGCGCGATGATGGTGCCGTTGTCCACCAGCAGGTTCGCGCCCAGCGCGATGAGGGCTGCGCCCACCACCAGCAGCAGGACGATCTTTCCGATGCCCATCGGCTCTTCCTCATGCTCCGGCTCTGCCGGGGCATTTTTCATCTGCCAGACATTCGCCGCCAGATAGGCCACGAACATCCCCAGCATCAGCAGGCCCATCGGACGGGTAAAGCGGCCCATGCCGTAAGCTGCCACGCAGTAGATGGCCGCAGCTGCAAAGAAGAAAGCCACCGGCACACGCAGGGGCTTCGGGTCCACCTTGCCGGGCCGCACGGCCACCGTAATGGCCGCGATGAGGGCCGTGTTGCAGATGACAGAACCGATGGCGTTGCCGTAGGCGATCTCGCCGTGGCCGGACACTGCCGAGATGGTGGACACCATCACCTCGGGCAGGGTAGTGCCGACGGACACCACCGTTGCGCCGATGAGCAGCTCCGGCAGATGGAACCGGCGGGCCAGCGCCGATGCGCCGTCCACAAACCAGTCACCGCCCTTGATGAGGCAGAGCAATCCAAAAAGAAACAGGATGCCGGGGATTATCATATCGTTCCTCCCAATATCTCTCCGGGCGCAAATCGCGCCGCGTCGCATAACAAAAGCCGTATTGTATATGATACCAAATTTCCGTGTGGAATACAACGCCCCGCCCGAAGACATTTTGAGCCCCACTATATAAGGTAGGCCGTGCCATTGAAATCCATTGCTATTTGTGTTATTCTGTGATTAGAAAGGCGCTGTCCTGCAAGTGCAGCGGTCATGCTCCCTCCTCGGCATCACATTCCGTGTGCCGTCCGGAGGAAGTCCAATTTTTGTCATCCTCCGGATGGTCTTGATCATTTATACATGAAAGACTTGAAGGAGGAAATCCATCATGGATATTTTGAATACTGTTATTGCTCTGCTCGGCCTTCTGGCCACCGTTATCATTGGCACTGCCAAAATCACTTGGACGATTGCCCAAGTGATTTTTCGGAATACGCACCACGCAAAGCACTATTCTAAAAAATGACAAGAAAAATGACCGCCCTACAGTCTACCAAACTCAAGCGGTCATTTATTCTTAAATTTCCGTGATAGAGGAAGGAGCTGACCACTGTGCGGGCAGCGCCTTTCTTTGTCTTCATTATAGACGTTAGAACGCAGGTTGTCAAGAGACTTGCGTTTTCATTTTATTTACACCACTTTGCAAACTCTTCATCGGTACACTTGACGTAGTGGCTGCCGCTGACGAGGTGGCTGGTGCCTTTGCTGTAGTCGATGCCGGAAGTGGCATAGTCGTAAGTCTCGGCCACGCGGCGCTTTTCCACCACCGGGTTCGGCAGCGGAATGGCCGACAGCAGGCTCCGGGTGTAGGGGTGGATGGGGTGCTCAAAGATCTCCTCGGTGGTGCCCGTTTCCAGCAGGTGGCCCAGATGCAGCACACCGATGCGGTCGGAGATGTACTTGACCATGGACAGGTCGTGGGCGATGAACAGATACGCTGTGCCGGTCTCCTGCTGGATATCCTTCATCAGGTTGACCACCTGTGCCTGAATGGACACATCCAGTGCCGAGATGCACTCATCCGCAATAATGAGCTTGGGGTTCATGATCAGGGCGCGGGCAATGCCCACGCGCTGGCGCTGACCGCCGGAGAACTGGTGGGGATAGCGCTCGGCGTGCTCCGGGGCAAGGCCGACCTTGGCAAGGATCTTTTCCACCTTTTCGCGGCGCTCTGCCTGCGTTTTGCATAGATGGTGGATATCCAGACCCTCGCCGATGATGTCCTCCACCTTCTTGCGGGGGTTCAGGGACGCCATCGGGTCCTGGAATATCATCTGCATCTGGGTGCGCAGGGTGTTGTTCTGGGCGTGAGTCAGGCGTCCGCTGATGTCCTGCCCGTCGAAGGTGATCTTGCCTGCGGTGGGGTCATACAGCCGGATGATGCTGCGGCCGATGGTGGATTTGCCCGAGCCGGACTCACCCACCAGACCGTACGTCTCGCCGGGATAGATCTCAAAGCTGACATCGTCCACGGCCTTGACGGTGAAGTTCTTGTTCACCTTGAAATACTGCTTCAGTCCCTCGACCTTCAGAAGAGGGGTAGCGCTCTGTGCTGCCATTTACTCCGCCTCCTCTATCTTTTTTGCTTCTGCGCTCATACGGGCCACACGGTCTTTCAGCTCAGGCGGCATCTCCACCTTGGGAGCGCGGGGGTCCAGCAGCCAGGTGGCTGCAAAGTGGGTGTCGCTGATCTTGAACATGGGCGGGTCGATCTCGTCGTCGATCTCCAGCGCGTACTTGTTGCGGGGTGCAAAGGCGTCGCCGGCCTTCTCATGCAGCAGGTTCGGCGGCGAACCGGGGATGGTGTACAAACGCTCGTCGGCGGTATCGAGGTCGGGCATGGCCGACAGCAGACCCCAGGTGTAGGGGTGGCGCGGGTCGTAGAAGATCTCGTCGATGGTGCCTGTCTCCACGATCTTGCCCGCGTACATGACATCGACATAGTCCGCCACCTTTGCCACGACGCCGAGGTCATGGGTGATGTAGATGACCGAAATGCCGCGCTCCTTCTGGATGCTGCGGATGAGCTCGAGGATCTTTGCCTGAATGGTCACATCCAGTGCGGTGGTGGGCTCATCGCAGATGAGCAGGTCCGGGTCGCAGGACAGCGCGATGGCGATGACCACACGCTGACGCATACCGCCGGACAGCTGGTGCGGGTAGCTCTTCATCCGCTTTTCGGCGTCCGTGATACCGACTTCTTCCAGCAGCTTGAGGGCCTTCTGATATGCCTCAGCCTTGGGCATCTTGAAGTGCCAGAGCATCCCTTCCATGATCTGCTTGCCGATGGTCATGGTGGGGTCAAGGCTGGTCATGGGGTCCTGAAAGACCATGGCGATGCGCTTGCCGTTGATGTGGCGGCGGATCCACTTTTTATCTTTTTGCAGCAGATCGACAGTCTCAGGGCTGCCGTCGGCGTGATGGTAGCTGAACCGGATGCTGCCGCTGTTCACCTTGGCGTTCTGGGCCAGAATGCCCATGGCTGCCTTCATGGTGACGGACTTACCGGAACCAGACTCACCCACCAGCGCCACCGTCTCGCCCTTGTACAGGTCGATGTTCACGCCGCGGATGGCGTGGACAGGGCCGGCCGTCGTCTTAAAGGTAATATCAAGGTCTCGCACCGACAAGACCTGTTCTCTTTTCGTATCAGGCATGTTGTGCGCCTCCTTACATACTCTTCATCTTGGGGTCAAGTGCCTCGCGCAGGCCGTCGGCCAGCAGGTTGAAGCTGAGCATCAGCAGGCTCATGACCACGATGGGCGGGATGATCTGATAGGGATGGGTGGTGAAGCTGTTGTACAGCTCGCTGATCAGGGAACCCAGCGAGCACTGCGGCACCGGGATGCCCAGACCCACGAAGGAAAGGAATGCCTCGGTAAAGATCGCGGTGGGGATGCTGAACATGACCTGAGTGATGATGGGTCCGATGATGTTGGGCAGCACTTCCTTAAAGATAATGAAGAAGCTGCCGGCACCCAGAGTGCGGGAAGCCAGAACGAATTCCTGGTCCTTCAGCTTGAGCATCTCGGCGCGGGCGATGCGGCTCATGCCCACCCACTCGGTCAGCATCAGAGCGAAGATGATGGTGATCATGCCGGGCTGCAGCACCAGAAGCAGCAGCGTGACGATGACCAGACGGGGGATGCCGTTGGCAACTTCAAGAAAGCGCTGCATCAGCATATCCACCTTGCCGCCGAAGTAGCCCGAGATGAGGCCATAGCTCATACCGATGACCATATCAATGACGGCAGCCGCCACGGCGATGATCAGGGAGACGCGGGCACCTTCCCAGGTACGGGTCCAGATGTCGCGGCCATAAAGGTCGCTGCCGAACCAGTAGTAGACGTCATCCTTGCCTTTTTCGACATAGTTGTTGACGATCTTCGTACCGGTGGTCGTGCTCATCTTCTCGCTGCCGTCCAGAATGCCGAACTGCTCGATGCCGGGGACGCGAGGCGCGAAGTTCTTCTGGCTCAGATCCTGGCCGGAATAAGTATAAGCATTCATTCCCGGGCCAAAGACGGCCAGCAGCAGGATGATCATGATCATCACGAGGCCCAGCACGGCGCTCTTCTTGCGGAAGAAACGGATGCGGACGTCTTTCCAGAAGCTCTGGGCCGCGAAGTTGGTATCCACCGCGATTTCAGCGGCGTTGTCCTTCCGGGCAAACTCTGCCTCGGTGAACTTGTGCTCAGGGTACAGTTCCTGCACGGCCTGCGTGATGGCTGCGGCGGTGCTTTCGCCGCCCAGTCGGATCGCTTTTTCTGCCATATCAGTCGTCCCCCTTTGCCAGACGGATGCGCGGGTCGATGATGCCGTACAGCAGGTCAACGACCAGCATGATGCCAATGTACATGGCACTGTAGATGAAGCTCAGGCCGATGACCACGTTGTAGTCGTTGGACTGGATAGCCGTCACCAGCAGGCTGCCCACGCCGGGGATGGCGAAAATTTTCTCGACCACCAGCGAGCCGGTCATCAAATCAACGATGAGGGGAGCCAAAACTGTAATAATAGGGATAAGCGCGTTGCGCAGGGCGTGGCGGAAGATCAGCGCCGGGCCGGAGATGCCCTTGCTCTCGGCCAGCAGCATATAGTCAGAGTCGAGGACTTCTATCATCTCGCTTCGGGTGAAGCGGGCGATGGATGCCATAGTGAACATGGACAGCGACACGCTGGGCAGGACACTCGAACCGAAGACATCCTTGGCGGAGAACAGCATCGGGAACCAGCGGAGCCTGAAGCCGAAGGTGTAGCTCAGGGCCAGTGCGAAAACGTAGGACGGCACCGACACGCCGATGACCGAGATGATGGTGGCGATGGTATCAAAAATGGTATCCCGCTTGAGGGCAGCGATGATGCCCAGCACAAGGCCCACCAGAGCGCCCAGCGTGACGGCCATGCCGCCGATCTGGATGGAGATGGGCAGGCGGGACTGGATGAGCTGGGAGATGGGCGTGTTCTTGGAAATGTTGTAGCTCACACCCAGATCGCCCCGGAGCATATTGCCCACGTAGCGGAAGAACTGGATGTAGATCGGCTGGTCAAGACCGTATTTTGCATAGAGCGCGGCTCTCATATCGGCTGTCAGCTTTTCGTCGTTGAAGGGCGAGCCGGGCATCAGCTGCATCAGGATAAACAGCACCAGCAGGATGGCCAGAAGCGTAAACAGCGAAGTGAGGATACGCTTGATCGTATATTTTTTCACGTCAGGTGAACCCCCTTTATGTGACCGCGGCGGTCAATCGTGCGTAGGCCGCGGACAGGTGCAATGGCAAAAAGGCGCACAGTGGCTTTTGCGGGCCACTGTGCGGCCTTATGTTCAGCGATTCAATTTAGGCGTTCTTCACGGTGCGCTTGTACACACGGTTCAGAGCGCAGGGGTGATGCTCCACACCGGCAACAGCGCTGGAGATCATCTCGGCGTTGCACTGACCGTACAGCGGGAAGATGACTGCCTGCTCCAGAACGATGGCTTCTGCATCGTACAGAGCAGCCCAGCGGCCCTCGGGGTCGGTGCAGAGGTCGCCGGTGGTGCACTCTGCGATGATGGAGTCATACTCGGCATCGCTCCACAGACCGTAGTTGTTGGAGTTGCCGGTGACCCACATACCCAGGTAGGTCATGGGGTCGGCGTAGTCGGGACCCCAGCGGGTCAGGCCCAGCTGGAAGTTGCCGTCCTGCATATCCTGCACGCGCTGCTTCTTGGGCTCGACGGTCAGGTTCAGGGTGAAGCCGGGGAGGGTGGTCTCCAGCTGCTCCTTGACGACCTGTGCCACCTTCTGAGGTGCATCGTCGGCATCCACGATCATATCAAAGGTGAAGCTGTCCTTGCCCAGCTCGCTCTTGGCGGTCTCGTAGTACTCGGCTGCCTTGGCTGCATCGAATGCGCAGGAATCAGCGAACTTGGTCTGGTCGGCGCTGAAATCGCTGCCGTCCGGGCCGGTGGCGAACTGCGGAGGCACTGCGGTGTAGCAGGGAGCAGAACCATCCTTCAGGACGTCGCCGGTGATGGCGTCGCGGTCCAGAGCAAAGGTCATAGCCTTGCGCAGGTTCTCGTTTGCCAGTTCAGGCACACCGTCGATGTTGGGGCTGATGTACCACAGGTAGCCGGCGCCCACGCTGGTGAACTCGGGGTCATCCTTTACCTGATCCACCTGCTCGCCGTTCAGCAGGGTCAGATCCAGTGCGCCGGTCTGGAAGCTCATCAGAGCCTGCTGGCTGTCCTTGATGACCTGATAAGCCAGACCATCCAGAGCGATGTTTGCAGCGTCGTAGTAGTCAGGGTTCTTGGTCAGCTCGAATGCGGTAGCAGCGGGCTGGTAGTCGGTCATGATGAATGCACCGTTGGACAGGACGGTGTCGGGGCTGGTGCCAAAGGTATCCTTGCAGGTGTTGAAGAATGCCTCGTTGACAGGGTAGAAGGTGGGGAAGTACATCAGGCTCAGGAAGTAGCTGACAGGGACGTTCAGCTGAACTTCGAGGGTCTTGTCATCCACTGCGGTCACGCCCAGATCCGTGACGGGCTTCTCACCGGCAATGATCTCTGCGGCGTTGACCACCTGGCCGATGTCAGACAGCATATAGGAATACTCGGAAGCATTGGCGGGGTCAACAGCACGCTGCCAGCCGAACACGAAGTCGGCTGCAGTGACGGCGTCGCCGTTGGACCACTTTGCATCGCGCAGGTGGAAGGTATAAGTCTTGCCGTCCTCGCTGATGTCGTAGGTCTCGGCGAGGGCCGGGACAGCTGCGCCGTCGGCATCCATCTGCATCAGACCGTCGGTGTAGTCGGCGATGACCTCAAAGGATGTGCCGTCGGTGGCGATCTGCGGGTCCAGAGACTGGACCTCAGTCTCCAGCATGATGTTCAGGGTGCCGCCTGCGGCAGTGCCAGCTGCGCTGGAAGCACCGGTGGAGGCAGCGGTAGAAGCTGCCGTGGAGCTGGAGCCGCCGCAGGCCGTCAGGGCCAGGGCTGCTGCGGATACGCCTGCTGCTGCCAGAAAGCTGCGGCGCGAAATACGACGATCGAATCTCATAATATCTTTTCCCCTCTCTAACACCGCTTTAACGTATTAAAGCGACTGTTTCTGAAAAATGCACAAGGTGTTCTGCTCCCCCTCTGGAGCTTTCTGCACACCCTTGTGCCTTGGCGGCATTATACATCGTCCACCGCCGAAAGAAAAGACTTTTTGCCAAATTAATCCCCTCAACCCAACGATTTCTGTAGTTTGACCAACTGCACGTCAAAATTCTGATTTGAATTTTGTATAGTTTTGCCCTTGATGTGTATTCATCCGAAGTACAGTTCAGATGAAATAAGTATTACTTGTGCTTTTGCCGCGTACAGTTTCGTGTCACGTCTTTCTTTTATAAAGAAAACATCCCATTATGCTTTCTCGGCATAGTGGGCTGTCCGGACTTTATTTTACTTTATGTGCCTGAAGTTTTGTCTCAAAAGCACTTTGAAAAGTGCTCAGACTGCCTCGGCAGCAGGTGCTTCGACCTCGCCATTGTACACAGCCTTGTCCAGCTGGCCTTCGGTGGCAGCCACAAGGGTGGTAGCGGCGGCAGCGCCGACGACATTGGTGGCAGTACGAGCCATATCAGCAATGCTGGAAATGATGCTGAAGATCAGCAGCGGGATGACCACAGCCGAAACGACGTGGGCGTAGATGGTACCCACAGCGGCGACATAGGTGTGGTGGCCCTTGAACACGAGGCCCACGATGAGGCCGAGGCCCACAGCCAGAGTCGTTTTTGTCTGTCAACACATTCGCTCTCTCATGATGTTCCTCCCATTTGGCACAAACCTACTTTGTATATATGTTTGTTCGGTTGCCGTGGAGTATACTCCATACAAACCCTGTTGTCAAGTGAATTATGAAAAAATTTTGAACCTCCGCCCCTCCCGGCGCAAAAAAGCCCCCGGCACGATGCGGAACGTGCCGGGGGCTTTTCGTACAAAGCGGGGAGATGCGGAAGCTCTCCGCCTTGGGAGGTTGGTTATTTAGTGGAGCAGCTCGTTGTGTGCAACGCCGCCCACCGTCAGCTCTGCGCTCTCACCGGAGTGGGTGAGGGTAAAGAGGGTGCCGTCCACGCCAAGAGACAGCATGCTGTCGATGTTCAGGGCGGTCTCACGGAGCTGGGTGCGGAACACAATGGTGTCTGCGCCCTGAGCCTTCAGCTCCTTCAGGTTGCTCAGGCAGCCGGAAAGGACGGCAGTCTCAGCAGGCACTGCCACAACATACCGGCCATCGGCAATAGAGGTCTCGTAGGCCCCTGCCCCGGTAACGGTCAGGGTGACAGCGGAGGAGCCGCCGTTGCTCTCGGGTGCGCCGCAGCGGGTGCAGACGCCATTCACAAAGTGGTGGCCCAGTGCATCACTGATGATCTCTTCGTAGGTCTTGCCCTCATGGGTGGTGCAGATGTAGACCCGCTTGCCCGGAGTGGTGCAGGTGGGCTCTACCGTAGCCGTCAGCTCGTAGCTGTGGCCGTCCTGCTTGATGCCGACCAGGTCACCTGTGACGGTAATGCTGCCGTCCTCGTTTTTGGTGGTGGTGGCGTTTTCGTAGATATTGACCTTTCCCGTTTCGTCGGTACTGATATTGTCCACAGAATCGGAATTTTTCAGCGTCTCGCCCTTAGGGACATACAGGTTGACCACGGTGTTGTCTTTTGCCTTGACTCCGTCCGTCCTTGTTCCCACAAGGTTGATGGTGCTGTTTCCGCCTATTTCACGGGTGCCGCCATTAAAGTACAAAGTCCCGCCATTAAACGATAGCTTAGGAGCCTCCGCTTTCCCTTGCACAGCCGTAAGCGTCAGGTTCTCCAATATGTGTTCTTTATGATACATCATGGAGAGCACTGCTCCCATATTACCTTCACCTTCGGCTTTTGCGTCCCCGCCGGTGAGCTCCAGCGTAGAATCCTTCATGCTCACAGCATATTGTCCATAGTTTCCGTAAAGATTCATTGCGTTACCGGCGCCTGCATATTTCTTTGACTCTGCACTTCCACCTGTAGCGGAAATCGAAACTCCCTCGATTTCTGCATTTGCACCTATCGAAATTCCGGCACCGCCCGATGCTTCCTTGTTATTATCTGTGTATCCATCGCCGCCCTTTGCGGTAATGTGGGCATCATCAAGGAGCTTGGCCGTTCCCTTATCCACTCGGATGCCAGTTCCACCACCGGACATCACATCCGATGTTCCTGTCACGTTGGAATCGCCGCCCTCGGCCTTGAGCTCGGCACCGGACACCGTGAGATTCTTGGCACGGATGCCATCACCGCCATTAAGCCACTGACCATTCATCGTAAAACCAAGGTTTGAAGTTTCAACATCTCCACCCGCAGCGGTGAGGCTGCCGTTTTTGTCTTCGTCCTGGATGGTCAGCGTACCTTCACCTTTAGCGTGCAGGCCATGACCTCCACTGAGATCGCTATCTGACCTCTCATCGTTGCTCCAGTAGCTGCCGCCCTTCAGCTCGTTCTTGCCATCCAGCTCCAGCGTCACATCGCCGGTGCCGGAAACGGTCACAGCGTTCTGGGTCGTATCCCCTGCATCCACCTTCAGATTTCGCAGGATGACCTTCAGAGCATTGGCAGAATTATTGATGATCTTCACCACATTGTTGGCGGCGGCCTGAGCCTTTTCGGTAATGGAGGTGGGGGCGTTGGTGGCCTCGTAGGAGACCTCCGCAGCGGGCTTTTTCTCCTCAGCCTTCTGCTCCGCAGCAGGCTTGGCGGCAGGCTTTGCGGCCTCCTTCTGGGCCTCGGCGTCATACTGGCCGTACTCGATCACCTGATCGGTGGGCTTTTTGTCCTGCTCCGTCTCCTGCGTTTCGGCGGGCTTCTGCTCGTCCTTCTTCTCCTCGTCCTTCTTCTGCTCATCCTCCGGGGCCAGCAGCTCCTGAGTGGTAGGCTCATCGCCCTCGTCCTCGCCGGACTTTCCAGTCTCGCCGGGCTTTTCGACCTCAGAGGTGTTCTTGTCAGCGTTCTCCTCTGCTGCGTTCAGGCTTTCGGTGGCCGCGGGCTTGGTGTTGTCGCCGGTGATGGTGACATCATTACCCTCTTTGCCGTCGCTGAAATCTTTCGTCTTATTAACGCCGTCAACCATGATGGTCACTTTTGCGCTGCCGTTATCGTCTGCCTGCGTGATCTCAACATCGCCATCCACCTTAGACATATCGATGTTGAAACCGGCCGAAGCAGGCATTGCCGCCGCCGACACGGCCATGCTGAGCGCCAGCACAGCTGCCGCCGTGCGCTTCATCGTTTTCCGTAACCGCATAATTTTTACCTCCTGTTTCGTGGTTTTTCCTTTTTTATT
>OJJX01000728.1_pt1 | contig 13118 bp, 11 predicted proteins | sample 1596411 | NCBI WGS metagenome assembly OJJX01 (sample SAMEA4350136, study PRJEB24818) | metagenome | biome: human; feature: gut; material: faeces | place: Denmark | collected 2013-09 | reverse complement strand
ATGAAAGTGTCATAGTGGGTTATTACACTTCCGCAGAAGTGCATCTCCGTTCCCCGTCACCTCTCGATGAACCTTGAAAGGAGGGATGCCCTTTGGCAAGAAATGATGGCATTGACCGCACCAGTGTTCGAAATCTCGCCGTTTCGGACAAGGCCGTTGGCAACACTCAGCAGCACAACGAGCGCGAAAAGGACAGCTACCGGAACCCCGACATCATCCCCCAGCGCACTGCATGGAACATCCACTTCAAAAAGCCAACCGCCAGCTACACCGACCTGTTCTCCCAACTGGAAACCGCTGGCACGATTTCAACGCGCGGCTTGAAGCCGGATGCCACCCATTACTGCGAGCTTGTCTTTGATGTCAACTCGGCCTACTTTGACAACCACGGCGGCTACGAGTTCGCCAAGCAGTTCTATGAGGATGCCTACCAAGCTGCCGTTCAAATCGTGGGCGGTGAGCAGTATATCCTCTCGGCAGTCATGCACGCCGATGAGATCAACCGTGCCATGACCGAAGCATTAGGCCGTGAAGTCTACCACTATCATCTCCATGTGGTCTATGTGCCTGTGGTGGAAAAGCAGATCCTCTGGTCGAAACGCTGCAAGGACAAGGCACTGGTCGGCACAGTCAAGGAGACCGTCATGCAGGTCAGCCGAAGCAAGAAGTGGGCTTCCAAGCCCCTGCTGGACGATGCCGGAAAGCCTGTCCTGCAAAAGAGCGGCAAGCCAGTCCTGAAGAAGTCGTACAGTGTCCTGCAAGACGATTTCTTCCACTATATGCGCAACGCCGGGTATACGGATGTAGAGCGCGGTGAGCGTGGCAGCACTGAAGAACACCTGACCGTCACCCAGTTCAAAGTCCAGCGGGAGCAGGAGCGACTGGACACTCTGACCGCCCAGATTGACCAGAAAGAGCAGCACCTCACCCAAACCAACAAAACCCTCTCCAAGACCGAAAAGGAACTTGCCGCTGTGCAGAAAAAGGCCACGCTCACGAAAGAAGCCCTCATTCATGCGCGTGATCTGGATTATATCGGCAAGCGCACCTTTCTCGGCAACTATTCGCTGACCGAAGAAGAGTTTTCCAAGCTGAAAAAGCAAGCCGACCACGGCTATATGATGGATGTGGAGAACCGCCGCCTGAAAGAAGAACTTTCCACCGCCAAGAAAGAGGCCGTTCGTTGGAGCAACAAGTACCACGACCTGTGGTACGACGTGAAACCCTATCTGGATGCTCTCCACCGTGCGCCCGAACTGGTGCGTGGCTTTCTGGAAAAGATTCTTGCCCCCAAGCAGGAGCGCACCATGAATGTGCCGCAGCGAAACCGCAAGCGTGGGCAGGATATGGAACTTTGAGTTTCGGAGGATACTATTTGAACAAAAAGAAGAAGTCAAACAAATCCGGCTACCCGGATGAAGCAATCAAGACCCTTGCACGTTGCTTTTATCCCTCCATGGTTGAGTTTTTCAACAGCGAGGAAGGCCAGCGTGAATATGAGGAATGGCTGAAAGAGCAGGAAGCTCTACAAGCATTGCCTGTTGCCGCATAAAAACAGCAGGACGCTCCCGGTAAAGGGAACGCCCTGCCTTACATAGATGTATCTCGCCGAGGTGTGTCCAGTTGGGCGCACCTCTTATTTTTTTGCCCTTAATCTTCTAACCCATGGCTTCCAGCTACGTTTTTCAAATACTCCTCCGGGTCACCGTTCAGAATCAAATCCGCATAGCCCAGTGGGTCGTTGTAGATGAGGTAGTCCAGTTCAGTCTGCTGGGCCATGGTCACATCCAGCGCATCCTCGACCCCGGTACAGTCGATGGAGATTTTTCTCCCATCCCGGAGCCGCAGCTCCACACATCCAGTGTCCATGTTGAAATGGCAGGCTCTTGCATCGTACTTCATAATCGCATCCTCCAAATCTTGTTATTGGCTTACGGTCTATGACAAGGTATCGGAGTTTTACGCCGTCCACGGGAGCCTTCATTCTCAAACCCGAAGAAAACGAAAAATCCGAACCCTTCTCCAATCGGAAATAGGTTCGGATTTTTCTTGTTTGGTGGGCGCGGGTGGATTCGAACCACCGAAGCTGAAAGCAGCAGATTTACAGTCTGTCCCCATTGGCCACTCGGGAACACGCCCATATTCATTTGTTGCACATCCGTACGCCGGACGACTTGTTTATTTTAGCATGAGAAGGGGGATTTGTCAACTGTCTTTTTTACTTTTTTTCAGTGAATTCAAACAGCATCCGACAAAAGCAGGAAATGATGCGATAACAGGTGGTTTTTACGGGAACAGGGCGCTGCTTTGGTGCAACTGCCGAAAAGAGAAGGCAAAAATTATATAAATCACATAATTTGTTGCACTATAGTTGCAAGAAAGGTGGAAAGGTGCTATCATAGCACTGTATCACCGTGAAATGCGGCGGTGGGAAAGTAAACGACAGCTGAAAAAGAAAGGCACGGCGTAAGCTATGACGATACAGGAATGCTATAAAAAAATGGGTGCGGACTATCAGGAGGTGCTGGAGCGGCTGTATAACGAGGCCATGATCTGCAAATTTGTGCGGATGTTTTTGCAGGACGACAGCTTTCAGATTTTGGAGGAAGCACTGCGCAGGGGGGATGTAAAAGAGGCGTTCCGCGGGGCGCATACCCTCAAGGGCGTCTGCCAGAATCTGGGCTTCTCCAACCTATACGCGCCCACCTATACCCTGACCGAGACCCTGCGTGCAGGACAGCTGGAGGGTACACAGGAGCAGTTTGCAAAGGTGGCAGAGCAGTACAAGCGCACGGTGGACGCCATCCGTGCGCTGGACTGAAAGATATGCGGTGTCGGGCGGCTTTTGGGCTGTCCGGCATTGTTCTTTTATAGGGTGCGGCTGAAAACAGCAGAACCGCCCCTTGTACCGCCGCGCAGTTTGCGGTATGATAGACAAAAAGAGGGAAGGAGACCCTATTATGTCTAAACATATCCTTGTCTGCCTGCCCATCAGTGCAGAGCAGAGAGCCCGCATTGAGACGGTGCAGGGCTTTGCATACCGTTTTACCACCCCGGACACCGCCACGGCAGAGGATGCTTTGTGGGCCGATGCCGTGCTGGGCAACCTGCCGGTGCCGCTGATCCGGCAAAACGATCATCTGGAGTGGTTCCAGTCCAACGCAGCCGGCCCTAATAACTATCTGGAGCCGGGGGTGCTGCCGGAGGGCTGCATCGTGACCAACGCCACCGGCGCTTATGGGCTGGCCATCAGCGAGTGTATGCTGGCGCTGTGGCTCAGCCTGCTCAAGGAGCTGCCCACCTACCGGGATAACCAGCGGGAGCACCGCTGGGCGCCCACCGGCCACTCTGTGGGCAGCATCGCGGGCAGCCGGGTGCTGTGCGTGGGCATGGGCGATATCGGCTCTAACTTTGCCCGGCGGGCTCATGCGCTGGGAGCCGAGGTGGTGGGCGTGCGCCGCACCGTGCACCCGGACACCCCCTGCCCGGACTACTGCACCCGTGTGGTGGCGCAGAGCGAACTGGACGCAGAGCTGCCGCAGGCCGACCTTGTGGCGCTGAGCCTGCCTGACACGCCGGAGACACGGCATCTGTTCAACGCCGGGCGGATGGCGCTCTGCAAGCCCGGTGCCATCCTGCTCAATGTGGGCCGGGGCACTGCTGTGGACGGCGAGGCACTGGCGGCGGCGGTGCACAGCGGGCAGCTCTCCGGTGCAGGGCTGGACGTGACGGACCCCGAGCCGCTGCCGCCGGAGCATCCCTTGTGGGCAGAGCCCAACGTGATCATCACGCCCCATGTCACCGGCGGCTTCAGCCTGCCCAAGACACTGGACAACATCGTGGATATCTTTGCGCACAACCTCAGGCGCTATGCCGCCGGTCAGCCGCTGGATAACCAGATGGACCGCCGCACCCAGTACGCCAGCGGCGCACGGCTGCAAAGCACACTGTAAAACAAAAAACTGCCGCACAACTGTGCGGCAGTTTTTGTTTCTGTGGTTTACAGCATCACTGCGCCTGCGCAAGGCAGGCGTCCATGGCGGTAAAGATGGCCTCGCTGGTCAGGGTAGCACCGGTAATAGCGTCTGCACCAGCGGTGGAGCCGGTCTGTGTCAGCTGCGCAGCCAGTGTCTCAGCGGCTTTGCCGCCCAGCTCCGGGGTCTCGGCAGAAGCGTCCACCTGCACGGCGGTCACCTTGCCGCCGGTCACGGTGACTGTGACAGTCACCTCGCCCATGCAGCCCTGTGCAGCAGAGGTGTAGCTGCCGTCGGTCAGGGGAGCGGCGTTGTCGGCAGCGGGTACGGTGCCGGTGTTGTGGATATACAGGTTCAGCACAATGCCCATCAGCACGGTGGCCACCAGCATAAGCAGGATATTACGGGTCATTTTTGCGGTCATGGTATGGTATCTTCTCCTTGCGGGTGATTATTTTGCGGGCTTGAAGCTGTCACGCAGGGTGACCACACGGTTGTACACGCCGGGGTTCTTGCTGTCCGGGGTAAAGAAGCCGGTGCGCACGAACTGGAACTTTTCGCCGGGCTTTGCGTCCTTCAGGCTCTCTTCCAGCTTGCAGCCGGTGCGCACAGTAACGCTTTCCGGGTTCAGGTAGTCCTTGTAATCGCTGCCCTCGGGGATGCCGTTCATGTTGGCTTCGGTGAACAGCTTGTCGTACAGACGCACCTCGGCGTCCACGCAGTGCGCAGCGCTTACCCAGTGGATGGTGCCCTTGACCTTGCGGCCGTCGGCGGGGTTGCCGTTGCCGGTCTCGAGGTCGGCGGTGCAGTGGATGGCGGCAATGCTGCCGTCGGCGTTCTTGTCCACGCCGGTGCACTTGACGATATAAGCACCCATCAGACGCACCTCACCGTCCACGGTCAGGCGCTTGAACTTGGGAGGCGGCACCTCGGCAAAGTCCTCGGCGTCGATCCACAGCTCACGGGTAAAGGCGACCTTGCGGGTGGTGGTATCGTTGGCTTCACGGTTGGGGTTGTTGGCTACGTCAAAGTACTCGGTCTTGTCGGCGGGGTAGTTGTCCACCACCAGCTTGACCGGCTCCAGCACGGCAATGCGGCGCTGTGCGGTCAGATCCAGCTCTCTGCGGATGCAGGCTTCCAGCTGGCGCATATCGATCAGGTTGTCAGACTTGGAGATACCGGCCTCCCGCACGAAAGTGAAGATGGAGGTGGGGGTGTAGCCGCGGCGGCGCAGACCGCACAGGGTGGGCATACGGGGATCGTCCCAGCCGTCCACGATGCCCATCTCCACCAGCTCACGCAGATAGCGCTTGCTCATGACGGTGTTGGTCATGTTCAGGCGGGCGAACTCCCGCTGCTTGGGGAACTCGGTGCCAAAGATGTTCTCGATGACCCAGTTGTACAGCGGGCGGTGGTTCTCGAACTCGAGGCTGCACATGCTGTGGGTGATGCCCTCGATGGCGTCCTGGATGGGGTGGGCGAAGTCGTACATCGGGTAGATGCACCACTTATTGCCCTGACGGTGATGCTCGGCGTACTTGATGCGGTAGATGGCCGGGTCACGCAGATTCATGTTGGGGCTGGCGAGGTCGATCTTGGCGCGGAGGGTCTTTTCGCCCTCCTTGAACTCGCCTGCACGCATCCGGCGGAAGAGGTCGAGGTTCTCTTCCGGGGTGCGGTCGCGCCACGGAGAGGGACGGGAGGGCTTGCCTGCGTCGCTGCCGCGGTACTCGCGCATCTCGTCGCGGGTCAGGTCATCGACGTATGCCTTGCCCTCGAGGATGAGCTTCTCGGCGTACTCGTAGCACTTGTCGAAGTAGTCGCTGCCGTAGAAGATGCCGCCGTTGGGGTCGGCACCCAGCCAGTGCAGGTCCTCGATGATGCTGTTGACATACTCTTCCCCTTCGCGGGCGGGGTTGGTGTCGTCGAGGCGGAGGTTGAACTTGCCGCCGTACTGGTTTGCGATGGACCAGTTGATATAGATCGCCTTGGCGCTGCCGATGTGCAGGTAGCCGTTGGGCTCCGGCGGGAAGCGGGTATGGATCTCGCGGATCTGTCCTTCGGCGAGGTCGGCGTCAATGATCTCGGTCAAAAAGTTTTTATCTGCCATAGTGGCGTTCCCCCTGTCAGGGCATAGCAAGCCCGGAATTACACTTTTGATACCCCTTATAATACACTATTTCCCGCTTTCCTTCAAGGTGGAAAGCCGAAGTTCCACCTGTTTTCGGCGTCGTTTTGCGAAAAAGCTTTCCCTGTCTCCCGCTTTTTGCAAAAAAAGCGAAATTCATGCTTGACATTCCGCACAGAATCTTATATAATAATCAAGCATTCAGCGAATGCGGAATATCTGTAGGGGTATAGCTCAGTTGGTAGAGCAGCGGTCTCCAAAACCGCGTGCCGTGAGTTCGAGACTTACTACCCCTGCCACAAGCGCACAGAGAGTACTCTGTGCGTTTTGTTTTTGTATTTTTCCCGGAATGTCAGACTTTCCAGAACTTTTTTGACATTTTCCGAAATTCATGCTTGACAACCGCGCGTTTCTCAGGTATAATAACACACGTTCCGGCGGTCAACCGCCAGAAACGATGCACTTGAGCGATCATGGCCCGGTAGCTCAGTTGGTTAGAGCACCAGCCTGTCACGCTGGGGGTCGTCGGTTCGAGCCCGATCCGGGTCGCCATTTGCTGCTATAGCTCAGTTGGTAGAGCGCATCCTTGGTAAGGATGAGGTCTCCAGTTCGAATCTGGATAGCAGCTCCATCGAGAAAAAACCACTTGAATCCTTGCGGTTCAGGTGGTTTTTTGTATTTCCGGTCGTTTTTACCACTCGGTTTTCTTTTTGCTGCGCAAAAAGGCCCCCCGGCACTATGCGGACGTGCCGGGGGGCTTTGCAATATGGAGGAAGCAGGGCGATGCGGTACGCCCCGCCGGGGTAAGTTAGTGGATCAGCTCGTTATGAGCTGCGCCGTCGATGGTGAGATGGGCCTCGCCGCCGTTGTGGGCAAGCACAAAGGGGGTAACGTCGGTACCCATGGCCAGCATCTCGTCGATGACAAGGCTGGACTCCCGGCTCCGGGTGCGGAACACCACCACATCGGCACCCTGTGCCTTGATGGCCCGCAGGTCGCCCAGCACAGCGTTGAGAGCGGCATCCTCAGAGGGTACCGCAATGATGTACCGGCCATCCGCCACAGAGGTCTCGTAGGTCTCTGCACCGGTCACGGTGTAGTTGGGGGCCGCAGAGCCGTTCTCCTGAGGCTCCGGTGCGCCGCAGCGGATGCAGACGCCGTTCTTGTACTCGTGGCCCAGAGGGGCAACGAGGTTGGTGCGCTCACCCTCCTCCTCGTGGCAGCGGGTGCACTTCTGTACCGTGTAGCCGCTTTCCGTGCAGGTGGGGGCAACGGTGGTCTCGACATACTGATGGTCCAGAGCATTAACGAAACTGAAATGCGAGCCGTATTCCTGGTGGCAGCGGCTGCACTTGTATACCTGGTAGCCCTTCTCGGTGCAGGTGGGCTTGACTGTTACCGTCTCCCCGTAAAGATGGTTGTTATTTACAGGAAGCTCGACCGTATTGACGACCTCACCGCAGGAGCGGCACCGGTAGTACCGATAGCCCTTTTCCGTACAATTCGGGAAAACAGTCTCTTCATAGATATAGTAGCTGCCCTTCTGATGCTTGCACTCTTCCGGGGTCTGCTCCTCATCCCCCTCGGTCACCCAATCGCCGTTCCGGCGTGTTTTGGTCACCGTGTTCGAGCTGTTATGGCCTATATTGGTCATTTCTACTTTTGCACCGTCCTGGATGCTGCCCTTGTCAGTGGTAAATTGATTCTCGCCCTTCTGGACGGTACCAGTGTTGCTCCAACCAGCCGTTCCGCCATTGCCAATGGCAGCGCCCGCGCCATAACTATCATACAGTCTGTAGTGCTCGGCACTGCCGGTGGCCTTGACCTGCGCTTTGCCGCCAATGATCACTTCGCCGGTGCCATTTGCGCCGCCGCCGATGCCTGCGCCGCCGCCGTATTCGTAATTTTCTGCCGTTACCTGAGCATTGCCCTGAATGGTGACCTTGGCGTAGCTATTTTTGTCTCTGCTGCTTGCGCCGCCACCGATCACCGCACCGGCACCTTGATAGCTCAAATTACGATTTTCCCTATCCTCGGCTTTCGCGTTCACTACTGCATTGCCGGAGATGGTGATCTCGGCTGTGCCGCCATAACCGCCGCCGATCACTGCATGGTCAGCGTCGGAGCCATGATAGTATCTATCTCCGGGATTCGCCTTATCTGTAGCGGTCACCTTAGCGTTGCCGGAGATGGTAATGCTGGTTCGCTCATCTTCATAGCCTCCGCCGATGCCGCCATTGGCGTTGACCACAGCATCACCTGTGATCACGATATTTTCAGCCGAACCGCCACCAGTTCCGCTGCCGATTCTGCCCTGGGTATTCACCGTGCCGCCCTTGATCTCAATGTTTTTGGTGCCATGGCCGCTGCCATCCGTGTCGCTCCCATACCAGCCATGTCCATTTCCGCCAATGGCAGCACCACGGACATCTGCGTTCACGTTAAGGGTCTGGTCTTTGTCTTCTGCCGTAATGGTGAGCTTGCCGGTGCTGACATCATCATTTTTCTGGATGCCGGCACTGTTTCCATATCCGTTCAGGGTGTTATTGCCCTCCACTTTGATCTCCACATTGCCGCTGCCCTGAATATCAATGGCTGCCATGCCACGAGTATTCGTATCAGCAGCATGCGGCTGGTCGATGGTGGCATCCTTCAGCTTCAGCTTGACCAGCGTGTTGGCGAAGATCTGGATGATGCCTCTGTGTTCTCCCTCGCCGCTGCTGCGGGCCGGAGCCTTGCGGGGGCCATTGGAGGCGTCGTCAGAGGCGCTGGCAGTAGCCTCGGCAGAGGCCTTGGCCTCTGGCTTGGGCTGGCCCTCGTCCTCTGCTTTGGGCTCCTGCCCCTCGCCAGCGGAAGCATTCAGCTCCCCGTTTGCAGGGGCATTCTGCTCCTTCTTTTCCTCGTCAGCAGGGTCGCTGTTGTTATCCTTATTTTCGGTCTCGGTATTCTGCTCCGGGTCAGCCGGAGCTTCGGTATCCTTCTGCTCCTGCTTTTTCTCAGCAGCGGGGGCGTCCTCTGCCTCCGGGGTCTCCTTCGGGGTCTCCTCCTTGGCCGGAGCCTTGGCCGGGGTCACAGGCTGGTTTTCTTCCTGCTGGTTCTCCTCAGCGGTCTGCATAGCTCCACCGGCGGAGTTATAGGTGCCGGTAATCACGATCTCATCATCTTTGCCGATCGTAGACGCCGCTCCGTTGCCCTGCGTCACGGTGATGCCGCTTTCATCCGCCTTGATCACAAGGCCGCCGTTGGCAAGATTAAACTCGGCCGCAAATGCCGGGGCGGAAAGGGATACCGCCATGCTCAGGGCCACGGCCGCCGCCGCGACTTGCCGGAGCAATTTTTTTCTTCGCATGATTTTTACCTCCCGTTTTGTATTTTGTGGCTTTTCTGCCAAATTCATTATACCCCCCCCCCCTACTTCCTGTGCAATATAACGGTTAGACAATCTTGCTCCACTTTTTTTAGCAAAAATGACAAAAAACGCCGTTGACCCGCACCTTTTGTGCAGGCCAACAGCGTTATCGTCCATGTATCCCGGCTAAAATATCACGATGGTGCGTTTGCCCCCACTGCCCCAACCGGCCGGAGCAAACAAAAAAACACCCCGAAGCCTTGATGGCTTCAGGGTGTTCTGAGCTGGAGCTGCTATCCAGATTCGAACTGGAGACCTCATCCTTACCAAGGATGCGCTCTACCAACTGAGCTATAGCAGCACACTCACAGCTCAATTATAATACCATAAACTCTGCCGCATTGCAAGCGTTTTTTGCAAAAAAATCTGGCATTTTGCGTTTTTTCTGCCCAGATACAGAAAAACGGCTGCCGTTTTCCACGGCAGCCGTCTGCATTGTTGAAACTATCACTCGATGAGGCCGTTCAGCAGGGCCAGGCACTTGCGGCTGTGCAGCTTGCGGATGGCCTTTGCCTCGATCTGGCGGACGCGCTCACGGGTGACGCCGAAGTCGCGGCCCACCTCTTCCAGCGTGCGGGGACGGCCATCGTCCAGACCAAAGCGGAGACGGATGACCTTCTCTTCACGGGGGGTCAGGCTCTTGAGGGCCTGATTGATCTGCTGGGCCACCATGGCACGGTCAGCAGCCTTGCCGGGAGCCTCGGCGTTCTCGTCGGCAACGAAATCGCCCAGAGAGGAATCCTCTTCCTCGCCCACGGGGCTTTCCAGGCTGGCGGGCTCCTGTGCCATCCGCTGGATCTCACGCACACGCTCGACGCTCATGTCCATGGCCTTTGCCAGCTCTTCCGGGGTGGGCTCGTGGCCGTTCTGGTAGACCAGCTGGTTGGTGGCCTGACGCATCCGGTTGATGGTCTCGACCATGTGCACCGGAATACGGATGGTCCGGGCCTGGTCGGCGATGGCGCGGGTGATGGCCTGACGGATCCACCAGGTGGCGTAGGTGGAGAAGCGGAAGCCGCGGTCGCAGTCGAACTTCTCAGCCGCCTTGATGAGGCCGATGTTGCCCTCCTGGATGAGGTCGAGGAAGGCCAGATTGTGGCCCACGTGCTTCTTGGCGATGGAGACCACCAGACGGAGGTTCGCTTCGCTCAGGCTGCGGCGGGCGTTCAGGCCGTCGCGGCGGGTCTTCAGCAGCTCCTGACGGCGCTCCTCGGTCAGGGGGCCGTTCTCCACAGCCTCCATGGCCTCTTCCTCAGCGGCCTTTTCCTCGGCGTCCACGCTGGGCTTCTCGCTGCCCTCTTCGTCGATGTCCTCGGTGTAGCTGCGGCTGTTCTCGTCTTCCTCGAACGAGAAGCGGGCGCTGTTCTTTTTGATGTACTCGGGCGCACCGTACTTCTGGCGGTCGGCCTGCAGGATATGGGCAGCCTCGGCGCCGGCGTGGATGCGCTTGCTCAGGTCAACTTCCTGCTCCGCGCTCAGCAGAGGGATCTGGCCGATCTGCTTGAGGTAGTTCTTGACGGGGTCGTCCAGCAGCTCATCCATCGCAGCCTTCAGGTCGGCGGGGTTCTCCTCGGCGGCTTCTTCCTCGTCCTCGCCGCCCAGACCCAGCTCGTCGCTGTTGTTCTCGGCGTTTTCCACCTCGGCGATGATGCTGTCCACGTCCAGATTCACATCGGCGTCGGCCTCATCCTCGATGATCTTGATGCCGCGCTCTTCAAGGAGCGTATAGAGCGTTTCCACATCCATCCTGCACTGTGCAGCCAAAGTTTTGGCCTCCTGTGCCGACAGGGTGCCTTCGCCTTTCGTCAACAGTTCCTTCAAAGTCATGCCCATTTCGCTCTCTCCTTCTCACTGCGGGGGAAGCGCCCCGCAAGTGAACTTGTCTCATAGTTTCGGCCTTGCTGCATCAGATCACAAGACCTCCGTTGACGCCGAACACCTGGCCGGTGATGTAGCCGGCGTCTTCTCCGGCGAGGTACAGCAGAAGCTTTGCCACCTCTTCGGCGGTGCCGAGACGGCCCACAGGGGTCTCTTCAGCCAGCGCCGCTTTGTCCTCAGCAGTGAACGAGGCCATCATATCGGTGTCGATGACGCCGGGGGCCACACAGTTCACGGTGATGCCGCTGGGACCTTCTTCTTTTGCCAGCGCCTTGGTCAGGCCGATGAGGCCCGCCTTGGCGGCGGAATAGTGTACCTCGCAGCTTCCGCCGGTCTGGCCCCACATGCTGCTCACGGTGAGGATACGGCCCGCTTTGCGGCGTATCATCCCGGGCAGGGCCAGCTGGCAGAGGTTGAACGCACCGGTCAGGTTGACGTCCAGCATCCGCTGCCACTCTTCCGGCGTGATGTCGGTGAACAGCTTCTGCTGGGCGATGCCCGCGTTGCTCACCAGCACATCCACCCGGCCCAGCGCCTGCTCGGCGGCGCGGAAGGCCAGCTCACAGCTGGCCCGGCTGGCCACGTCACACTGGACGGCCAGTACGCCCGGCAGCTCTTTTTGCAGGGCTGCAGCGGCCTCGGCGTTGGTGTGGTAGAACACTGCCACCCGGTAGCCCGCCGCGTAGAATGCGCGGGCTGCTGCTGCGCCGATGCCCCGGTCGCCGCCCGAGATGAGGACGGTGCGCCCCTTCGCCGCCGGGGCAGTGCTCCGGGGCTCTGCCGCAGGTTCCGGCTCGCGTTCCGGTGCCGGCGTGTTCTCCGGCGCAGCGCTGACCGGCGTTTCCCTCGTTTCCTGCACCGGCGGTGCGGCTGCAGCCGCTTCTTCCGGCTCGGGCAGGGTCGGCCTGCGCTGTTCTTTCTTCGGCCCGGCGTCTGCAAGGTCAAATGTCAGCTCAAATTCGTCGTTGTACAAGAGTCAAACCCTCCTGTCCACTATTTTCGGCCGCAGCGCCTCTTCGTGTCAAAGCCTCTGCGGCGGGAAAGGAAACAGCTTCCCCCACCCCGCCGGAGCTGCGCTCTGCTCACTTTTTCCGGTCTAGGCCGGCTCTGCGGCGCGCCCGGCGGCATTTGTGTGGTTTCGACAAGTTTCCATTGAATAATATAGCACAATCGGGCGAAAAAATAAAGTGGTCACCGGTGATTTTTTCACGCAGTTCCCACTTTTTTCACAGATTCAGGGGTTCACGGGCGGCTTCCAGCGGGGCTTTGCGGCCCGCCTGGCCCGCAGTGAAACGAAAAATTCCTGCAAAAGCTGCTGTGCCTCATCGGCCCGCAGTCCCTTCTCGATGACGGGGTGATGGTTGAAGGGCTGGGCGAAGAGGTCTGTCACCGAGCCGCAGCAGCCCGCCTTGACGTCGGCGGCACCGTACACCACCCGCTTGATGCGGCTGTTGATGATGGCGCCGCTGCACATGGGGCAGGGTTCCAGCGTCACGAACAGCTCACACTGCCACAGCCGCCAGCCGCCCAGCTTTTTGCAGGCCGCGTCGATGGCCAGCAGCTCAGCGTGGTGGAGGGCGTTTTTCTCCGTCTCGCGGGTGTTGTGGGCGGCTGGCGGCTGTGGCAGCTGCCTCTTATACACATCACCGAGTACACGCGACAGGCAGAAAACCAGAATGCCGTCTTCTGCTTGAAAAAACAAATGCTAAAAACAACTACCGTCTACTGC
>OJJX01000727.1_pt1 | contig 13136 bp, 12 predicted proteins | sample 1596411 | NCBI WGS metagenome assembly OJJX01 (sample SAMEA4350136, study PRJEB24818) | metagenome | biome: human; feature: gut; material: faeces | place: Denmark | collected 2013-09 | reverse complement strand
GTATGTGCTGCTGGGCAGTGCCGTACCTTTTTTGTGGGCGGTGCTGATGGTAACACTGGCCGAGTGTGCCCGCGTAGCCGAGCGGGACGAGGGTACGGTGTGCGGTGCGGCCTTTGTGGCCATGTTGGCGTTGATGATGGTAGAAGCCGGTCTGGGCGTTTCCGGGCTGGCGGTGCTGCCCGGGGCGCTGGCAGGAGCGCTGGTGGCACTGGGGCTATGGGCGTTCCCTCCGGCAAAGCTGGGTGCGGGCTGCTGCGGCAGCCTGCTGGCAGCGGGTGCCATCGGCTGCATCCCGCTCAGTCTGGACATGACCAGCCTGACTGTGCCACTGGCGCTGCCCTTCTGGGCGGCGGGCGGTCTTTTGGCAGCGCAGCTGCTGTGTGCAAAGCGCACCGGCAAGCCCTTGCGCTGCTGGGTAAAAAAGCATAAAATGAGCCCGGAGACGGTGTTCCTGTGCAGCTTTGCGCTGAGCGCTGTCGGCTATGTGCTGGCGCTGGCGCTGCTGCGCTGGTGCTGACCGGGCACAGAGAGGGAAGGGAGCGCAGATGGCGACTATCCGCAAAAAACACAGAGCGCCGATGTCGGTGTTCCAGCGAGACCCGGGCCCGTGGTCCCGGCTGCTGATCGACTGGCTGGCTACGCTGGCTGTTATTATGATCTTTGGGCTGGTGATGCTGTTCAGCGCCAGCTACACCACCGGTTACCTGCGCATGGGCGACAGCTTCCACTACATCAAGCAGCAGGCGCTGTGTATGATGCTCGGGCTGGGCTGTATGTTCCTGATGAGTTATATGGATCATCGCTTTTTGCGCAAGATGGTGGTGCCGGGGTACATCATCGTGCTGGCCATGCTGGCCGTCACCCTGACCATGGCTCCTCTGAACGGCTGCCGCCGCTGGATCCGCTTCGGCGGGCTTACGCTGCAATCCTCCGAGGTAGCAAAGTTTGAGATGATCCTGTTCAGTTCCCATCTTGCGGCCAAAGCGCCGCAGGTGGAGCGGCTGGACCCAGAGCGCCGCATCCTGCTTACCCCCCGGGAGTGGCTGCGGGTGCGGGTGTGGAAGCAGCTGGTGGTGCCGGTGCTGCCCCTTGTGCCGGTGGTCATCCTGGTGGCGCTGGAGCCGCATATGGCCGGCTTCGTGCTGACAGTGGCGGTGGTGGGCACCATCCTGCTGCTGTCCGGCAGCGGCGGTGTGCTGACATGGGCGGGTGCCGTTACGGCGGGTGCCCTGCTGGAAACGCTGCTCTCTCATGTGGACTCCATCCCCTACCTGCAAAAGCGTCTGGACGGCTGGACGCAGGATCTGAGCAAGATGACCGACCAGACCGTGCAGAGCCTTTACGCCATCGGCTCCGGCGGGCTGAAGGGGCTGGGGCTGGGCAACAGCGTGGAAAAGCAGCTCTGGCTGCCGGAAAGCACCAACGACTTCATCTTCAGCGTGGTGTGCGAGGAGCTGGGCTTCATCGGCGCAGTGCTCATTATCGTGCTGTTCGTGCTGTTTATCGTGCAGGGGCTGCTCATCGCCTATAAGGCGGAGAACCTGTACTGCACCATGGTGGGCATCGGCATCATGGCACAGATCGCGTGGCAGGTGTTCTGCAACATCGCCGTGGTCACCAACACCCTGCCCAATACCGGCATCAGCCTGCCCTTCTTCTCCTCCGGCGGCACAAGCCTGATTTTGCTGCTGGCAGAAATGGGCGTGATGGTGAACATAGGCCGCAACGGCGAGCGGGTGGCGCAGCAGCGGGAGCAGATGCGTGCCCAGCGGGAAGCAGCCCGCGCCGAGCGCGAAACAGAGCTTGCCCGCAAGACCATTGACTTGGCTTCTGCCCGCGCAGCCCGCACAGAACAGTAAAACCGCAAGCCCGCCCGGCCGCAGGCCGGGTGTTTATAAGGAGGAATCACCATGCGTGTTCTCATCGCAGCCGGCGGCACTGCCGGACATATCAACCCCGCACTGGCCATTGCCGGTGCTCTGAAAAAGGCTGACCCTACCGCCGAGATCCACTTTGCAGGCCGTAAGGAGGGCATGGAGTACCGTCTGGTCACACAGGCGGGCTACCCCTTCCACCACATCGAGATCACCGGCTTCCAGCGCAAGCTCAGCCTGCACAACATCAAGCGCAACCTTATTACCCTGTGGAATCTGGCACTCTCCGGCCCCAAGGCCAAGGCCATGATGAAAGAGGTAAAGCCGGATCTCGTCATCGGCTGCGGCGGCTATGTGTCCGGGCCGGTGGTGCGCTGCGCCGCCAAAATGGGCATCCACACCGCCCTGCACGAGCAGAACGCCTTCCCCGGTGTGACCAACAAGCTGCTGGCCCCGGATGTGGATATCGTGTTTGCCGCCGTGCCCGCCGCTGTGGAAAAGCTGGGCGCACCGGACAAGACCCTTGTGGTGGGCAACCCCGTGCGGCCGGAGGTGTTCGTACAGGCCGCGAATCGCGAAGCCATCCGCGCACAGCTGGGCGCGGGCGACCGCACCGTCATCCTGTCCTTCGGCGGCAGTCTGGGTGCACGCCGGGTCAACGAGGTGGTGGCAGACCTCTGCGCTTGGGAGCAGCACGAGCACAAGCCGGTGCTGCATCTGCACGCCACCGGACAGTACGGCGTACAGCTGTTTGAGCAGCTGCAAAAGCAGAAGGATTTTACCCCCGGCGACAGCCTTGTGGTAAAGGAATACATCAACAATATGCCGGAACTGCTGGCTGCGGCAGATCTCGTCATCAGCCGCGCCGGTGCGCTGACGCTGGCAGAGCTGGAAGCCGTGGGACGCGCCGCTGTGCTGATCCCCAGCCCCAATGTGGCGGAGAACCACCAGTACTACAACGCCATGGAGCTGCAAAAGGCAGGGGCGGCCATGGTCATTGAGGAAAAAGACCTGACCGGCGAAAAGCTGGTGCAGACGGTGGCCGAAATGCTGGCACAGCCCGGCAAGCTGGCCGAGATGGGCAAAAACGCCCGCAGCCTGTCGGTGGATGACAGTCTGGACCGCATCACTGCGGCGCTGCTCAAGCTGGTAAAGACCCCGTGATGCAGACCCGGAATAAACAAGAAGGAAGGTGCGAATGATGCAGCAGAACCGTGACCGCAACGGCAGACCCCGGAACACGAGACCCTATGACCTGAACCGGGATGTGGCGCGCACCTCTGCGCCTTCGCAGAATCATACGCCCCGGAGCACCGGCAGCAGCCGCTACGGCTACAACGGCGAGCCGCTCAGCCGCCCGCCCTCCCGCAGCGCCAACGGCAGCGTGCGCTCCTCCCGGGCGGATAACAGCATCCAGTTCCCCACCCAGTCCCAGACCCGCCGCCCGGCGCAAGGGCAGGGGAGCAATACCACCCAGTACCCCGCCGGCAGCCGCCCGGCGGGCAGCAGACCAAAAAACGCGAAGTCCGGCGGCAAACAGCGCCGCCCGGCAAACAATGCCCGCAGCGGGCAGAACAACCGGAAAAACCAGAACCACTCGGACGCGCAAAACCACCCGAACCGGCAGCAACCGGCAGGCAGCCAGAACCAGCGTCTGCGCCCGGCGCAGACTGCCCCGCAGCAAAGCCCTGCCCGTCGGGAAAAGCGCAAAAAGCGCAAGGTGACCCGCGCCACCCTGCGCCGCCGCCGGATACTGCGCCGCCTGACCGCCTTTGCCATGCTGCTGTGCGTCATTGGCGCAGGCATCTACCTGACCATGACCATGCTGTTCCGCATCAATTCCATTCAGGTGCAGACCCCGGACGGCAAGCAGGTGACCGAGATCGCGGGCTATTCCGCAGACAGCATTTTGCAGCGGATGGGCGTGCAGCTGGAAGAGAACATTTTCAGCTTTGAGCCCGGCGAAAAGGCCGCTGTGCTGGAGCAGAACTTCCCACTGCTGGGCTCCATCAAGGTGATCCGGGACTACCCCAATACCGTGGTGGTGCAGGTGACCGAAGCCGTGCCCGCCTACGCGGTGCAAAACGGCAGCAAGTGGCTTGTGATCTCGGACAAATGGAAGATCCTCTCCGAGGAAAGCACCCAGCCCGAGGGGCTTTGCACCCTGTACGGCGGTAAGCTGCAGGATACCGCCCCGGGACAGGCGTTCTGCCTTGTGGAGGATGCGGACGCAGCAAGCGCCTCCGGGTCGGAAGCAGCCGGGAGCGAAAGCACGGCGGACACAGGGGATGCCCGCATGGAAGCTCTGAGCACCTTGGTGAGCAAGCTGGAAGAATACGGCCTGTCGCAGGATGTGACACGGCTGGAAGTGGCAGACACCGAACAGATCGCATTTTTGTATCAGGACCGCATCAGCGTGCTGCTGGGTACGCTGAACGATCTGGATTATAAGCTGGACCGCGCCCGCTATGTGCTGACCAACGCCGATGGTAAGGGCTGCGGCCCCACCGACACCGGGCGGCTGGATTTCAGCCATACCAGCGCCAGCAGCACCCGCAAGATCTATTTTGCACAGGGCGAGCCTACTCTGCCCTCCGGCTATGTGGTGCCGCCCAAGGTTGAGGAACCCGCCCCGGCAGAGGACGCCGCCGACAGCACCGACAGTGCAGAAAGCACGGAAAGCGCGGATACTGCCGACACCACCGAACCGGCGGCTGAAGCGGACACCGAGCAGCTGCCCCTGACCCACCCTGACCGCATGACGGCCAACGAAGAAGAAAACCCCATGTAAAGAAGCTTTTTGGAGGAGACTGTATGAAGCTGGAACAACTGATGGAAGGCGTGCCCTTTACCCTTGTGCAGGGCAGTCTGGATACTGAAATCGCGGATATCATCTACGACAGCCGCAAGGCTGCCCCGGGGCTTTTGTTCGTGTGCATCGTGGGCACCCAGCGGGACAGCCACGCGTTTGCCGCCGACTGCGCCGCCAAGGGGGTCAGCGCGCTGGTCATCCAGCACGACATCGACCTTTCTGCCATGCCCGGGGTGACCGTGGTCAAGGTGGAGAACAGCCGCTATGCCATGGCACTGATGAGCGCCAATCTCTTCGGCAACCCTGCCCGCCAGATGACCATGATCGGCGTCACCGGTACCAAGGGCAAGACCACCACCACCCACATGATCAAAAGCGTGCTGGAGGCCGCAGGCCGCAAGGTGGGCATGATCGGCACCAACGGCATCTACTATATGGGACGCCACAAGGACACCGCCAACACCACCCCGGAAAGCTACGAGCTGCAAAAGACCTTCCGGGAGTTTCTGGATGCCGGCTGCGACACCGCACTGATGGAGGTGTCCAGTCAGGGTCTGATGATGGACCGTGTGGCGGGCGTGCACTACGATGTGGGCGTGTTCACCAACCTTTCGCCGGATCATATCGGCCCCGGCGAGCACAAGACCTTTGAGGAGTACCGCAGCTGGAAGGGACAGCTGTTCAAGCGCTGCGATGTGGGCGTGGTGAATATCGACGACGAGAACACCGCCGCCCTGCTGGAGGGTCATACCTGCAAATTGGTCACCTATGGCCGCGATGAAAAGGCCGACTACCGCGAGACCGGATACGAGCTGCTGCGCACCCACGATTTTCTGGGCGTTGCCTTCCACGTTACCGGCAAGGACGAGATGGACGTCAAGGTGAATATGCCCGGCGAGTTCAGCGTGTACAACGCGCTGGCTGCGCTGGCCGTGGGCAAGGTGCTGGGTCTGCCGGATGCCGCCATCCACGATGGTCTGGGCAAGTGCGTGGTGAAGGGACGTGTGGAGCTGGTGCCCATCAGCAAAAAGTTCACCATCCTGTTGGACTACGCCCACAACGAGGTATCCACCGAGAGCCTGCTTACCACCCTGCGCGCCTACAAGCCCCACCGCTTGGTGGTGGTGTTCGGCTGCGGCGGCAACCGCTCCAAGCTGCGCCGCTACGGCATGGGCGAGATCTGCGCCAAGATGGCCGATTTCTCCATCCTCACCGAGGACAACAACCGCTTTGAAAAGGTGGAGGACATTATTGCCGACATCCGCGAGGGCATGAACAAGGGCAACCCGGACGCAAAGTTCGTGGAGATTCCCGACCGTCTGGACGCGCTGCACTACGCAGTGGATCACGCACAGGCGGGTGATCTGATCGCCGTCATCGGCAAGGGTCACGAGACCTACCGCGACCGCGAGGGCGTCAAGACCCCCTTCCTTGAGCGGGAGCTGCTGGAAGAATACGCCCAGCAGATCGGGCTGGAATAAGAAAATAATAATATTATTGCGGGAAAAGCCGCTGCACAAAGCACTGTGCAGCGGCTTTTTTGCGCTCTGTGCAGGGGGCTATATAAAAAGGAAGCAAACTGTGACAAAAGTGTAAAAGATAAAAATATTTAACTAAAACCATTGACTTATCCGACGAATTGGCTATAATGGTCGTGTTCGATACCTCACAACTTTTAGGTAAATAATTGAAAACAACCATAGAACATAAAGGAGAATACTACCATGACTTTCGAGGAAATGAAGAAGATCGTTGTCGATACCCTGAGCTGCGATGAGGACAAGGTGACCATGGAAGCCAGCCTGACCGAGGATCTGGAGGCCGACAGCTTGGACGCTGTGGAGCTGAACATGGCACTGGAAGAGGCCTGCGGCGTGTCCATCCCCGATGAGGAACTGGCAAACCTCAAGACCGTGGGCGATATCTTCAACTACATCAATGCCCATGTCTGAGGCTGACCGAGGCGAAACGCGATGAACAGTATCAAAGACCTGCTGCCGGGCAGTATGCGGGAGCGCACCTTCCAACTGAAAGCCCGGCGGGATGCGGGTGCCGTGTGGAACGACCCGCAGTTCGTGGAATGCAAAAAGTGCGGACGCCGCGCCACCCGCCAGATCTGGAACAAGGCGCAGTACGTCTGCCCCAACTGCGGGGTGCACCTGCCCATTGGCGGGTACTACCGCCTGAACCTGATTTTGGACAAGGGCAGCTTCCGGGAATTGGATGCCGACCTTGCACCGCAGGATGTGCTGCAGTTTCCCGGCTACCCGGAAAAGCTGGAAGCACAGACCGGCAAGACCGGCCTGAAGGAAGCCGTCATCACCGCCACGGGGCGCATCGAGGGCACCCCTGTGGTGGCAGCAGTGCTGGACAGCCGGTTCTTTATGGGCAGCATGAGCACCACCGTGGGTGAAAAGATCACCCGCGCCGTGGAGCACGCCACCGCAAAGCACCTGCCGCTGATCATCTTCTCGGCCAGCGGCGGTGCCCGGATGCAGGAAGGCATTTTCAGCCTGATGCAGATGGCAAAGACCTCTGCCGCCATCGAGCGGTTCTCCGCCCGGGGCGGGCTGTACATCAGCGTGCTGACCCACCCCACCACCGGCGGCGTGACTGCCAGCTTTGCCAGCCTTGGCGACATCATGCTGGCCGAGCCCGGGGCGCTGATCGGCTTTGCGGGCCCCCGGGTCATTGAACAGACCATCGGCGAAAAGCTGCCCGCAGGCTTCCAACGCAGCGAGTTCCAGTACGAGCACGGCTTTGTGGACAAGGTAGTGCCCCGTACCGAAATGCGCGAAACACTGGCGCAGCTGCTGCGTCTGCACGCCTGAGGAGGGAGCGCCTTATGATCAAGGACATCTTACAACAGCTCGCACCGCTGGATGAAAAGATTGCCGCCTTGCGTGGCGACCCGGCGGACGAGAATATGACCGATATCACCAACCACGCTGCCGAGCTGGCAGAGCTTTCCGCACAGGAGGACGCTTTGCTGTCCGGCTGCGGGGCGCTGACTGCAGAGGACAGGGTCTTTCTGGCCCGTCACCCGGAGCGCCCCCACATCGACGAGATCGTGGATGCACTGTTCACCGACTTCTTTGAGCAGTGCGGCGACCGCCAGTGCAAGGAAGATGCCGCCATTCTGGGCGGTGTGGCACTGTTCCACGGCCAGCCGGTCACGGTCATCGGCCACCGCAAGGGCAGCACGCTGGAAGAAAACCTGCGCTGCAACTTTGGTATGCCCGGGCCGGAGGGCTACCGCAAGGCCCTGCGCCTGATGAAGCAGGCCGAAAAATTTGACCGTCCCATCATCACCTTTATCGACACCCCGGGTGCGTACCCCGGCAAGGATGCCGAGGAGCGCGGACAGGGCGAAGCCATTGCCCGCAACCTGATGGAGATGAGCGGCCTGACCGTGCCGGTGATCGCAGTGGTCACCGGTGAAGGCTCCTCCGGCGGCGCACTGGCGCTGGGTGTGGCAAACCGCATCCTCATGCTGGAAAACGCCGTCTACTCGGTGCTGAGCCCCGAGGGCTTTGCCAGCATCCTGTGGAAGGATTCCTCCCGTAGCGGCGAAGCCTGCGAGATCATGAAGCTGACCGCGCAGGATCTGTACAAGGACGGCATCGTGGAAGAGATCATCCCGGAGCCGGTGGGCGGCGCACAGCGTGCCCACGGGGTACTGTTCGGCAATCTGGACGAGGCACTGCGGCGTCAGCTGCGCAGCCTTGACCGCATGAACGGCCGTCAGCTGGCCGAGCAGCGCTACCAGAAATTCCGTCAGATCGGAGAAATGAGGAAAGCATGAAGGGTTTGCGTCTGATCGCCACCGGCGGGGCTTTGCCCGGCCGCACGGTCACCAACGAAGAGCTGAGCCGCACCGTGGATACCAGCGACGAGTGGATCACCACCCGCACCGGCATCCGCACCCGGCACTACTGCACCGAGGGCGAAAACGCCGCCACACTGGCCATTGCCGCCGCAAAGCAGGCGCTGCAGCGCAGCGGTCTTGCTCCGGCAGACATTGCCTGCTGCGTCTGTGCCACCCTTTCCGCACCGGACGCCACCCCAAGCGTGGCCTGTCAGGTGCAGGCGGCGCTGGCGCTGCCGGAAAACCGCCCTGCACTGGACGTGAACGCCGCCTGCTCCGGCTTTTTGTATGGCACGGCGGTGGCGCGCGGCCTGCTGGCTACGCTGGGCGGGCAGTATGCTCTGGTCATCGGCACCGAGGCGCTCTCCCGCCTGATGGACCCCGCCGACCGCTCCACCTGTGTGCTGTTCGGCGATGGAGCCGGTGCAGCGGTGTTTGAACTGACCGACACCTCGGTGCCCTTTGCCATCACGCTGGGTGCCCGGGGCGATGCCGCCATCCATGCCGGCGGCCCCAGCCGCGCAGGCTCGGCACCTATCAGCATGGACGGCAGGGCAGTGTTCCGCTTTGCGGTGGATGCCCTGCCCAAATGCCTGCACACCGTGCTGGACGAGACCGGCCTTACGCTGGACGGGCTGGACTGGGTGGTCTGCCATCAGGCCAACAGCCGCATCATCGACCACTGCGTCAAGGCGCTGCACGCCGACGGTGCAAAGTTCTACAAAAACATGGATCGCCACGGCAACACCAGTGCTGCCAGCATCCCGGTGGCACTGAACGAGCTGGCTGAAAGCGGCCAGCTGCACCCCGGCCAGACCCTTGCCTGCATCGGCTTCGGCGGCGGACTGACATGGGGCGGCATGATCGTGGAATATAAAGGATAAAGACCATGAAACTTTTAAACGAGATCCTGGGGACGAAATACCCCATCATTCAGGGCGGCATGGCAAACATTGCAACCGGCGAGTTTGCCGCCGCCTGCTCCAACGCCGGTGCACTGGGCATCATCGGTGCAGGCGGCATGAATGCCGATACCCTGCGCCAGAACATCCGCCGCTGCCGGGAGCTGACCGATAAGCCCTTTGGTGTGAACATCATGCTCATGCACCCGCAGGCAGATGAGTTTGCCCAGATCGTGGTGGAGGAAAAAGTCGCCGTGGTCACCACCGGCGCAGGCAACCCGGGAAAATACGTTCCCATGTGGAAAGCTGCCGGTGTCAAGGTGATCCCGGTGGTGGCGGCTGCCGTGCTGGCACGGCATCTGGAGCCGCTGGGCATTGATGCTGTCATTGCCGAGGGCACCGAGAGCGGCGGCCATGTGGGCGAGATGACCACCATGGCACTGGTGCCGCAGGTGGTGGACGCGGTCAGCGTGCCGGTCATCGCCGCAGGCGGCATTGCCGATGGCCGTCAGCTGGCGGCTGCGCTGGCGCTGGGTGCCTGCGGTGTGCAGGTGGGCACCTGCCTGCTGGCAAGCGAGGAGTGCCCCATTCACCCCAACTACAAGGCCGCGCTGCTCAAAGCCGGGGACAGTGACACCATCGTTACCGGGCGCAGCGTAGGCGCACCTGTGCGGGTGCTGAAAAACCGCATGAGCCGGGAGTATGTCCGTCAGGAAAAGGCGGGCGCGGATAAGATGGAACTGGAAAAATACACGCTGGGCAGCCTGCGCCGCGCCGTCTTTGAGGGCGACACAGTAAGCGGTAGCTTGATGGCCGGTCAGGTGGCCGGAATGCTGCACGAGGTGCGCCCCGTGGCGGACATCCTTGCCGACCTGTGGCAGGGCGGGAGGCAGCGCATCGCCGCGCTGAACACCGAATGCTGACCCTTGGCGGCAAGCCCCTGCAAGTACCCATTTTGCAGGGCGGCATGGGCGTGGGCGTCTCGCTGGGTGGGCTGGCCGGTGCGGTAGCGGCCTGCGGCGGCATGGGGTGCATCTCCACCGCCGATGCAGGTTACCGCGAGCCGGATTTTGCCCGTGACCCGGCGGCAGCCAACCACCGCGCCCTGACCGCAGAGATCCAAAAAGCAAAGGCCATTGCCGGAGGTATGGGTCTGGTAGCCATCAACGCGATGGTAGCCACCCGGGACTATGCCGACGCCATCCGCACCGCCGTGGCGGCGGGGGTGGATGCCGTGGTCTCCGGTGCGGGTCTGCCGCTGGAACTGCCGGGCATCGTGGGCACCAAAGAGGTGGCCATTGCGCCCATCGTATCCAGCGCCCGGGCGGCAAAGCTCATCCTGCGCCGCTGGGCAAAGGGGTTTGACCGCACCGCCGATTTTGTGGTCATCGAGGGCTGCAAGGCGGGCGGACATCTCGGCTTTGCCGAGGAGGACCTGCTGGCCGACCGCTGCCAGACTTTGGACGAAATTCTGCCCGGGGTGCTGGCGGAGGTAAAGCCCTACGAGGAGCAATACGGCCACGCCATCCCGGTATTCGTGGCGGGCGGCGTGTACACCGGTGCCGACATGGCACACTTTACAAAGCTTGGCGCTGCGGGCGTGCAGCTTGCCACCCGCTTTATCCCTACCTACGAGTGCGACGCCTCCCAGACCTACAAGGACGTGTTGCTGGCGGCAAAGCCGGAGGATGTGCGCATCATCCACAGCCCGGTGGGAATGCCCGGCCGCGCCCTGAACACCCCGCTGGTGCAGGCGCTGGCCGAGGGCAAACGCTTCCCGCCCAAGCACTGCGCCCGGTGTCTCAAGACCTGCGACCCCGTCGCCGTGCCCTACTGCATCACCCACGCCCTCATCGAGGCGGTGAAGGGCAACGTGGAGGAAGGGCTCTTCTTCTGCGGCGAAAACGTGGGCAGGCTGGACCGGATGCGCACCGTGCGCGAGCTGATGGACGAACTTGTGACCGAATGGAGGCAGAACTTATGAAGCTTGCCGTACTTTACGCCGGTCAGGGTGCGCAGCACCCCGGCATGGGCAAGGAATTTTACGAAGCATCTCCCGCCTTCCGGGCGGCCTTTGACAGCGCAGCGCTGGATTTTGACCTGCACCGCGTCTGTTTTGAGGACCCGGACGGCGTTTTGAACCAGACCGAATACACCCAGCCCTGCATGGTGGCCTTTGCCTGCGGTGTGACCGCCGTGCTGGCGGAAAAGGGTGTAAAGCCCGCCTATCTGGCGGGGCTTTCGCTGGGCGAATACTCCGCGCTGCAGGCAGCCGGGGTGTTCACCGCAAAGCAGGCCATCGAGCTGACCGCCTTCCGGGGCAAGGCCATGGCCGAAGCCGCAAAGGGCCTTGCCTGCGGCATGACCGCCGTGCTGGGGCTGGACAGAGAAAAACTGTCTGCCTGCTGCGAACAGGCTGCAGAGACGGGCTGTGTGCAGATCTGCAACTACAACTGCCCGGGGCAGCTGGTCATCGGCGGTGAGAAAGCCGCTGTGGAGCAGGCCGCTGCGCTGGCAAAGGAAGCCGGTGCCCGCCGCTGCATCCCGCTGAAGGTTAGCGGCCCCTTCCACACAAAGCTGATGGCTCCCGCAGGGGATGCGCTGGCACAGCGCTTTGCAGGCGAGAACTTCGGCACCATGGAGACGCCGGTGCTGTTCAACTGTCTGGGGCATGAAAAGGCCGAGACCGACAGCATCCCGCAGCTGCTGGTAAAGCAGGTGCAGAGCAGCGTTTACATGGAAGATACCCTGCGCCGTCTGGGCGAGCTGTGCGTGGACCACATTCTGGAAGTCGGCCCCGGCAACGCCCTGAGCGGTTTTGTGAAAAAGACCCTGCCCGGGGTGGTCTGCACCGCAGTGGAGACCCCGGAACAGCTGGATGCGGCGCTGACCGCATGGAAGGAAGCAGAATGAGCGAAGAAAAGCTGACCCGCGCCGCCATTGTTACCGGCGGCAGCCGGGGCATTGGCCGCGCAGTGTGCGTGGCACTGGCAAAGCAGGGCTGCAATGTGGTGGTGAACTACTGCCACGGCGCAGAGCCTGCGGAGCAGACGGCAGCGCTCTGCCGCGCCGAGGGCGTGCAGGCGGTGACCGTGCAGGCGGATGTATCCACCGCTGAGGGCTGCAAAGCGCTGTTCGATGCCGCCGCCGAGGCCTTTGGCCGGGGGGATGTGCTGGTGAACAACGCGGGCATCACCCGGGACAACCTGATCTTGCGCCTGACCGAGCAGGATTTTGACGCGGTGCTGGACACCAACCTGAAAAGCGCCTTTCTCTGCTGCAAGGAGGCCGCCCGCCGCATGGTGCGCCAGCGCTATGGCCGCATCGTGAACCTTTCCAGCGTGGTGGCGCTGCGCGGCAACGCCGGGCAGACCAACTACGCCGCCAGCAAGGCGGGGCTCATCGGTCTGACCAAGAGCCTTGCCCGGGAGCTGGCTGCGCGGAACGTGACCGTGAACGCGGTAGCGCCCGGCTTTATCGACACCGACATGACTGCCGTGCTGCCGGAGACTGTGCGCACCGGCATGACGCAGGGCATCCCCGCAGGCCGCGCAGGCCAGCCGGAGGATGTGGCGCAGGCAGTGGCGTTTTTTGCCGCAGAACAAAGCAGCTATCTCACCGGGCAGGTGCTCTGTGTGGACGGCGGCATGGCAATGTAAAGGAGAACCCTTATGGAAAAA
>OJJX01000720.1_pt1 | contig 13215 bp, 9 predicted proteins | sample 1596411 | NCBI WGS metagenome assembly OJJX01 (sample SAMEA4350136, study PRJEB24818) | metagenome | biome: human; feature: gut; material: faeces | place: Denmark | collected 2013-09 | reverse complement strand
CTAAAGCAGATTTATCAAAATCTGTCGGTAAAGAAGTGGAAACTGTGCCACAAATCTTTATCGATGAAAAACCAATCGGCGGTTGCACTGATTTCGAAGCATTAATGAAAGAACAATTTAACGTTGTTGCTTAATTTTTGCTAAAAACATAAAAGTGCGGTTAATTTCAACCGCACTTTTTTATTTCATCTTAGTTAATTTGCAACAAAATCGACCAATCCCACTCCGTTTCATTCAAACGATATTGTTCTTTTAATGCGGGTCCACAAGAGTTAGAACCTACCCCACTCATTTTATAATCCACACACAAGATCGTACTACCACTTTTCTCCAAATCATATTGGTGCTTTTTACAGCCCAATTCTTCTTGGGAATAAGGGGAAACATTCATACTAAAAGGCGTATGACTTTGCACGGTAAAGCAATCAGACGAATTCGCCACCTTCACCTCACGACAACCATAATGACTGCCATTTTCTTGTGGCTTTAAATAAGATACATGATTACTTTCTGGCGTTGTCTTATAACGACCGAAAGCCGTGGCGTGATGTTTATCCAGATAACTTTCCGTTGGACCATAGCCTACATACTCCACTTGATTAAATCCTTGATTAAGGAAAAAACGCAAACCAAAGCGTGGTAAGAATGGCAAGTGCGGTTGTTTTTCAGCATGAATATTGATGTGAAGCAACCCATTTTGTTCAATTCGATACTCCACATTCAATGTCAAAATTCGCGCTTTTGATACGGCAACCAGCCCCAATTTAAAGGTAATTTCAACCGCACTTCCCTGCTCAGTTAGACGGTAATCATAGACTCGACTCGTCGCACGATCGTAACCTGCGGCAAGCCAATGTGCTTTAATTAAACTATCGTTATCCAAAGGCGCTCGCCAAATATTGAAATCAGTAGGTTGATTCAACCAAGGCTTGCCATCTTTAGTAATTTGTTGAATAGTGCCTTTATATTGATCAAACTGATATTCAATATCTGCCACTTTAACTGAAATTAAATTAGTATGTTTTGAAACAGAAATCGATTGGAGATTTGATTTAAGCTCATTAGCGAATAAATGTGGTTGCTCCGACAAAATAATCTGATCAAATCCTAAACAATGCCCTTGAGGAATTAAACCAGCTTCTATTTTCTGATAATAAGTCAATGTCAATGTTTGTAATGAACCGTTACTTGCTGGCAATGGTAAAGGCAAAAGTGCGGTTGATTTTGGCGCAATGTTTAAATCATCAATTTTACCTTCTTGTACGACCAAAAAATCTTCTGTTATTTGATAATGAATCGAAATAGCCTCTGCCGCATCCGTAAAATCCAAATAATTTTTGAGTTCAATGTGACCATTTTTTAAGGTAGCACGCAGTGGACGATACACATTTTTATATTCCAACAAATTGCTTTGGATTTGACGGTCAGCCGTGACTAATCCATCAGCACAAAAATTACCGTCATTCGGCGTGTCATTAAAATCCCCGCCATAGCCCATCTTGCTTGAGTTTGGCAAATAAGGGGAATGATTGCACCACTCCCACACAAAGCCACCACAAGCGCCTGCATGTCGTTCCATCGCTTGGAAATAATCTTCTGTATCCCCGCAAGAATTCCCCATCGCATGCAAATATTCACAGAAAATATATGGCTTTTGATTTTGAGTATCGGCAAAATAAGCATCCAATTCTTCCGTGCTGGTGTACATTTCGCTATGAAAATCTAAATTGGATGTGTCATTTTGATGGGCTGAATGTTGAAAGATCGCATTTTCATAATGCACTAAGCGACTTGGATCGCGCTGTTTCACCCAAGCGGCGGCTTGCTCAAAATTCTCACCGTAACCACTTTCATTTCCTAATGACCAAATCACGACAGAAGGACGATTTTTATCTCGCTCAACATTGGCATAAGTGCGATCTAAAATGGCTTGATTAAATTCAGGGCTTCGAGCCATATAGCAATAATTGTCGATTGTTTTTTGACGAATTGCTTCATGATCAATCTCTGTTTTTACCCCTAACAAAATGCTTGTTTCTGGCGACTCCACATAGACTGCATTCGTACCGTGCGATTCAATATCACTTTCCGCAATCACATAAAAACCATATTCATCACACAATTCAGTAAACCAAGGTGCATTAGGATAATGCGCGGTACGAATGGCATTAAAATTATGTTGTTTCATTAAGCGTAAATCTTGCAACGCTTGTTCTCGACTAATGACATAACCGGTTTTTGGATCGCTATCATGGCGATTAACACCTTTAAACTTAATCGCTTGCCCGTTAAATAACATGACACCATTCTTCACTTCGATATGACGCAAGCCGACCTTTTGGCAAATCACTTCAGAGCCGTATTGCAAAATTAACGTGTATAAGCGAGGGTTCTCTGCATGCCATAATTGTGCATTGCCAATTTCAGCATGAAATGCATGCCCTTTTTGTTCAATTATCAATTCGCCTTGAGGATCAAATAATTGCCAAGAGATAGGTTGTTCACTTCCAACAAACTGACAGGCCACATACAATTGAGCCTTGGTAAGCTCTTGATTAAATTGTGTTTGAATGAAGAAATCTTGTAAGTAATTTCTTTCTCGCTCTAACAGATAAACATCTCGGAAAATACCGGTCATTCGGAATTTGTCTTGGTCTTCCAAATAACTACCATCACACCATTTCAACACGAGAACATGTAAGTGATTTTCCCCTTGTTGTAAAAAGTCAGTGATATCAAATTCTCTAGTACAATGACTAATTTGGCTGTAGCCCGCAAATTGTTGATTCACATAGACAAATAAGCAGCTATCTACCCCTTCAAAATTTAAGAGATACCGTTTTTCGGCATTGATTTCGACATTAAAAACGCGATGATACAAACCACAAGGATTTTCAATGGGCACATAAGGGGGATCAAAAGGGAAAGGATAATTTACGTTGGTATATTGATGATTATCGTAACCATGATTTTGCCAGTTGGAAGGAATGGGGATTTTATCTGTAAATGAAAAATGAAGAAAATCTTGAGGCAAGTGAGTATAGCTTTCAAAATAAGCAAAATCCCATTCACCATTTAGTAAGGTAAAGTAAGGGGAAAATTCTCGTGTCTTTTTGACCGCACTTTCTGTTGAAGAAAAAGGAATAAAATAAGCATGATGTGGTGTGGTATTCACGTGCAAGGTTTGCGGATCTTCAAAATAGCGAGGCAACAACATAAAAACTCCCAATGCAATTTAGACACATAAAAAAGGGCGCCAAGAATGACGCTCACTATACCTAAAATCTTCGACGAATCTAGCGATAAGTTTACAAATCGTGATACTTATCACATTAATTTTTATGGCAATTTTGCCAAGAAGGCATAACCGCCTTTTTCACTCATTATTTCAACATTAGAATCCGCTGTAATGAATGCTGACTCTCCTTGTTTCAAGGTAAGTGCGGTTGATTTTTCTTGGATTTTCAACTCACCTTGCATCACCAACAAAATGCCTGCACTTTGAAGATTCAATTCAGTATGTTGTTGTGGTTCAACACGAATTTGAGCTAAAGCAAAATCTTTTACTGGCGTTTTATAAGTAAATTCTGACTGATTTTGAGGTGCCGCTGAAATAATTTGAGGTGTTACTTCGCGACAATCCACAATTTTTAATAATTCGACAATATCGACATATTTTGGTGTTAAGCCACCACGAATCACATTATCAGAACAGGCCATTAACTCCACGTTTTGTCCGCGAAGATAAGCATGAGGAATGCCTGCATCTTGGAAAATACCTTCCCCTTCTTTCAAATGCACGATATTAAAGAGATAAAAACACACCAAGCCAGCATCTAATTTTTCAGGCAAAATTGCCATAGCTTCCATGGTATAAAGCACCCAATAATCGGGGTTGTCTAGCGCCAACTCGCCATTTTTATAAGGCTGTTGGTTGGCTTCAATAATGGGTAATAGCCAATTTGCAAGCGTTGATTGATCCGCCAACATCACATTCGCATAAAATTCAGCAAGGCTTTGTGTGCCAAGTTTTTCAGCCAAAGGTTGCAAAGAGGGGCGTGCATTTAATGTGGCAAGGATTTGAGCTTTTGTTTTAAAACCATGTAAAAGCCAGAAATCAGATAAGGCAATCATCATTTCTGGTTTATGATTTCTATCTTTATAAGTCCGAGTGCTGTCTGTTAATGCCACGCCTTTTGCATTTTCAGCCTCAAAGCCCTTTTCAGCTTGAGACTTAGTCGGGTGCAATTGAATCGACAATGGCTTTTCAACATCTAAAATCTTTAATAAATAAGGCAGTTTATCACCAAATTGCTGACGGCTCGCCTGTCCAAGTGCGGTCGGATTTTGCAATAAAAATTCAATAAGGGATTGCTTACCTGTTACATCCTCAATTTCAGAAGGTGCTGATGGATGAGCACCTAACCACCACTCTGCACAAGGTTGATCTTTCGCTGAATGTAATCCAATCAATGATGCAATATAGTTTTTTCCGCCCCATGCATAATGCTGTACTTGGCCAGTTAATCGATAAATCATTTTTACCTTCTTTAAAAAAGAATAAGGATAAAAAAATCCGCTCATTTAAAGCGGATCTTTTAGTCAGTAAATCTTATTTTGTTAAACTTAAAACAACAGATTCTCCAGCAATCACTTCACCCGATTTTTTCTCGATAGATGAAATTTCATCCATGTTAGAGATAACCACTGGTGTTAAAACTGATTTTGCTTTTGATTCTAATGTTGCTAAATCAAATTCGATTACTGTGTCGCCGCGTTTTACGCTTTGACCTTCTTGTGCGATGCGAGTGAACCCTTCACCTTTTAATTCAACGGTATCAATACCGAAGTGAACAAATAATTCAACACCCTCTTTTGATTCCATTGAAAATGCATGGTTGGTTTCAAAAATTTTACCAATTACACCATCAACAGGCGCAACAATTTTGTTACCTGTTGGGCGAATCGCGATACCATCACCCACGATTTTTTCAGAGAAAACAACATCTGGTACATCTTCGATATTTACAATCTCACCAGAAAGTGGCGCATAAATTTCGACTTCCACTGTTTTGTTTTCTTTTGAACCAAATAATTTGTCAAATAAGCCCATTTTAATCTCCTATCTATTAAAGATGGCTAGTATTTTAACGTAAAACTCTGTTTTTGTATCTAGTTTAACGATTTTTCTGCTAAAAAAGCTTGAATTAATTGCTCAATTTCAGCAGCGGTTGGTTTTTGTAATGCTTCATCAGCTAAGGCTTTCACCTCTTGATAATTCACATGACGAATTAATTTTTTAATACGTGGCACAGAAATTGCACTCATACTAAATTCATCTAAGCCCATACCGAGCAACAATAAGGTTGCTCGTTCATCACCGGCTAACTCACCACACATACCAGTCCACTTGCCTTCTGCATGAGAGGCATCAATCACTTGTTTGATCAAGCCGAGCACTGAAGGTGACATTGGATTGTATAAGTGAGAAATTAATTCATTACCACGGTCAACAGCTAGCGTATATTGCGTTAAATCGTTTGTACCAATACTAAAGAAATCCACTTCTTTCGCTAAGAATTTCGCATTCACCGCTGCAGATGGTGTTTCAACCATGACACCCACTTGGATATTTTCATCAAAAGCTTTACCTTCTGCACGCAATTCTGCTTTTAAGGTTTCAAGCACTGATTTTAATTCGCGAATTTCTTCTACCGAAATAATCATCGGGAACATCACGGCAAGTTTACCAAATGCAGACGCACGTAATACCGCTCTTAATTGTGCGTGTAAAATCTCACGACGATCAAGTGCAATACGCACCGCACGCCATCCTAAGAATGGGTTCATTTCTTTTGGTAAATTTAAATATGGAAGCTCTTTATCACCGCCGATATCCATGGTACGTAATACCACTAAACGACCTTCCATTGCTTCAACCATTTCTTTATAAGCAATGAATTGCTCTTCTTCACTTGGTAATTGATCACGATCCATAAAGAGGAATTCTGTACGGTATAAACCTACCCCTTCTGCACCATTACGATGTGCACCTTCGCAATCACGAATCGTACCAATATTCGCTACTACATCGACTTTATGACCATCAAGGGTCACTGCAGGCAAATCTTTTAATTTCGCTAATTCTGCTTTTTCCTCAGCAAGTTTTACTTCTAATGTTTTTAATTCGTCAATTTCAGCTTGAGTCGGATTCACGTAAACACGGTTGTTTACCGCATCCAAAATAAGATAATCACCTGTATTCACTCGTGCTGTGACATCATTTGTCCCTACAATGGCCGGCAATTCAAGTGAACGAGCCATAATTGAGGTGTGAGATGTTCTACCACCAATATCTGTGATAAAACCTAATACTTTTTCTAAATTTAATTGAGCAGTTTCTGATGGAGTTAAATCGTAAGCCACAAGGATGGATTCTTCGGTAATATCACCAAGATCCACAATATACATGCCTAAAATATTTTTGATTAAACGATTACCGATATCGCGAATATCACCCGCACGTTCTTTTAAGTATTCATCATCAATTTCAGACAACATTTCAACTTGTTGATCGATGATTTTACTTGCTGCCACACTCGCATTCACTTTGTGCGAACGAAGATAATCAATAATTTCTTCTTCTAATTCTTCATCTTCAAGGATCATTAAATGGCCTTCAAAGATGGCCGCTTTTTCTTCACCTAAAGATTTTAATGCACGTTGATGAATAGAATTAAGTTGCTCAACAGCCGCTTCACGCCCAGCATAAAAACGGGCAACTTCTGCCTCAACTTGATCTTCTGAAATTTTTTGCGTATCAAGAACAATTTTTTCTTCTTTTAATACTAAGGCTTTACCAAAAACGATACCTGGTGACGCTGGAATACCTGTAATCATACTTTTACCTTCCGAGATAATTTATTAAAGGTTAGATAAACAATAGCCATAGAATAGAAATCCTATGGCTAATCGTAAATTATTCTAAAGTAGGAATTAATGCGACTAAATGTTCAACGGCTTGTTGTTCGTCTTCACCTTCCGCCGAGATGGTGATTACAGTTCCTTGCGTCAAACCTAAGGTTTGTAGCTTAAATAAGCTTTTCGCACTTGCACTTTTTCCACCAGAAGTGACTGTTACATCAGAAGCAAAGGCTTTCGCTTCTTTAACAAATTGCGCCGCTGGACGGGTGTGTAAACCATTAGGAGCTGTAATTTCTACATCTTTTGAGAACATAAGGTTACCTCTATTTAGTAATAGTAAAATTTAAGCAATTTAATCCAAAAAACCTTGGTAGTATCGCTATTAAATGTCCAATAATCAAGGCCAAACACAAAAAAAACTTGAGCTACGTCACGAAATTCGGAGTAATTTATACCTAATTTACAGTAATTTGTCTACTACACAGAAAAATAGCGTTGTGATTTCGTCTCACTTAAACTTTCAACTAAACGATGATAATTCTCATAGCGTATTGGTGAAATCCGACCTGCCTCTACCGCTTCGCGTAATGCACAGCCAGGATCGTTCAAATGCTTACAATCTCGGAATTTACACGTGCCTAAGACATATTGAAATTCGCGATAGCCTTTGGTGATTTGATCAGGCTCCAAATGCCATAAACCAAACTCACGAATACCTGGTGAATCAATCAAATTACCGCCTTGTGGCAAATGATATAAACGAGAAGACGTTGTGGTATGTTGCCCCAAGCCCGAGGTTTCACTGATGCCACCGACTTGCGCATTGACCATTGGTAAAATATGGTTAATTAAGCTGGATTTGCCTACCCCTGACTGTCCCACAAAAATGGATGTTCCGTCACTTAAAAGTGCGGTCAATTTTTCCATATTTTTTCCAGTCTCGGCTGAAATGATGATGGTCTGATAACCAATATCACGGTAAATCTGTAATTGGCTTTCCACTTTCTGCTCTTGCTCGGCATCCAGTAAATCGCCTTTATTCACCACAATGACAGGTTCGATCCCCGCATTTTCACACACCACTAAATAACGATCGATAATATTGAGTGACAGTACCGGCACCACCGCAGAAACAATAATAATACGATCGATATTCGCCGCGATGGGTTTCAACCCATCATAATAATCTGGACGAGCAATTTCATTTTGTCTTGGGTGAATAGCTTCAATCACGCCACTCACACCTTGGAGTTGCTCATTGCCTTGTCGCCAAATCACTTTGTCACCAACCACGAGACTAGAAAGTGTACGACGTAAATTACAACGGAAAATTTCGCCTTGTGCATTTTCTACATCTGCATGAACTGAATAACGCGTAACGACTACCCCATCTTGGCTTTCACCTAGCATATCATCTTGCCATTCCACTTCTTTCTTCTTGTGGCGATGCAAGGCTTTCGCGTTATTTGATTGAATTCGACGAGTTTGATTTTGCGTTAGTTTACGTTTGCTCATAAAGTGCGGTCGTTTTTTCCGATGTTTTTCGTTAAAATAAACGGGATTAAAAAATGTTCATAGGATACCTTATATTATGCAATTAGATAAACAAAATCTGATTTGGATCGATTTAGAAATGACAGGATTAGATCCTGAAAAAGAACGCATTATTGAAATCGCGACCATTGTGACCGATAAAGATCTCAATATTTTAGCTGAAGGACCTGTGATTGCAGTGCATCAAAGTGATGAATTATTAAACAAAATGTCAGAATGGTGCGTAAAAACCCACACGGCAAATGGCTTAGTTGACCGTGTCAAAGCGAGCAAACTCACCGAACGTGCAGCAGAATTACAAACATTAGATTTTTTAAAACGTTGGGTACCGAAAGGTGCTTCACCGATTTGTGGTAACAGCATCGCACAAGATAAACGCTTTCTTTATAAATATATGCCTGATTTAGCCGATTATTTCCATTATCGTCATGTGGATGTCAGTACATTAAAAGAATTGGCTTCTCGCTGGAAACCAGAGATTTTAGACGGATTCAAAAAAGGCAATACTCATTTAGCCCTTGATGATATTCGAGAGTCAATAAAAGAGTTAGCTTACTACCGTGATCACTTTATTAATCTGGGTTGATGAAAACTTAGGCAAACTCAATCATTTGCGAAATCTGCACTTGCGTTGAATAAATTTTTTCGTATAATGTTGCCTCATTCACCAATGTGAAATGCGGGAATAGCTCAGTTGGTAGAGCACGACCTTGCCAAGGTCGGGGTCGCGAGTTCGAGCCTCGTTTCCCGCTCCAAATTTTCACATGATGCCCTGCGGGAATAGCTCAGTTGGTAGAGCACGACCTTGCCAAGGTCGGGGTCGCGAGTTCGAGCCTCGTTTCCCGCTCCAAATTCTCAATCCGTTGCTGAAAAGCAGCGGATTTTTTATTGTATTTTCCCTACATATTCCCTTCAAAATACGATAAAATCCCCCAGAAACTTTAACCTAAAAAATCACTCTAATAATGACCGAATTAACCCAATACATTCCTGATGAAGGCACGATGCTCCGTTTTGGTAAAAAACTCGCAGAAGTGCTTGTAAAACAACCGAAAGATAATGCCATTGTGCTTTATTTTAATGGCGATCTTGGTGCCGGGAAAACCACCCTGACTCGCGGAATGGTGCAAGGTTTAGGCTACCAAGGCAATGTTAAAAGCCCTACTTATACGTTAGTGGAAGAATATAGCATTGCAGGGAAAATGATTTATCACTTTGATTTATATCGTCTTGCCGATCCTGAAGAATTGGAATTCATGGGCATTCGTGATTATTTCAGCCAAAATTGTATTTGCTTAATCGAATGGGCAGAAAAGGGTGAAGGCATCTTGCCTGAGGCTGATTTATTGGTGAATATTGATTATTACGACGATGCTCGCAACATAACGCTAATTGCTCAAAACTCAGTGGGCGAGCATATTTTGACACAACTATAAAATTGATTTACATGAAAGCAAAATTTTCGTTTCTTTTTGGAATATTTTCTCTAATTTCTACTACTGTATTTGCCGCGCCACAATGGACAATTGCCATTGATCCCGGCCATGGCGGTAAAGATCCCGGTGCTATCGGAAAAAATTTAGGCATTTATGAAAAGAATGTCACCCTTTCTATCGCGCGAGAATTAAAAGCCTTATTAGATAAAGATCCTAATTTCAAAGGTGTTTTAACACGCAGTAGCGATTACTACATTTCCGTGCCAGAACGCTCTGAAATTGCACGTAAATACAAAGCAAATTTTCTCGTGTCTATCCATGCAGACTCCTCTCTTAATACAGACCAACGTGGTGCATCTGTTTGGGTGCTATCCAATCGTCGCGCCAACGATGAAATGGGTCAATGGTTAGAAGATGATGAAAAACGCTCTGAACTTTTAGGTGGTGCAGGAAAAGTACTTTCCAATAACAATGACAAATATTTAGATCAAACTGTACTCGACCTGCAATTTGGTCACAGCCAACGTACAGGCTATGAACTTGGTAACAGCATTTTACGTCGCTTTGCTCGCGTGACTTCATTAAGTCGTAGCACGCCACAACATGCGAGTCTTGGCGTATTGCGTTCACCCGATATTCCTTCCGTTCTTGTGGAAACGGGCTTCCTTTCCAATATGGAAGAAGAACAAAAACTGAATACCATTGCTTATCGTCGTCGTATTGCTTATATGATTTATGAAGGCTTAGTTGCTTATCGCAATGGTAATTTAAAAGCGATTGCCGTCCCACCTAGTGATGAGCAAGACAGCAAATCTACAAAATTAAACGACAAAAATAATGAAAAATCTGACCGCACTTCCGATGTGAAAGACAGCGGTATTCGCCATAAAGTGAAATCAGGTGAAAGCATTGGTAGCCTGGCGAATAAATATGATGTCAAAGTCAGTGAAATTATTGAGTTAAATAAACTGAAACGCAAAGAACTTTGGTTAAATGAAACCATTAAGATTCCTGATAATGGCAAAGGCAAAAAAGCGGAAGAACCAACTAAAAAAGAAGAGAAAAACACCGAAAAATCTGACCGCACTTCCGATGTCAAAGACAGCGGCGTACGTCATAAAGTGAAACCAGGTGAAAGCATTGGTAGCTTGGCGAACAAATATGATGTGAAAGTCAGTGAAATTATTGAGTTAAATAAACTGAAACGTCAAGAGCTTTGGCTGAATGAAACCATTAAAATTCCTGATAACGGCAAAGGCAAAAAGGTAGAAGAAAAACCTAAAGCAGATGATAAAGCCAAAGCCGACAACAAAGGAAAAAATAGCAAGATTGTTGAAGCTGAAAAAGCCGTTTCTAAAAAAGATAAAAAACAAGAAAAAACCGAGAGTAAAAAAGAACCTGAGAAAAAAGGTAACGATAAAAAAGACACTTCTTCAAAAGAAAATGAGAAGAAAGATGATGGCAAGAAAGAAACCCCGCTTTACCATACAGTGAAAGCCGATCAAACTATCTATGCTATCTCTCGTGAATACAATGTACCGGTTAATCGTCTTTTAAAACTGAACCCGACATTGAAAAATGGCAAAGTCGTGACTGGGCAAAAAATCAAACTTAAAGAAAAATAAGGAATCCTATGGCAATCAAAATTCTTTCTCCACAGCTGGCTAATCAGATTGCCGCAGGTGAAGTGGTCGAACGCCCTGCTTCTGTGGTAAAAGAATTGGTGGAAAACAGCCTTGATGCCGGTGCCAATAAAATTCATATTGATATCGAAAACGGCGGCGCCAGCCTGATTCGTATTCGAGATAATGGCAGCGGTATTCCTAAAGAAGAATTAAGTCTCGCACTCGCTCGACACGCAACTAGTAAAATTGCCGATCTTGATGATCTCGAAGCCATTTTAAGTTTAGGTTTCCGCGGTGAAGCCCTTGCCAGTATCAGCTCGGTTTCTCGTCTCACACTTACCTCTCGCACTGCAGAGCAAAATGAAGCGTGGCAAGTCTATGCACAAGGACGAGAGATGGAAACCACAATCAAACCTGCGTCTCATCCAGTCGGCACGACGGTTGAAGTGGCGAATCTCTTTTTTAACACGCCAGCTCGTCGCAAATTCTTACGAACCGATAAAACAGAATTTGCTCATATTGATGAAGTCATTCGTCGTATTGCTTTAGCGAAATTTAATATCGCTTTTACGCTCACACATAACGGCAAAATTATTCGACAATATCGTCCTGCAACAAATGAAGAACAACAACTAAAACGCGTTGCCGCCATTTGTGGCGATGATTTTGTTCAACATGCCTTACGTATTGATTGGAAACACGATGATTTGCATCTTTCTGGCTGGGTGGCGACACCTGAATTTACACGTTCTCAAAATGATTTGAGCTATTGCTATATCAATGGACGAATGGTGCGTGATAAAGTGATCACCCACGCCATTCGTCAAGCGTATGCGGAGCATTTGCATACTGAGCAATACCCTGCATTTGTACTATTTATCGACCTCAATCCACATGATGTCGATGTCAACGTGCATCCAACAAAACACGAAGTGCGTTTCCATCAAGCGCGTTTAATTCATGATTTTATCTGCCAAGGCGTAACAAATGCACTCAATGCCATTCCTCAAGCTGAATTGGATTTAGTGCCAGCGATGAATGAGGCAAGAGAGCCTTCGGCTTCATATCAACCTCACTACGAAACAAAACCCAATCGTGCAGCGGCAGGGCAAAATATTTTCGCCTCAAATTATCATCAATCTCGTGAAAAACAATCAGAAAATCAACCGCACTTTTCAAACCGTAGTGAGTACGTTCCGTCATATGGTTATCGTGAACAACCTACAAAGACTGAACAACGATTATATGGGGAATTAGTACGTCCTACGGAAAATTCTCAAGTTTTAACAAAACCTGTCGTTGAACAACTCCCACAAACAAGTGAACCAGGCTATTTACGCGCATTGGCATTAATTGAAAATAAGGCCTTGCTTTTACAACAAAATCAGCAGTTTTATTTGATGTCATTAGCTAAATTGCAAACCTTAAATTATGAATTAAGCTTACAACAAGGTGAGATTCCACAACAACCGTTGCTCATTCCGATTATTTTCCGCTTAGATGAAAAACAATTTGAACAATGGCAAAAACAAAAAGCCTTTTTTCAGCAAAGTGGTTTTGAATTTATTGAAAATGAAGCCCAACTACGTCTCACGCTAAACAAAGTGCCTGCAATTTTACGTACGCAAAGCTTACAAAAATGTGTGGTGAGCCTTCTTGCTGAACATCTAGAAAAT
>OJJX01000708.1_pt1 | contig 13534 bp, 17 predicted proteins | sample 1596411 | NCBI WGS metagenome assembly OJJX01 (sample SAMEA4350136, study PRJEB24818) | metagenome | biome: human; feature: gut; material: faeces | place: Denmark | collected 2013-09 | reverse complement strand
TCCTTATACTCACGCCTTACTTATTTTTGCCTTAACGGTTGGCATTTATACGTTTATTGGTGGTTTCCGAGCCGTCGTATTAACTGATACGATTCAAGGTACCGTAATGATTTTTGGCACAATCGTACTATTAGTTGGCGTGATTTACCATCTCGGTGGCGTAGAAAGTGCGGTCAATAAATTAACTGAAATTGATCCGAGTTTAGTGAGCCCTTACGGCCCGAATGAGATGCTTGATTTTCAATTTATGGCATCGTTTTGGATCCTAGTCTGTTTCGGTGTGGTTGGTTTACCACATACAGCCGTGCGTTGCATGGCTTTCAAAGACAGTAAAGCCTTACATCGAGGCATGCTCATTGGTACGATTGTCCTTTCAGTCATTATGTTCGGAATGCATTTGGCGGGTGCTTTAGGACGAGCCGTTGTGCCTGATCTAACGGTATCAGACAAAGTCATCCCAACCTTAATGTTGGAAGTGCTTCCGCCCATTGTTGCTGGGATTTTCTTAGCCGCGCCGATGTCAGCGATTATGTCTACGGTTGATGCGCAACTCATTCAATCCTCTTCAATCTTTGTGAAAGACTTATATTTAGCGAGCAAACCTGAAGCGGCGAAGAATGAAAAACGAATTAGCCGTATTTCATCAGTCATTACACTGATTTTATCGGCGTTGTTAATTCTCGCGGCACTGAATCCACCAGATATGATTATTTGGTTGAATTTGTTTGCTTTTGGGGGATTAGAAGCTGCATTCCTTTGGGTGATCGTATTAGGCATTTATTGGGATAAAGCAAATGCTGCTGGTGCAATAAGCTCTATGGTGGTGGGATTGAGTAGTTTTGTGTTATTGACTCAATTTGGTATTAAATTATTTGGTTTTAATGCCATTGTACCCGCACTTGTATTTGGTTTGATTGCTTTCATTTTAGGTAACCAATTCGGCGCCAAAAAACAGTAAAAATGGACCGCACTTTATGATTTACCAAATTCTAGCATTGTTTATTTGGAGTAGTGCCTTTGTTGCCGCTAAATACACCTTCACAATGATGGATACTATTTTAATGATCCAAGCCCGTTTATTAATGGCGGCGATTATTGTGATGCCACTCTTTTTTCGTCGTTGGAAAGGTGTTTCAAAACCGATGCGAAAACAGCTTTGGTGGTTAGGTTTTTTTAATTATACCGCGACCTTTTTGCTGCAATTTATTGGCTTAAAATATACGAGCGCGGCGAGCGCAACGACCATGATTGGATTAGAGCCGTTATGTGTGATTTTTATAGGGCATTTTTTCTTTCAAGATCGTGCGAAATGGTATCATTGGGTGTGTGGGGCTTTTGCCTTTTTAGGCGTGGCCATTTTAATTCTAGGTGGGCAGGGCAATGAAGGCTCAAGTGAAATTAGTTTATTGGGTTGCTCCTTAGTAGTGGCGGCAAGTATTGTGTTTGCTTGTTGCTTGCGTTGGACGAAAAAAGTGGTGGCAACGGTTTCAGCACAATCCTATACATCGATTTCTATCGTGTTAGCAACCATCACCATGCTGCCATTTACTTTATTGCTGACGGAAAACTGGGATATTCATTTCAACTGGTTTGGTTTCTTCGGCTTAATTTACCTTGGCGTAGCGTGCAGTTGGTTTGCTTTTTGGTTATGGAATAAAGGCTTAAATTCAGTGGATGCAAAAATCTCGGGAATTTTGACCGCACTTGAACCGATTTTTGGTGTTTTTTTGGCTATATTACTGCTCAATGAAGAGGTTTCACTTGTTTCAGCGCTTGGGATTATCATTATTGTGGTTTCAGCCCTAGGCGTAAGTTTATTACCGAGATGGTTACATAAAGAAATTAATTAAAAGGAAAAAAAGATGGCGTGGATTCAAATTCGCTTAAATAGTACAAATGAAAAAGCTGAGAAAATTAGCGACTTTTTAGAAGAAATTGGCTCAGTTTCGGTGACATTTATGGATAGTCAAGATACGCCGATTTTTGAGCCCCTTCCGGGCGAAACACGTTTGTGGGGAAACACCGATGTGATCGCATTGTTTGATGCAGAAACAGATATGAGTGAAATTGTGAGTCTGCTTAAACAAGCGCATCATTTAGATGAAAATACCGCTTACAAAATTGAACAAATCGAGGATAAAGACTGGGAACGTGAATGGATGGATAACTTCCACCCAATGCAATTTGGTCAACGTTTATGGATTTGCCCAAGTTGGCGTGAAGTGCCGGATAAAAATGCGGTGAATGTGATGCTTGATCCTGGTTTAGCGTTTGGGACAGGTACACACCCAACAACTGCACTTTGTTTAGAGTGGTTAGATGGTTTAGATTTAACTGGTAAAACCGTCATTGATTTTGGCTGTGGCTCAGGGATTCTTGCCATTGCTGCCCTTAAATTAGGCGCGAAAAATGCGATTGGTATTGATATCGATCCACAAGCGATTCTCGCCAGTCGTAATAATGCGGAACAGAATGGGGTGGCAGATCGTCTTCAGCTTTTCTTATCCGATGATAAACCCGCTGATTTGAAAGCAGATGTCGTTGTGGCGAATATTCTTGCAGGTCCATTAAAAGAACTTTACCCAATTATTTCTCAATTAGTGAAAGAGGACGGGGATCTAGGACTATCCGGCATTTTAGAAACACAAGCACAATCGGTATGTGATGCTTATGCACAATCCTTTGATTTAGATCCTGTCGCGGTAAAAGAGGAATGGTGCCGCATTACAGGTAAATTAAAATCGGCTTAATTTCTTTTTGTCAATTAAAAAAAGTGCATTTTTTGAACAAAATTCACTTTGCAAAAAAAAGAAAAATGCGTAATATAACACCCCTTGTCGGTTGCTATTGTTGCCTGACTTGCTGGAGATAGGACTTGTAATTGGGGATAACATAAAATGCGAATTGGTTCTTATGAATTAAAAAATCGTATTTTATTGGCACCCATGGCAGGTATCACGGATCAACCCTTTCGACGTTTATGTGCCCATTATGGCGCGGGATTAACGTTTTCAGAGATGATGTCCACTAATCCACAAGTTTGGCATACAGAGAAATCGAAACTTCGTTTAGCACATAGTGAAGAGCTAGGATTAAATGCGGTGCAAATCGCAGGTTCTGATCCTTTAGAAATGGCCCAAGCTGCAGCAATTAATGTAGCCTATGGTGCTGAAATTATCGACATCAATATGGGCTGTCCCGCAAAGAAAGTAAATCGAAAATTAGCGGGCTCTGCACTGCTTCAATTTCCTGATTTAGTAGAAAAAATTTTAAAAGAAGTGGTGAATGCCGTTGATGTGCCTGTGACGTTAAAAATTCGCACAGGTTGGGATAAAGTAAACCGAAACTGTGTGCAAATCGGCAAAATTGCAGAACAATCTGGTATTCAAGCTTTAACCATTCATGGGCGGACGAAAGAATGCTTATTTGAAGGGGAAGCCGAATACGACAATATTCGAGCAGTCAAACAATCCATTTCAATTCCTGTTATTGCGAATGGTGATATTGATTCTGCCTCGAAAGCGAAAAAGGTACTTGAGTACACAGGTGCCGATGCAATAATGATCGGTCGTGCTTCATTAGGCAATCCGTGGCTTTTCCAAGCAGTGGAAGCGCTAGTAGAACATGATACGATAATTCAAACACCAAGTTTACGTGAAAAGTGCGGTCATATTTTGCGTCATATTCAAGAACTTCATCAGTTCTATGGCGAGCAAAAAGGCTATCGAATAGCCCGTAAGCACGTCGCTTGGTATTTACAGGGAATTCAACCCGATTCCGTTTTTAGACAGACTTTTAACGCAATTAATGAACCGAAAGAGCAGTTAATTGTGCTGGAAGATTTTTTAAATTCAATTTTGGATAAAGAAAAATGTTAGAACAACAACGTAGTCCGTCTGAAGCGTTAACCGTTTCAGTTTTAAACTCTCAATCACAAGTAACAAACAAACCATTACGTGATTCAGTAAAACAAGCTTTACGCAATTACTTATCACAATTAGATGGTCAAGATGTGAATGATCTTTACGAATTAGTATTAGCGGAAGTTGAACACCCGATGTTAGATATGATTATGCAATACACCCGCGGTAACCAAACCCGTGCGGCAAATATGCTCGGTATTAACCGTGGTACATTGCGTAAGAAATTGAAAAAATACGGTATGGGCTAATTAAGCTTAGCAAAAAGAAAGGCGAACATTATTGTTCGCCTTTTTATTTACCTATTGAATGGTGAAGCTAATTGGTACACTGACTGAAGAGGCAAATCCTGCGGGTTTTGGACCAACTGGTCTCGCACTTCTCACAGCCTCAAGTGCTGCATTATCTAGGCTTTCATCTCCAGAGGAGTTAGTCACACGTTCTCCTGATAACGAACCATCTGAACTAACGCTAAAACTTACGCTCACAACACCTTGTTTACGCATCATCTTCGCTCTAGCCGGGTAGCGTTTATGCCGTTCAATTTCACGTCGAATCGCGGCACGATACGCATTCAGTTCATCAGTATTAGTGCCAGAACCACCTTGAACGCCATTTGTACCAGGTTGACCTGTAGTTGTTGCTTTAGAATTTGCTGTAGCCGTTGAATTGATATTTTTATCACCAATCGGTAAATTTTTCGGCATTTCTACTGGTTTCTCTGTTTTTACCTCATTTTTAGGCTTTTCTTTTGGCTTCTCTTTAGGTTTTGGTTTCGGCTTTTCTATTGGTTTTTCTGGTTTTTTCTCAGGTTCTTTTTTCTTTTCAGGCTCTGGTTTTTTCGTTGGATCCTCAACGATGTCGTGTTTTTCAGGCTCTGGTTCCACCTGTTGAGGTTCAGGTTCCGGTTCTGGAGTGGGTTCTTCCACTCGCATTCCTTGAATTATTTCCATTGAAATCGTTGTGGATATTTCACCTGGCGCATCGCTCGCAGCTTCATGTGGCGTATGCCAGTTCCAAAATAACGCACCAAGGATGCTACCATGAATCAATAAAGAAATAAGCAAACCTAATAATGATCGTTTGGTTTGTTGGCTGTTCATTGACTACGTCCTACTCCAACGCCTCCGCTTGCAACTCCACCTACTTCAGGCGTATTTTTTGATTCATTTCCTTGAGTTGTTTTGCTTGGAGCGCCTTTATCTTTCATGGAAACAATAACAACATTTTTGATTTCATTTTTCGATAACATATCGGTAATGGTTACGAAATCTTGGAAGGAAGCTTCAGCATCAATTTTTAACGTTACTTTTTGGTCTTTATTCCAACCCATAATTTCTTTTTCAAGCGCTTCTTGTGAAATGGGCTTATCATTAAAATAAAGTTGCTTGTCAGCCGTAACTGTTAATAATTTTGTTAATTCATCTGATTTGAATGCGACCGTTGAACTCGCTTTGGGAACATTCACCTTAATTTTCCCTTGAGAAATAAAGGATGCAGTGACCAACACTATCGCTAATAACACCAACATAATGTCGATGAAAGGAATAATGTTGATTTCATCAAATTTTTTCACGATTATTCCTTATCTTTTTGAGTGTTTAATACTTTCCATTTCAATCGGTTAACTTCCACTTTACGACCTAAACCGTTATAGAACATCATAGAAGGAATGGCAACTAAAATACCTAGTGCGGTTGCTTTTAATGCAAGGGAAAGATGCATCATAATGGCGCTAGCATCAACTTCGCCATCGCCATGACCAATTTGGAAGAAAGTTAATAAAATCCCTATTACTGTTCCTAATAAACCCACATAAGGTGCGTTGGCACCGACAGTGGAGATTACAGTCATATTACGATTTAAATCAATTTCAAGAGCGTGAATATTGGAATATTTCGCTACGTTTACACTCTTTAAAAAGAGAAAACGCTCAATCACGGCTGCGAGCATGATTACACTCATAAGAAGTAGAAGCCCGATAATCACGTAATCACTGTATTGTTGTAAAAACTCGAAAAGTTGTAACATTTGATTGTCCTTGTATGTGTAATAAAAATGTAAAATTAATTGAGAATGAATTTCAATTAGATTGCAAATTCTATCAAATGGAAAATAGAGCGTAAATATAAATTAGAGAAATGAACAATTTTTTGACCGCACTTTGAGATAAATCATAGAAAGAGCGGTTGTGTTGAGCGGTATTTTAAAGGGATTGTAGGTAATCTAAGACAACTCGATGATGTTCGCTCGTTTTGAATTTATCAAAAACGTGCTGGATTTTGCCTTGTTCATCAATGAGAAAGGTAATGCGATGAATACCATCATAAACACGGCCCATGAATTTCTTTTCGCCCCATACACCAAATTGCTCGGCAACCTGGTGATCTTCATCGGAAAGTAAGGTGAAATTGAGCGACTTTTTCTCAACAAATTGAGCCAATTTTTTTGGTGTATCTGTGCTGATGCCTAAAATAATCACACCTAATTTTTCTAACTCGCTTTTAGCATCACGTAAACCGCAGGCTTGAGTTGTACAGCCTGGTGTTAAGGCTTTTGGATAAAAATACACGAGTACTTTTTTGCCTTTAAAGTCGCTAAGTGAAATTGGCTGATTGTCTTGATTTAAAAGGGTGAATTGCGGTGCTAAGTCACCCACTTGTAATGTTTTCATAAAAAATCCTTAAAAATGTAAAAAATGATTTGTAAATTCAAGCTATTTTAGCGATTATAACCAAATATTTTCAAATGTTATTGTTAAAACGCAAAATAGATGTAAATGGAGTGCCTTATGACTACGCAAACCCCCTTATTTTCAGGCAGTATTGTTGCTTTAGTAACCCCGATGGATAACCACGGAAACATTGATTTTGAAACATTAGAAAAACTTATCGAGTTTCATATCAATGCAGGTACAGATTCAATTGTATCTGTGGGTACAACGGGAGAATCTGCCACATTAAGCATTGAAGAAAATGTGAAGGTGGTTGAAAAGACAGTTGAGTTAGCAAAAGGACGTATTCCAATTATTGCTGGCACAGGTGCAAATGCAACGAGCGAAGCCATTGTGATGACAAAATTGCTACGAGATAGCGGAGTCGCGGGTTGCTTATCTGTTGTACCTTACTACAATAAGCCAACTCAAGAAGGCATGTTCCAACATTTTAAAGCCATTGCAGAATGCACGGATTTACCACAACTTCTTTATAATGTACCGGGTCGTACTGGTAGTGATATGAAACCTGAAACCGTGGCGCGTTTGTCTCAAATTGAGAATATTGTAGGGATTAAAGAAGCAACAGGCGATTTAACTCGCATTACAGCGATTAAAGAATTAGCCGGTAAAGATTTCATTGTGTTAAGTGGGGATGATGCCACAGGGCTAGAAGCGATGAAATTAGGCGCAGAGGGTGTTATTTCTGTGACAAATAACCTTGCAGCAAAAGATATGGCCGCGATGTGTCGCTATGCTTTAGCGGGCGATTTTGCGAAAGCGGAAGAAATTAATGCACGTTTAATGCTTTTACATAAAGATTTATTTATTGAATCAAATCCAATCCCGGTTAAATGGGCGGCATATCGTTTAGGTTTAATTAAGACTCCACATTTACGTTTACCTCTTACTGTGTTAAGCGAAAGCGCTCAAGTAAAAGTAGAAGAAGCATTAAAAGTTGCTGGCTTAATTTAATGAATTAAAGGGTTGTTTTTACAGCCCTTTAAACTTTCGACTTTTTTATTTGTCAAAGAGCGGTCATTATTTTTATTGGAAGGATTAAGGAATGAAAAAGATTGTACTCACTTTGGTCTCGGTAGCATTGTTATCAGCGTGTTCAAACAGCGTAGAAAAAATGCAGACGGCTAATGATACTTATCAAAATTCTGATCGTGAAATACCGAGCTTTTCTCCTTTAGCAAGTGGTGGTGTAACATTGCCGCAAGCCGATCCTACTTATGAGCTTCCTCAGCTTAATGTGAAAAAAGAACGCGTGGATATTCGTCCGCCTTCAACCCCATTAGCGATTATCAAAAATTCGTTGACACAATTTGATGGCGAACGCGCATTGATTGTTTATACGGATGCGCAAGCAGAGCTTTATAATCTCAAACAAATTGAGCGTTTATTGAAAGAAGAAGGCACGAATTCAACTTTAAATGGTGCGGTATTAATTAGCGATTGGGCGCCAACAGGTCGTGCAGATGATAAAGCCAATACAGAGATCCGTTATAAAGTTGAACAAGTTACTGCTCAGGGTGCGAGCGCGTTAGCGGTTTCTGTGGAGCAAATGCGTCGTGAGGGTGTGATTTACACCCCAGATCAAGCAGATAAACAACGTTATGCGTCTGATCGTTTAAATCGTTTTGTTGCTGCGCTCACTAACGCTTATAACAAGCAACAACAAGATTTAAATAATGCCTCAGCAGGACCTTTCCAATCAGGTTTAATTACTGATACGAACGGTAGAATGGCATTAGGTATGGATGCAAGTTTTGGCCAAGCATGGCAACGTTTAGGTTCAACTTTACCGAAATTAGGCTTTAACACAACATCTGAATCAGCCGGTCGTGGTTATCGCGAATTGAAATATAAACCATTGGATAAACAAGAGTGGTTACGTTTAGGTGTGAATCCGCCTAATCTAGAAAAAGGTGTTTACCGAATGCAAATTTCCGCAGTGGGTAAACAAAGTGCGGTTGTGATCACTGATGAAGACGGCAAGACACTACCAAATGAAGCGGCTCAATCCTTGTATTCAGCATTAAGTGTATTGCTTGCACAATAATATGAGTTGAGAAATAAAAAGTGCGGTTCAATTTGACCGCATTTTTTTATTGGAAAAGATTTATTCGGCTTTCACGCCTAAGTGACCAATTTTTACGCCTAGGTTACCAAGAGAAACAGGATCCAAATAATCACCTAAGAATTTGAATAACTCACCTAATTCCGTAAATGAGCGTTTGATTTTTATTTGATCTTCTACTTTACGCACAAATTCATAACGTACATTTTCGCCTTCAAAATAAGCCGTGAGCGTGAGATAAATGGTTTCAAAAAAGTGGCTTTGAGCCCCTTCTTCACCCGGATCACTGATACGGACATTCCAAGTATTGTTAAATAAAACTTCTGTTTTGATTGACATATAGACTTCCTCTGTTTGTTATTTTTTATACTGAAATTGAAACGAAAAACCCGATGATAAAATTTCTGAAATCAAAAACTTTATCATCGGGCTTTTCAAACCAATTGCTCGCATATTTTGCTTTGCGTTGGTAACTGCCTTTACCTTTACGTTTTTTCTCAACGCGTTGGCGGAATAATTTGTCGTGTAATAGTGCCATCACGGCATTATCTTTCACGACACCTTTGGTGTGTTGATAAATGGGCTGATTTTCAACCGCACTTTTTGTTTTTTTCGTCATATTTACCTCTAAAAAATTGCCGTGAAGTGGTTCACGGCAAGTCATTATAGCGAAAATGAACAGAATTACAAAATGGCGAGTACGCTTTCAGGTGGTCGTCCAATTTTAGCTTTTTCACCTTTTACCACAATCGGGCGTTCTAATAGGGCTGAATTTTCACTGATGGCTTTTAATAAATCATCCTTAGTTAATGCTGGATTATCTAACCCTAATGATTGATAAAGCTCATCTTTGGTACGCATCATTTTTCTGACATCATCTAATCCTAATTTATTCGCCAGTTGCTGTAATGCTTCAACAGAGTAGTGTTGTTGTAAATAAAGTTCGATAGTTGGTTGAATACCTTTTTCTTCTAATAAAGCTAAGGTTTCACGGCTTTTTGAACAGTGCGGATTATGGTAAATCTTAACAGACATAACGTTTCCTTCTATTTTATGTTGAATGAGTGGATATAGGATTGATTTAAATTTTAACTTATAATGACAAAAAATACTTGTTTAGGAAGACTTTATGTTTGAAATGCTAAAAAATTGGTATAGCCGCCGCTTAAGCGATCCGCAGGCGATGGGGCTACTTGCCATTTTGTTATTTGGCTTTATTGCGATTTATTTCTTTAGTGATTTAATCGCCCCGTTGCTGATTGCCATTGTATTAGCATATTTATTGGAAATGCCAATTAATTTCCTAACGAAACAATTAAAATTTCCTCGAATGCTCGCCACGTTAATTATTTTTGGTGGCTTTCTAACCCTAGCGTTATTAATTTTCTTCGGGCTTGTACCAACATTATGGAATCAAACGATTTCCTTATTAAGCGATTTGCCGGCCATGTTCAATAAATTACATGAATGGTTGTTAGCCCTTCCTGAGCATTATCCTGAACTCATCGATTACACCATGATTGATACCTTTTTTAGTGCGGCTCGAGCGAAGATTTTGGGCTTTGGTGAATCTGCGGTGAAATTGTCGATTACTTCATTAATGAACCTTGTATCACTGGGTATTTATGCATTTTTAGTGCCATTAATGATGTTCTTTATGCTGAAAGATAAAAGCGAACTTCTTGCGGGTGTGAGCCGATTTTTGCCTAAAAACCGTCTTTTAGCCTCTAAAGTATGGAATGAAATGCAGCAACAAATTGCGAATTATATTCATGGTAAGCTGTTGGAAATTTTGATTGTCGGCGTGGTGACTTACATCATCTTTTTAAGCTTTGGTTTGAATTATCCGCTCTTACTTTCTGTTGCCGTTGGGTTGTCTGTATTAGTGCCTTATATCGGCGCGGTATTGGTGACGATTCCTGTTGCGTTAGTGGCCATGTTCCAGTTTGGCATTTCCCCAACGTTTTGGTATTTAATTGTGGCCTTTGCGGTGAGTCAACTTCTAGATGGAAACTTGTTGGTACCGTATTTATTCTCTGAAGTCGTTAATTTACACCCTTTAGTAATCATTATTTCAGTGCTGATTTTTGGCGGATTATGGGGATTCTGGGGCGTATTCTTCGCGATTCCATTGGCAACGCTCGTCAAAGCTGTGATAAATGCATTGCCGGATTAGACAGGATTAAAACGATAAAAAGAAAGCTGACGAAACTCAGCTTTTTTGTTCTTTTAATTTTTGGATATCCAGAATTTCGACACAGTCTGTTGTCCCCGCTTTAATACGCCATTTAATGTTAAATTCGTACAGACTAATGCCGTAAATGCGATCGGTTTCTTTACCTTGTTGATAAGCTGGGCGGGGATCTTGTGCGATCACTTCTGTAATAAATCTCGCTAAGTGCGGTCGGTTTTTGTGATATTTTTCTACCGCACTTTGGGCGATTTCTGTCAATTCTACGTTTAATTTTGCAGGTGGTTTTTCTTGCGCAAAACTTGATTTTGCCTCAGGTTCACTATCAGCATAGGCAATATAAGGCTTAATATCAAAAATAGGTGTACCATCGACAAGATCCACGGATCCTAAATGTAGAAAAACACGTCCATGAATACATTCTACTTGGCGTAATTCTACTTTGGATAAGCCTAGCGGATTTGGACGATGTGTAGCGCGAGAAGCAAATACGCCGACACGTTGATTGCCGCCTAAACGAGGGGGGCGAACGGTGGATTGCCATTTCCCATGGGGTACTTTGTCAAATTGGAAAATAAGCCAAAGATGGCTAAATTGCTCTAATCCTCGTACAGCTTCTGGCGAATTATACGGAGGGAGCAGTTCCACAATACCAATGCCATCCTGTACTAAATCTGGCTGTCGTGGCACCGAGAATTTTTCTTTGTAAGGCGTGTGAATCACCGCAATTGGGTGAAGCGTCAGTGTTAAATCATTCATAAAAAGGCAATTTCCGTGTAGAATACGCCCTTTATTGTAATCAAAAGTGCGGTCAAAAAAAATGACAAATCATAAATTGAAAATGTGGTGGGAAACCGCTCGCCCAAAAACCTTGCCTTTGGCATTAGCTTCTATTTTTACCGGTTCAGCATTGGCATATTGGGCGGATAAAGAAAGTTTTAATCTTACCGTGATGTTACTTTGCTTGCTCACTACTATTTTATTGCAAGTACTTTCCAACTTTGCTAACGATTATGGTGATCATCAAAAAGGGTCAGATACCGAAGAACGTATTGGGCCTTTACGTGGTATTCAGCAAGGTGCAATTTCCGCGAATGAGCTTAAATGGGGCTTAATTTTAATGGCCGTAGGTTCATTCTTTTCAGGCGCATTCTTAATTGGTATCGCATATCAAAGTCTTACTGATTTATTGGCTTTTGCTGGTTTGGGTATTCTTGCCATTATTGCTGCCATTACTTATACCGTAGGCGCGAAGCCTTATGGTTATTTAGGTTTAGGCGATCTGTCAGTGTTGCTCTTTTTTGGACTATTAGGTGTAGGGGGAACTTACTATCTACAAACTCACAGCATTGATAGCTTAATTACTTTACCTGCGTTAGGCTCAGGTTTATTAGCAACAGCCGTTTTAAATATCAATAATTTACGTGATATTGAGCAAGATGCGAAAGTAGGGAAAAATACTCTGGTTGTGCGTATTGGCCCGAAGAAAGGACGTATTTATCATTGTATTTTATTAAGCGTTGCCGCTTTATGTTATGTGTTATTTGCGGCATCAACAGCATTTAGCCCTTGGCATTTCTTATTTTTATTGGCATTTCCATTGTTATTAAAACACGCATTATTTGTTTATCGCAGCAAAGAGCCGACAGTTTTGCGTCCGATGTTAGCACAAATGTCAATGATTTCTTTATTTATCAATATCTTGTTTAGTTTAGGCTTGCTTATCGGCTAAATCGGCTTATACTAGAGAAAAAATTTTACCGACAAGGGGTACATTATGTATATCGATACTTCAGAACTTTGTGATATTTATGCTGATCAAGTGGATGTGGTTGAACCAATTTTTTCTAGTTTTGGTGGCGTCAGCAATTTCTACGGCAAAGTGACGACAGTAAAATGTTTTGAAAATAATGGATTAATTGCCGAGATTCTTGAAGAAAATGGTAACGGCAGAGTACTTGTCGTTGATGGTGGTGGCGCAGTACGCCGTGCTTTAATTGATGCAGAGCTTGCACAACTTGCGGCAGATAATGAATGGGCGGGTATTATTGTTTATGGTGCCGTGCGTCAAATTCAACAGCTTGAAAATATTGATATTGGTATTCATGCGCTTGCACCAATTCCAGTTGGCGCAGATGAAAATAATCATGGTGAAAGTGATCTTCCAGTCAATTTTGGTGGTGTGACGTTCTTCCCTGAAGATTATATTTATGCGGATTTAACAGGCATTATTCTTTCACAAGAAGCATTAGATTTAGGTGATTTGGAAGAAGAATAGGTGTGAAGTTATTAATTCTTTTTTAAGTGTGGTTAGAAATAACCGCACTTTTTTTGTTAAAATTTTTTTGAACAAGATCACATTTTAAACATTTGTCGGTTGAAAGTTTGTAACATTCATTTAACATCGCAAATAGTTCATCTGTAATCAGTTTGGAGGGACTCATGAACGAAACAAACACAACAAAAAATTATAAAAGTGGGATTATCTTTCTGCTAGCGATAGCCTGTTTTTTTATTTTACTTAAAGCCTTACCTTTTGCACCTAAGGAAAATGCAGGTTTAGCATTATTAGCTTTGGTAGCAATCCTTTGGTTAACTGAAGCATTACATGTAACAGTTACCGC
>OJJX01000684.1_pt1 | contig 13914 bp, 10 predicted proteins | sample 1596411 | NCBI WGS metagenome assembly OJJX01 (sample SAMEA4350136, study PRJEB24818) | metagenome | biome: human; feature: gut; material: faeces | place: Denmark | collected 2013-09 | reverse complement strand
CTTTTAATGTTGCCATATCTCGATCTAGACGAGTAAATATAAAATTGGCAGTATCATCTGAAAGCATAATGCCGCGCTGATGGGCATTTTGTTTCAATACAGCGAGTTTTTGTTCATCGCTGAGTGGAATCAATTGATAACTTTCTCCCCATTTTAAACGAGAAGCCAGATCCGGTAATTTAACGGGGAGAGCAGTTGGAGATTGATCTGCACTGACAACCAATAAGGTTTTGCCATTGGCTTTGATACGATTAAAGAGATCAAATAAGGCTATTTCCCATTCTGAATTTCCAATAACCGCTTGCAAATCATCCAAGCAAACCAACTCTTGCTGTTCTAAATTTTCAAAAACCGCAGTGGAAAAATATTGTGATTTGCTTAACGGAACATAAATGGCACTTCGTTGTTGCTGAATATATTCATTACAGAGTGCGCGTAGAAAATGGGTTTTTCCGACGCTTTGGTTTCCCCAAAGGTAGAAGAATTGTTGCTGTAAATCAGTCATATTTTGACGCAAAGAATTGAGCAATAATGCATTATTATCGCTATAAAAATTCTCAAGCGTTTCATCATCAATTTGATGAATAGGTAAAGAAAGTTGCTGATTCACGGATTAACGAGTTGATTTAAAATAAAAAAGAAAGGGCTAAATTTTCATTTAACCCTTTTGTTTGGGAAGTTTTATTCTACTTCATTTTTTGCTTTTGGCAAAATTAAGTTCAGTACAATAGCAACGATAGCACAAAGACTGATACCTTTTAGGGAAACAATATCGCCGACGTTGACAAACATATTACCTATCCCGAAAGTCATCACCACAGAAATAATGCAAAGGTTACGAGGTTCGGTTACATCTACTTTACCTTTAATTAAGGTGCTCATCCCGACAACGGCAATTGAACCGAATACCAACATCATAATCCCGCCCATTACGATGGTCGGGATAGTAGAAAGGAATGCACCTACTTTACCACAGAAGGAAATTGCAATTGCCCATACCGCAGCCCAAGTCATAATATTTGGATTAAAGTTGCGAGTTAGCATGACAGCCCCTGTTACTTCTGCATAAGTGGTATTTGGTGGACCACCTACTAATGACGCTGCAGCCGTTGCGACACCATCGCCTAATAAGGTGCGGTGTAAGCCAGGTTTTTTAAGAAAATCTTTACCTGTTACAGAACTGATTGCCATAATACCACCAACGTGTTCAACGGCTGGTGCGATAGCAATGGGTAGCATATAAAGAATGGCTTCTAAATTAAATTCTGGTTTGGTTAATTGAGGTAATTCAAACCATTTTGCGTCTAGAACAGGTTGGAAATTAATTAACCCTAGGAATAAACAAACCACATAGCCAGCAACAATACCAAACATAATTGGAATCAGTTTCATCATGCCTTTGGCAAATACCGCAACAGAAAGGGTGGTGACCAAGGTAATCATCGAAACTAATACCGAATGCTCATAGCTATATGCACTGTTTTTACCTAATGCCATATCAACAGCAACTGGTGCAAGCCCCATACCAATAATGATAATTACGGGACCCACAACAACAGGCGGGAAGATTCGTTCGAGTGCAGCACTGCCGCGCAATTTCACTAAGGTTGATAGTGCGAAATAGACGAAGCCTGCACAAGCAAGTCCACCCATTGTGGTTGGAATGCCCCAAGTTTGTACACCATATTGAATAGGTGCAATAAAGGCAAAAGAGGAGGCTAAGAAAATAGGTACTTGTTTACCGGTACAAAGTTGGAAAAGTAGCGTACCAATACCCGCGGTTAGAAGGGCTGTATTAGAATTTAATCCGGTGATTAAGGGAACTAATACTAAGGCGCCAAAGGCCACAAATAACATCTGTAAACCGACAAACGCTTGTTTGCCCATGCTTTGCACCTCAACAGGTGCGGTTGTAGTTTGATTACTCATTTAGTTTCAACTCTCGGTTTGAATTAACTGAAAGTGCGGTCGGTTTTAATGCTTTTTTAGCTTTTGTGTTTTCACGCACGGAAAAAAGACGGCTATAAATGCCGTCTTATTAAAAGGGAATTATTTCGTCCCAAAAATCTTATCGCCAGCATCACCCAAGCCAGGGATGATGTAGCCTTGTTCATTTAAGTGATCATCAATCGATGCGCAATAAAGTTCTATATCTGGATGTGCTTTTTCTAATGCTTTGATCCCTTCAGGCGCCGCGACTAATACTAATACTTTGATGTGTTGGCAACCTTTTGCTTTTAATAAATCAATTGTGGAGATCATTGAACCACCGGTTGCGAGCATTGGATCCACAACGATAGCTAAACGTTCTTCTAAATCGCTCGCGAGTTTTTGAAAATAAGGAACGGGTTCAAGGGTTTCTTCATTACGATAAATCCCAACCACACTGATACGAGCACTTGGAACATGTTCTAATACACCATCCATCATGCCTAGGCCAGCACGTAAAATTGGTACAACAGTAACTTTTTTACCTTTGATGCGTTCGATTTCAACTGGGCCATTCCAACCTTCGATAATCACTTTTTCTGTTTCAAGATCGGCAGTGGCTTCATAGGTAAGTAAGCTACCCACTTCAGTTGCAAGTTCACGGAATTTTTTGGTATCAATATCAGCTTCGCGCATCACGCCTAATTTATGTTTAACAAGCGGATGTTTTACTTCAACGAGTTTCATCTTTTTTCTCCCTTTTAAAAAACAAATCGAAGAATTCTATATCAGAAATATTGAATTTCCTAGTGTTTTTATTATGACAGTTCGGTATAAAAACAATGATAAAATTGACCGCGCTTTGCTATTAAATACATCCACCACAGCTCCCACAGCGCCAATCTTCCTTATTCACTGCTTGATAAAATGCTCTCATGGTTTCTTCTTCTAAGGGAATATTATGCTCAATAAAGACATCGGAAAGCCAATCGATGTTTTCCACAATCCAATCATCTTCCATTAAGCCTTCTCGATAAAGTTCATCTTCGGGATCCATGAAATTATAAATATTATTTGTTCCCATATCTTTATCTTGACGTTCAATTGGCAGTACCACAGGTAAACCGAGATAACTAATATCCCAATGACCTAGACATAGCGTATTGCCTTTTGATGGCCAACTAGCGTTGAATGGATTGTCACTCATGTTGAAATGTTATAAGAAAAGTTGAAAAGTAGAGAAAGTATAGATCTAAAGACGAATTTAATCATACTTAAAAGAAGGTAAATGATTTGATGAAGATCAAAGTGCGGTTAGAAATTTAACTAATTTTTCACAAATAAAAAGCGGCTAATTGCATAGCCGCTTTTGAATAATAATAGATTAAATTATGCTGCTTTTTTCGGTTTAAAGAAAATCATCGTAAAGATTTGCCAGAAGAAAGCGAGAGCACCGAAGATGAAGACAACGTCGCCACCGAAACGAACCCAACGTAGGGTATCGAATAGAGGTTGTTGCATAAATTCTTCACTACGAGCATACCATAAGCCTTCAGAGATACTTGCATACCCTTGAATAATACCAATTGGTAGTAAGCTTGATACGATCATTAATACTAAACCGCCATTTAATAGCCAGAAGCCCCATTTCATTAACTTATCGTTAAATGGTGTATCTGGACGTAAATAACGAGCGATTAAGAATACGAAACCTAATGCTAAGAAACCATACACACCGAATAATGCGGCGTGAGCATGAACGGCAGTGGTGTTCAAGCCTTGGATATAATAAAGCGAAATTGGTGGGTTGATTAAGAAACCAAATACGCCAGCACCTAACATATTCCAGAATGCCACTGCAACGAAGCAGTAAAGAGGCCATTTTAAGCGTTCCATCCAAGGTGCTTTTTGTTTCATTGCCCAGTGTTCCCAAGCTTCATGACCTAATAACACTAATGGTACCACTTCTAGTGCAGAGAAAGATGCACCTACTGCGATAATTGGGGTTGTTGCACCAGCGAAGTATAAGTGGTGGAAAGTACCTGGAATACCACCGATTAAGAACAACGCTGCTTCAGTAATGGTTGCAACAGTCGCAGTACGACGTGAAACTAAACCTAAACTTACGAAGATGAATGACAGTGCCGCTACAGAGAATACTTCGAAGAAGCCTTCTACCCATAGGTGAACTACCCACCAACGCCAGTATTCCATCACAGAAATGTGAGTATGCTCGCCATAGAATAATGCTGGGCCATAGAATAAACCGATCGCAATTACTGAGGCGAAGAATAATGCCAATAAGTTTTTATCACCAGGTTGTTTGAATGCATTCACTGTGCCGCGAAGCATTAAGACTAACCAGAATAAGATGCCTGCGAATTTCACTGCTTGCCAGAAACGACCTAAGTCAATGAATTCATAGCCTTGGTGGCCGAACATGAAGCTCCATTCTTCAGGGAGAATATGAGCAATTGCTAAGTAGCTACCAGTGAATGAACCAACGACTAATACCACTAATGCCCAGTAGAGAACATCCACACCCAATTTTTGGAATTTCGGATCTTTACCGCCATTAATGATTGGTGCAAGGAATAAACCACCGGCTAAGAACGCCATTGCAATCCAGAATAAGGCAGCTTGAATATGCCATGTACGCACCAATGAATATGGGAAGTATTGAGAAATATCAATACCATAGAATTCCTGACCTTCAACCGTATAGTGTGCTACAACCGCACCTAATGTGACTTGCAATACGAAAAGAGCAAGCACAGTAAAGAGGTATTTACCTAACGCACGTTGAGAAGGGGTAAGTTGTAATTTTGTGAGAGGATCGAACTCAGGTGTTGCTGGTTCTTTTTCATCTTCACGTTTTTTGAATGACCAAATCCATACCACAAAACCAATACCAGCAATGAGGAATACCACACTCGCAATAGACCAAATCACGTTTTCTGGAGTTGGCATGTTATTAATTAACGGCTCATGTGGCCAGTTGTTGGTGTAACTTGCGTGAGTATTTGGACGTTCAGCTGATGCAGTCCATGCTGTCCAGAAGAAGAATTTAGCTAAGTCTTTACGAGCTTGTAAATCAGGAAGAGTGTTATCCTTCATCGCAAAGTGTTCACGAGTCACTTTAGTTGCAGGATCATCACCATATAAAGAGATATAGTATTGTGCTGTTTTTTCCATTGCCGCTAAACGGGTATTAGAAAGCACAACAGTGCCGTTTTCAACTTTACTACCTCGATATTCTTTGGTTAAACGTGCTTTTAATAAAGTTTGTTGTTCATCATTTAAATCAGCAAAGTTTTTACCGAACTCTTGATTAGCAGTAATGTCCAACCAATTAGTTAATTCACGGTGAAGCCAATCTGCAGTCCAGTCAGGTGCTTGGTACGCACCATGACCCCAAACAGAGCCCACTTGCATACCGCCAGTGGTTTGCCAAGCTGTTTGACCATGTAAAATATCATCGTGAGTAATCACTTTTTCGCCAGATTCAGAAACATATTGTTGCGGAATAGGTGGTGCTTCACGATAAACTTCGAACCCATAGTAACCGAGGATGGAGAAGGCTCCAATCAATACGGCGACTAATAGGTACCAGAACTTTTTATACTGTCCCATTTTATCACTCCTAGATTATTAGAAAATACGATGCCCTGATGGTTAGTTATTCCGAAAATAACCATCAAGGTTAGATTTTACGCTAAGTAAAATACTTGAGCAATTATATCGACTATCAATTGATGAAAATATTACCTAAAACTGAGTAATTTAATAAGGAGATAGGAAATACTGACTGAAAAGATAAGAAATAAGGTCAAAAACCTATCGATTTTTGACCACACTTAATTTGACGAGGGGATTAACGTTTAAACATGCCGCCTAAACCGCCAAGGCCACCTAAGCCGCCTCCGCCCATTAAGCCTTGCATGCCGCGCATCATTTTCGCCATGCCGCCTTTGCGCATTTTCTTCATCATACGTTGCATTTCGTCAAATTGTTTCAGCAACTTATTCACATCTTGAACTTGTGTGCCAGAACCTAATGCAATACGACGACGGCGAGATCCTTTGATAATATCTGGATTGGCACGTTCTTTTAAGGTCATGGAATTAATGATGGCTTCCATTTTGATAAACATTTTGTCATCTACTTGATTTTTGACATGATCCGGTAAGTTTTTCGCACCCGGTAATTTTTCAAGCATCGACATCATACCGCCCATTTTTTTCATCTCACGGAGCTGTTCACGAAAATCGTCTAGGGTGAAATCATCACCTTTCTTGAATTTCTGTGCCATTTTTTCCGCTTTTTCGCGATCCACTGAACGTTCAAGATCTTCGATAAGGGAAAGCACATCACCCATGCCTAAAATACGCGACGCTACGCGATCAGGGTGGAATGGCTCAAGGGCTTCTGTTTTTTCGCCCACACCAAGGAATTTAATCGGTTTGCCAGTGATTTGACGAATAGATAAAGCCGCACCGCCACGTGCATCACCGTCCACTTTGGTTAAGATAACCCCAGTAAGCGGCAAGGCTTCATTGAAGGCTTTTGCTGTATTTGCTGCGTCTTGACCGGTCATTGCATCAACGGTGAAGAGAGTCTCAATTGGATTTAATGTCGCATGAACTTGCTTGATTTCATCCATCATCTCACTATCAACGTGTAAGCGGCCTGCCGTATCGACAATTAACACATCGTAGAATTTGAGTTTAGCGTCAGCAAGTGCCGCTTTGGCAATCTCTACCGGTTTTTGTTTGACATCTGATGGGAAAAAGTCCACGCCAACAGATTGTGCTAAGGTTTCAAGCTGTTTGATCGCCGCAGGACGATATACGTCGGCAGAGACTACAAGCACTTTCTTTTTATGACGTTCGCGTAAGAATTTTGCTAATTTACCCACGCTGGTGGTTTTACCCGCACCTTGTAAACCCGCCATTAAAATAACTGCGGGTGGCTGTGTCGCCAAGTTTAAGCTCTCATTGGCTTCACCCATGGCTTTTTCGAGTTCACGTTGAACGATTTTTAAGAACTCTTGGCCTGGTGTTAAGCTTTTATTGACTTCTTCGCCTAACGCGCTTTCTTTTACTTTGGCGATAAATTCACGTACGACAGGCAACGCAACGTCTGCTTCTAATAAAGCCATACGTACTTCGCGTAGGGTTTCTTTAATATTATCTTCAGTTAAGCGACCTTTACCGCTAATGTTGCGTAGCGTTTTGGAAAGGCGATCCGATAAATTCTCAAACATTTTAAATCCTGTTTTTTCTTAAAAAATTGCCGTGATTATACCGAAATTTGGGCGTTTTTCATCATTTCAAATAAAATTATGGCGATCTAGAGAAAAGATCCGTTAAAATAAGAATAATTCCTAGTAAAGAGAAAGCATTATGTGGTTTGCCCTTTTTTCGATTATTTTTTACATTCTTAGTTTATTGTTGATCGCCCCATTTTTGATGAACTCATCAGAAGGGAAGTTGAGTCAAAGCAAAATTCCGTTTTTCCTGACCGCACTTGCAGCAATTGTTCTGCATGCAGTCAGCACGTTCCCTCTGTTAGAGGATCTTGCATCAGGGCAAAGTTTTACGCTAATGCAAATCGCTTCCTTAATGAGCGTCATTATTGCCGCATTGGCGACGCTTTCAATGTTTCTGGTTTCTACGATGTGGTTTGTTTTACCCATCGTGTATGCGTTTTCGATTATTAGCTTGATCTTTGCGACATTCTTATCAAGCCATATCATTCAGATGCTTAATCAAAATACATTGATGTTGTTCCATATTGGCTTGTCGCTGTTTACCTACGCTGTGTGTTTTATTGCAACGCTTTATGTGATTCAGTTAGTTTGGTTAGATCGCAATTTGAAAAAGCGTAAAATTCAATTTTCGCCAGCAATTCCACCATTGATGACAGTAGAACGTCATTTCTTCTGTTTATTTGCGATGGGAGAAGTTTTACTCACGCTGACTTTAATTTCGGGTACTTATCATGTGTTGCAAGCCGTGACCCCAGAAAATCTGCACAAAGCGATTTTTTCTTTCCTTGCTTGGATTAGTTTTGGTATTGCTTGTTTTGGTCACTGGCGATTAGGCTGGCGTGGAAAAAGGATGATTATTTACGCAATTTCGGGTATCATTCTGCTCACGATTGGCTATTTTGGTAGCCGTTTGATTTAGCAAGAATCAAAGAATAAGTAAAAAGTGCGGTAAAAATGACCGCACTTTTTGTTGATTAACAAACAAAAGGATTGACCCTTGGACAGTATCCCCCTTAGTACTTTATTTATTACACTCATTATTTGTTTAGTTTTATCAGCCTATTTTTCCGGCTCAGAAACCGGATTACTCTCTCTCAATAAATATCGCCTTCGTTTTATGGCGGAACAAGGCAATAGAGGGGCGCAAAAAGCGGAAAAACTGCTTGAAAAGCCCGATACTTTGCTAAGCTTTATTCTGATCTTTAATAACCTTGTTAACATCAGCGCTTCAGCTATTGCAACCATGATTGGTATGCGTTTATATGGTGATGCGGGGGTGGCCATTGCAACAGGTTTGTTGACCTTTGTGATGCTTGTTTTTTCTGAAATTTTCCCTAAAACTGTTGCGGCAATGTATCCTGAAAAGGTGGGATTATTTTCAAGTCATATCTTGGTCTTGCTATTAAAAATATTTTATCCGTTAGTTTGGTTAATGAATCTTTTCACGAAGACATTAATGCGAATGGTGGGTTTAAAACCGGATATGCAAAAACAAGTGATTAGCCGTGAAGAACTTCGTAGTATTGTATCGGAAGCGGGAGAAGCGACACCGGATGAACAGCATCCACAAATGTTGCTTTCTATTTTAGATATGGAAACGGTGACTGTCGACGATATCATGGTGACACGCAATGAAATTGCAGGAATTGATATTGATGACGATTGGAAAGCCATTATGCGCCAGCTTAATCATGCACCACATAATCGAATTGTGCTGTATAAAGGCAGCCTTGATGAGCAAGTGCTCGGGATTTTACGTGTGCGTGAAGCTTTCCGCTTGTTATTAGAAAAAAATGAATTTACCAAAGAAACCTTATTACGTGCAGTTGATGAAGTGTACTTCATTCCAGAAGGGACACCACTTAAAACACAATTAGCGAATTTCCGCACGAAAAAAGAACGTATCGGTTTAGTGGTGGACGAATATGGTGATATTAAAGGATTAGTCACGCTTGAAGATATTTTAGAAGAAATTGTGGGTGATTTTACAACCACTACTGCACCGACTATTGAACAAGAAGTCGTTCAGCAATCTGATGGTTCAATGATTATTGAGGGGTCAGCTAATCTTCGTGATTTAAATAAAATGTTTGGTTGGGAATTAGATACAGAAGATGCTCGCACCTTTAATGGTTTGATTCTCGAGCATCTTGAAGATATTCCTGATGAAGGAACCGTTTGTGAAATCGATGGCTTACGAATTACTATTTTAGAAGTCAGCGATAATATGATTAAACAAGCAAAAGTAGAGAAATTGGCCTCTTAAATGTGGCTTTTTCTAACCGCTCTTTTGTTTAAGAAGTACGTTATTTTTACAAAGGATTGAATATGACAGATGAGATTCGTTTAACACAATACAGCCACGGCGCAGGTTGAGGTTGTAAAATTTCGCCTAAGGTGTTAGGGACAATTTTACAGACTAAACTCGAAAAATTTGCTGATCCCAATTTATTGGTCGGTAACGAAACAGCGGATGATGCTGCGGTTTATGATCTTGGTAATGGTACTGCAATTATCAGTACCACGGATTTCTTCATGCCGATTGTGGATGATCCTTTTGATTTTGGTCGTATTGCTGCCACCAATGCCATTAGCGATATTTTTGCAATGGGCGGTAAGCCGATTATGGCGATTGCCATTTTAGGATTCCCTATTAATAAATTGCCGGCAGAAGTGGCACAGAAGATTGTTGATGGTGGCCGTTTTGCTTGTCATCAAGCGGGGATTTCACTGGCTGGTGGACACTCGATTGATGCGCCAGAACCCATTTTTGGTTTAGCGGTAACAGGCGTTATTGCAACGGATCGTGTAAAACGTAATGCCTCAGCAGAAGCAGGTTGTAAGCTTTATTTAACCAAGCCATTAGGTATCGGTGTGCTGACTACTGCAGAGAAAAAAGGCAAATTAAAACCAGAACATCAAGGCTTGGCAACGGCAGCCATGTGTCAAATGAACCTGATTGGCAGCCAATTTGCAGAAGTTGCAGGCGTAACAGCTATGACGGATGTAACGGGTTTTGGTTTATTAGGGCACTTAGCTGAAATCTGTGAAGGCTCAAATCTTAATGCGGTTGTGCATTTTGATAAAATCAAATTATTAGATGGCGTAGCAGATTATATTGCTGAAGGTTGTGTACCTGGTGGAACCAACCGTAACTTTGAAAGCTATGGTCATAAAATCGGCTCTCTTACGGATTATCAAAAGGCGGTACTTTGCGATCCTCAAACCTCAGGTGGTTTGTTGATTGCGGTTAAACCTGAAAGTGAAGCGGAAATCTTAGAGATTGCGAAAAAAGCCGGCATCGAGCTTAGCGAGGTCGGTGTATTAAAACCTCACCAAGAAGGTGTACTGGTCGAAGTCGAATAAATCTTTTTCGTCAAAATAAAAAGTGCGGTGAAATTCACCGCACTTTTTTTATTCTTTATTTTCCTTGTTCTCTTTATTGTTGGAATACATCGAATCAATGATATGATGATAACGTTCCATAATTACTTTTCGGCGTAATTTGAGCGTAGGTGTGATTTCACCAAGTTTGACGCTAAATGCCTGAGAGAGTAGTGTAAATTTCTTCACTTGTTCGAAATGTGCCAGTTCTTTTTGAAGACTTTCGATACGTTGTTCAAACATCTTAATAATGTCAGAGTGTTTGAGTAATTCCATGCGATCTTGATACTTAATATTCAGTTTTTTCGCATATTCTTCTACGCTATCAAAACAAGGCACGATCAACGCTGAAACATATTTTTTTGCATCAGCAATAATCGCAATTTGTTCGATAAATTTATCTTTACCAATTTTCCCTTCAATATATTGTGGCGCAATATATTTACCGTTAGACGTTTTCATCAATTCTTTAATGCGGTCGGTAATAAATAAATTACCTTCAGCATCAAATTCACCGGCATCTCCCGTTTTCAAGAAACCATCTTCGGTGAAGGCTTGGGCCGTTTCTTCAGGATTTTTATAGTAACCTTTCATTACCATGCCACCACGAACCAGAATCTCGTTATTTTCCCCAATTTTAACTTCGGCATTTGGCATTAATTTACCAATAGAATTCGGATTAAAATGGTGGTCATCCCAGCAAGAAACAGTAGCTGTAGTTTCAGTCATGCCATAACCGAGTTTGATATTAATCCCAATGCTATGGAAGAAAAGACCAATGGAGGGTTCCAATTTTGCGCCACCGCAAGGCATCATTTTAATACGTCCACCTAACAATGAACGCAGTTTAGAAAACACGAGTTTATCAGCGAGAATATAGCATTTTTGCAAGAAAAACGGGACTTTTTTATTTTGAGATAGAAGATCAAAACGTTTTTGCCCCACTGCAATCGCCCAATGGAAAATCATCTGACGAATAAAAGGTGCTTTTTGTACTTTATCAAGCACGGCAGAATAAATTTTTTCATAGAAACGCGGTACTGCACACATAAAGGTTGGGCGCACTTCTGTTAATGTTTCACGTACTTGATTGGTATCTTCGAGATAACAAAGGATTGCTCCGCGATGTAACACATAGGCAACCCAAGCTCGCTCAAAAATATGGCTAAATGGTAAAAAAGAAAGTGAAACCTCATCTTGATTAACATCTAATGCAATATCATGGGCTTCAAGTTGATGCGCCAAGTTACTGTAATCAAGCATTACGCCTTTCGGTTCACCTGTTGTGCCTGATGTGTAGATGATCGTGAATAAATCATCCATCGTTTTATTTGCTAAACGAGTTTCAAATTCAGTTTGGAATTCTTCTGTACCTAATTGAATTAAATCATCCCAATGGCAAGAAAGGCTGGTTTCGGCTAGTTTAATTTGTTCTTTCATTGCCACAATTTTTTGTAATTGAGGACACTTATTAGCAATATCTAATACTTGATCATATTGCTCTTGATCACCGACAAACAAAATTTTGACATCGGCATGATTTAAAATAAATTCAGCCTGTTGTGAAGTATTGGTTGCATAAATTGGAACGGTGATGGCACGGACTTGAAGCGCCGCAATATCGGCGATTGTCCAACGTGACATATTGTTCGCAAAAATCGCAATTTTATCTTGTACTTGAATATTGCAAGCAAGAAAAGCTAATGAAAGCTGATCAAGCTGTTGTTGAAATGAGTTCCACGAAATATCTTTCCATAAGCCATTAATTTTATGGCGAAGTGCGGTTGCATTTTGACGAGTTTTTGCCTGTTGGCGAATTCGATTGACGAAATGACGTTCTAAATTCATATAAGCCTTATTTGAGCGAACAACTGTACGCTAATATAAACGAAATAAATTTAAAATCTAGTGAAATGTTGTTATTTTGTGAATATAGAATAAATAATAGACATATTTATTTTTCTATTTTTATCTCCGGATGAGAAATAAAGAATTTAAAAATATTGATTAAGTGAAATGGATTGGAAATAAAAAACCGCTCTAAAAGAGCGGTTAATTTTTTAGGTATTTTGATTAGCCTTTGTAGTTGTAAACGTGTGCAACTAAGTCTAATACTTTGTTTGAGTAACCAGTTTCGTTATCGTACCAAGATACTAATTTAACGAAAGAATCAGTTAATGCGATACCTGCATCAGCATCAAATACAGAAGTTAAAGCACAACCGTTGAAGTCTGTAGAAACTACTGCATCTTCAGTGTAACCTAAAACGCCTTTTAATTCGCCGTTGAAAGTTTTACCTTCAGCTGCATCTTTGATTGCTTGTTTGATTTGTTCGTAAGTTGCTGGTTTTTCTAAGTTTACAGTTAAGTCAACTACAGAAACGTTTGGAGTAGGAACACGGAACGCCATACCAGTTAATTTACCGTTTAATGCTGGTAATACTTTACCCACAGCTTTCGCTGCACCGGTAGATGAAGGGATGATATTTTGTGATGCACCACGACCACCGCGCCAGTCTTTAGCTGATGGACCATCAACAGTTTTTTGAGTTGCTGTGGTTGCGTGAACTGTAGTCATTAAACCATCTTTGATACCGAAAGTTTCGTGAACAACACGTGCTAAAGGTGCTAAACAGTTTGTCGTACAAGATGCGTTAGACACGATGTCTTGACCAGCGTATGCACCGAAGTTTACACCACGTACGAACATAGGTGTGCTATCTTTAGAAGGACCTGTTAATACGACTTTTTTCGCACCAGCAGTGATGTGTTTGCGTGCTGTTTCATCAGTTAAGAATAAACCTGTTGCTTCAACTGCAACATCAACGCCGATCGCACCCCAGTTAAGGTTTGCAGGATCACGTTCAGAAGTAACACGGATAGTTTTACCGTTTACTACTAAGTTACCGTCTTTAACTTCAACAGTACCGTCAAAACGACCGTGAGTTGAATCGTATTTCAACATGTAAGCCATGTATTCAACGTCGATTAAGTCGTTGATACCTACAACTTCGATGTCATCACGATGTTGTGCTGCACGGAATACGATACGACCGATACGGCCGAAACCGTTGATACCAATTTTAATAGCCATAAGATTTTCACCTTCTATTTTTTTAAGTTAAACAAAATCGTTGCTCTAACGAGTTCCCATGGATTATAGCATGGGCATTTTGATAAAAAAAAGGGTATATACCACTTTTTTGTGATCTCGATCACTTTTTAACAATTTGGTAAAACAAATGAAAATTTGACCGCACTTTTCATTTTCTTTTTGTATAATAAAAACAAACAACAAGAAGAGGTTTGAATTATGTCTCAAGGTAATTT
>OJJX01000670.1_pt1 | contig 14071 bp, 18 predicted proteins | sample 1596411 | NCBI WGS metagenome assembly OJJX01 (sample SAMEA4350136, study PRJEB24818) | metagenome | biome: human; feature: gut; material: faeces | place: Denmark | collected 2013-09 | reverse complement strand
GCCGGGCCACGGCACGGTCCTCACAGACGAGGTCGGCGGGGCGGCAGAGCTCGTGCTTGTCGGTCATCCAGAGGAAATCGAGGAGCAACAGGTCTTTCTTGCCCGGGGAGAGACGGGTGCCGCGCCCCACCATCTGGCTGTAGAGGCTGCGCACCTTGGTGGGCCGCAGCACCACCACGCAGTCCACACTGGGGCAGTCCCAGCCCTCGGTGAGCAGCATGGAGTTGCAGAGCACGTTGTACTTGTCGGCTTCGAAATCCGAAAGCACCTGTCTGCGGTCGGCGCTCTGGCCGTTGACCTCGGCGGCGCGAAAGCCCTTCGCGTTCAGCAAATCGCGGAATTTCTGGCTCGTCTTGATGAGAGGCAGGAACACCACCGTTTTGCGCCCGGCACAGCGTGCTGCCATTTCGTCAGCAATTTGGCTCAGGTAAGGGTCAAGGGCAGTGCCAAGCTCGCCTACGGAATAATCGCCGCTGCTCATGCCCACAGCGGAGATGTCCAGCTTGAGGGGGACGGTCTGGGCCATGATGCGGCAGAGGTAGCCGTCTTTGATGGCATCGGTCAACTTGTACTCATAGGCCAGGCTGTCGAACACCTCGCCGAGGTTTCGCATATCGCCCCGGTCGGGGGTAGCGGTCACGCCCAGGACCTTCGCACTGCCGAAGTAGTCGAGGATGCGGCGGTAGCCGTCGGTGATGGAATGGTGGGCCTCGTCGATGATGATCGTCCCGAAGTAGTCCCGGGGGAAGCGCTCGAGTCGTGCCGGCCGCTGCAGGGTCTGGACAGAGCCGACCACCACCCGATACCAGCTGTCGAGGCAGGTGGACTCGGCTTTTTCCACCGCGCTGACGAGGCCGGTGGAGCGCTGAAGCTTGTCTGCCGCCTGTTCCAGCAGCTCGCCCCGGTGGGCGAGGATGAGCACCCGGTCGCCCGCCCGCACCTGATCGGCGGCGACGGAGGCGAACACGATGGTCTTGCCGGTGCCGGTGGGCAGCACCAGCAGGGTGCGGAGACGGCCATTTTCCCACTCGGTGTGGATGCTCTTCCGGGCGGCTTCCTGATAGGGGCGCAGAGCCTGTTTTTCTCCCATCAGAATGCCCCCTGCGTCCAGCCCTGAGAGGGCGCGGCTTTCTCTTCAGGCGGCGGCAGGAAGCGGATGACTTCATTGCTCTGGCCGGGGTCGCCGCTCTTCTTGACGTAATCGTGGACGCCCAGCTTGCAGCGGCCTTTGGCGCCGACGACCTCGTTCCAGCGGGGGCGGAAGGTGTCGCCCTTCCTGCACTGGCCGATGCTCTCGAAGAACGCGCCCAGCAGGCCCTGAGTCTTGGTGTGGAGGTAGAGGCGGTGGGTGACGGTGGTATCGCCCAGAGCGCCGCCGAAGATCTTCAGGGTCAGCTTTGCCATCGAGCAGGGCGGAAGCTTGGCGCTGCCCTCGAAGCGGGCGCGCTCCATCCCGGTGACTTCAAAATAGTATTCGCCCTCGGGCAGGAGCACGAAGTCCTGCGAGACGTTGGTAAATTCGTCGTCCCAGCCAAGAGCGCGGTCGGTAGTGGTGTTCATGTCAGACATAAGTATTCTCCTTTATAATATGTAGGTTGGTTAGAAGGGCAGGTCCCGGTTGTCCAGCACCATCTGGAGCACCTGCGGCCATGCGGCCACGAGACAGCCCTCCACAAAGTCGGCGGGGTAGTCCCGGATGGGCATATCTTCCGGGAAATAGCCCCGCTTGCCCACAACGAACTGTAATTCTTCGGGGGTGACATTGTTGGCACTCATCAGCGCGGCCAGCTTTTCGGGGACGCCCAGCGCCATGAGGTCGGGCGTCAGCAGGGCTTCGGGAACAGTCTCCCGGGGCGATTCCGGCTGAGGCTTGGGCTGCGGTGCCGGTGCGGCCGGTGCGCTGGGAGGGGGAAAAATGTCCTTTTCGGCGGGTGCTGCGGGCTTCGGGGCGGCAGGCGGCGCAGAGGCCGGACCGGTGATGCAGTGGGCGATGCTGGCGTAGTCGAAGGGGACTTCATCCGGCAGGCCGAAGCGGTTCTTGGCGTCCCAGCAGGCGTGGTGGGTGGTGTAGAGCACCCGTTTGCCGCCGGTGGCTTTGTTCTTGGCGTTGGGGCCGCTGCCGCTCTTTTCTACGATGGTCTGGTAGTTGGCGAAGAGGAGCATATCGCACCACTCCCGCAGGAGGGGTTCAGTCTGCTTAGTGGTTTTCATGGTCCAGCGGTCATAACTGCCCGCCGCGTCCGGCTGCTCGAACTTGGTGATGGCGGCGTGGGCGAGGATCAGCACATGGTGGCCGCTGTTCAGCATCTCCTCGAGGGCGTCGAGAAGCCGACCGAACTCCTCCTTGACGTAGGTGTAACCCTTGCCGTAGCCGAAGCCCTCGAGGCCGTCCACCTTGGCTTTGGCGCAGATGGCGTCGATGGCCAGACGCTCGGCCCAGTCGGCAGTGTCGATGACCAGCGTACCGCAGGAAACTTCGCCCCGGGTGACGGCCCGCACCTCGTCCAGCAGCATGGCCCAGCTGGTGGGCTGGGGCAGGCGGGCAACATTGAGCCGCTTGGTGCCGCCCTCGGTGTCGATGAAAACGGGGTCCGGGAAGTGAGAGGCAAATGTGCTCTTGCCGATGCCCTCGGGGCCGTACAGCACGACCTTGACCGGGGTGTTCAGAATGCCGGTGGTGATGGAATAGCTGCTCATCAGAAAGCTCCTTTCGTCCATGTTCTGGTCTGAGCGGGTGCGGCGGACAGGACAGGCAGGTCAGCACCCTTGACCATGCCGTCCTCAATGATGATCTGGCACTCGCTGCCGGTGGAGACGCGGGTGGCGATGGCCTGCAGACCCTCCGCTTCGAGCCAGTGGCCGAACTCTTCCAGCGTGGTCATGTCCATCTGCTCGAGCTTGTCCAGAAGGACAAAGCCGCAGTCCGGGTTGAGCCGCCGGACGATGGCAGCGGCCACCCGGAGCTGGTCGCTGCCGGACATATCCCGCCAGCGCTTGCCTTTATAAGTAAGAGCGCCGTCCTCCACACTCAGCTCCGGCAGGGGCAGGTCGGCACCGTTCAGCAGGGCCAGACGCTCTTTGCGCTTCTGCTCGAGGGCATCCGTAAGCTTGTCGTAGTCGCTGGCGTACTTGGCGGCTTCGTCCTCGGCGCGGGCTTTTTCGAGGTTGGCCCGGACTTTCCGGTTCGTCTCCTCGATGCTCTGGATAGAGGCTTCCAGCTCAGCGGTGGATTCGTCCTGAAGCTGGTCAACGGTCTTTTCTGCATTTTTTCGCTGGTTGAACAGCTTGGTGTGCTTGGTGTCCAGCTCTTCCCGCAGCTTTTCCAGTTCCGCAATGCGCTCACGGGTGCGTTTCAGTTCGTCCAGACACTGTTGTTCCTGCCGGGCCAACTCCTGCGCCTGCTGCCGCAGACGCTGATTCTCGCCGTTCCGGGCCAGAATATCCTGCTGCCGGCGGATGAGGTCAGAGGCGCTGAGGGGCTGTTCGGGAGCGTCGGGGTAGGAGATGAGCTCGTCGGCAAAGTGCTTTTTCTGCTGGGCCAGCTGGCCGGTGAAGGTGCGTTTGTCGTAGATGCTTTTAATCTCCATATCCCGGAGATGCAATTCATTCCCGATGCCGATGATGCGCAGCAGGATGTCAGCCTTTTCCTTGTCGCTGGCCTCCATGAAGCGGGGCAGATCGAGGGCCAGCGGCTCGACAAAAGCGTTCAGCAGCTGCTGGCCGCTGCGGCGGCCGGTGGGGTCGGTGACGGTGAGGCTGCTGTTCTTGCCCTTGCGCTCCACGACGACCCCGTTGGAGAGAGTGACGCGGAGGTGGGCGGGAGCGACGGCACCATCCCGCTGGGCGGCGTTCGGGCGGAATTTTTCGCCGCCAAGCGCCCATGCCAGCGCGTCGAGAACGCTGGTCTTTCCCTGATTGTTGTTGCCGCCCACGAGAGTAAGACCGGTGAGCGCAGGAGTGAGCGCAACGGCCTTGATGCGCTTGACGTTTTCGGCTTCGAGGGCCGTGATCTTTACAGACATCTGGATACCTCCCCTTGAATTTGTCCTAATGTGCGTACGAACTGATCGATCGCGTTTTCCCGCTGTTCACCCGGCAGCTTGCCGAACAGCGGCTTTATGGACTGCGCGAGATTTGTGATGGAGCGGCCGGCCAGAATGATGCTGTCGTAGGCGTCGCGGGCGTCCTGCTCCTGTGTGGCTTTGTAGTCGGCGGTCATGCCGTCGGCCATCTCTTTTGCCTGCCGGGCGACTTCGTCCTTGTCCACCACAGCTACGATGGGCTGCTTCCGGGCGGCTTCGGCCTCGGATCTCCACTTGTCGGCCCGACGATTGGCCGCTTCGGCCACCTGCCGGGAGCCTTCCAGCTGGCTCTCGGCGGTTTTGGCACGCTGCTCGGCCTTGGTCTGCATCTTCCATGCTTCCTCTTCCCGGGCCTCAGCGGCGTCTAACCGGCTTTTGAGCTGATCGTTCTGTTCGGTCAGACCTTTAATGTCAGCATTTGCGGCTTCCAGCTGAGCATTGGCGGTATTCATTGCGTCCCGCGACTCCTGCTCCTGAATGCAGGCGCTCTTCAATCTGGCCTGCGTTTCGTTCAGCTTGTACTCTTTGGCCTTGAGCTGGGCCAACAGCTCCTGCACCCGCTGGCTGTCTCCGGCGGCTTCGACCAGCTGCCCAGCGCAGCCGCTGCGGGCGATGAGGTTCAAATCTTTGCGGGTCAGCTCGGGCAGCTGTTTTAATTCCGCAACTGTTGCGGAATTAAAAGCGTCACCGTTTTTGACCATCGTGCGGGCGCTGCCTTCGCTGAGTCCCTTGCTCTCATACCACTTTGTCCATGTACCGCCGCCATACCGGCCCGCCTTGGCAGTCAGAGTGTGGATCCGGGCAAGGTAGATGCAGGAGATCAGGTATTCGTCCTGCGCCGCTCCGTAATGCAAATCAAACTGCTGATCGGCTTCGGTGGCCTGCTGGGACAGCTCCCCCAATGGAGAGAAGTCAAAGGTGGGGACAGCTGCGGATGCAAAAGAAGTCTCCGCAGGAACAACAGGGGCCGATGCGCTGCTCTGCGGGGACAGCGCGGGGGTCAAGCCGTTTGCAGCCGCCTCGCTCGCCGAGGTGGTCGGTATTGCCGCCGCCGAACTGCTGGCAGCAGGGCTTGTCATGGTCGCAGCAGCATCCGCAGTCGGGGCAGTTGTACATGAGAAAATCTCCTTTGCTTTTTTGATGTCAGCAAGAATCTTTTCCATTTCCTGCTGCGGTGTCATGTCCTTGCGGCTACCATTCGGAGTAAAGAACTGATCAAGCAGCTCTCTTTTTGCGGCAACGCCTTTCAGATTCTGGGTGCAGGTGATAGTCAGGCAGTAACGGCCATCAGATCCATAGTCCGATGCACGAATATCTTTGGAAAACGAGCCAAAAATCTCTCTGTCTGGATAAGTGTCTTTGATCCAGGAGGAGACCTGAGACAGAAAGTCGAAGTCCAGACTATGCACTCGACAAGTGCATTTATCCTTGATAGAGCCAGCGAACTCTGACGCATAGGTGAGGGTCTTGCTCATCCGGCATTCGTAGCCCTGAGTCTCCCGGCTGACAGTTCTAGCACTTTCATCCCATTGATAGTTTCCGTATGGCATGGCGTAGGGGCATCCCCAGCACTCATGGCCGGGTGCATAGCCGGATAGGCGGTTACCAGTGGTACTGGCATCGGTGGATTTCTTCACTCGCCGTCCGCATTTGCAGATATAGGTGGTCACACCCTCACCTCCAACTCCTTCAGGCGGTCAAGCATTTCGGCCTGCAGGTCTTTGTTCAGGGGCTGGAAGCGGTTATTCCGCCAGCCGTAGCAGAGGATGGTGCCATAGATGGGCTGGCCGCGATAAGTACGGTTCAGGCCCTTGCCGTAGATGGCGTACACCAGCACCGCCGGGGTGCGGGGCAGAACTTTCTGCTCGCAGGGACACTGCAAAAGCGCTTCCATGCCCTGCAGCGTGTCCGGCAGGGCGGTCACGACCGGGTCTTTGCCCGGCTCGATAAGAATACCTTTCATCTCTTGTAAAAACCTCCAAAGTGTGTTATCCTTCGGGGTGATGGGGGTTCAAACCATCATCCCTTTGCAGGCTCGCCGGTGTTCCAGCACCGACGGGCTTTTTTGCGTTCATGCGTCCCTCCGGTTCTGCCGGTACTCCGGCTCTTCGGTGCGGGCGTGGCGGCGGTCGATGTGCTTGCGGCGCTGCACTTCGCGCTCTGCGGCATGGTCGCCCAGCCGGGCAAAGAACAACGCCAGCAACAGCAGTACCATCGCGGTGATGAAGTCGGTGTCGGAGATGACGCCAAGGGCTTCGATGCTGCCTGCAAAGCCCAGCGCATACAGCATCCCGACGGCACCGCTGGCAACCGCCAGCCAGTACCAGACGCCAGATTTGATTCTCATAAACCCACTCCCTCCAAACTAGCAATCATTCCAAGAAGCGCTTCGACATGGCTGATTTTGTCGTTGGCCTCCTGAAGCTCTTTGCGGGCATTATCAATGGCCTCGGGTGTTCCACCGTATTTGTTGACGGAATTAGCCGAACTCACGCCATCGGATGCAGAATGCGTCAGCATGACGGCGGTGCGCAAAAGGTATTCGCTTTCAAGTTTCATTCCTCGATCTCCTCTCCCAAAATGTTTTCGGCTTCGCAGGTTTCCCACGGCTCGCACAAATCAGATGTAAACGCCTTGACTGGATGCCACTCACCGTCGGCAAAAATTTGTAAGCCTGTGTGGTTTTCGTCCTTGACCCGTGCGCCCAGCTGGTAGTCGCCAGATGCTCGGCTGTCAGTCCAACGAAACCAATGCATCCAAAACAGTGGCGCGACATATGCGCACCCAGTGGGTGCTGCAGTTTGCTCAGAGGCGAGGGTATAAGATTTCATGCGGATGCCTCCTTTTTATTTCTGCGGCACACCCAGCTGCACCAGCAGGGCGGGGACGTTGATCATGATGCACCGGCCACTCTTGATGTGAGGAACGGTGCCTTTATCGAGCTCTTTGCGCAGGTAGTATTCCGAAAGCCCGGTGGCCCGGGCAGCATCGCGGACATTCATGAACGGGGTAGAGGGGACGGAAGGCGTATGCTTCCTCATAGCGGTCACTCCTTTTTCTCAGTGGTAAAGATGTCGGCCATGATCTGGTCGAACGCGGGCAGGCCGTCAAGCTCGACGGTGCGCACCTGCCCGAACTCGGGGTTGGAGAAGATCTGTAAGTCGTTCATGTGGTTTTGTGCCTCCTTGTGGCTGGCTCCCTTCTGCGGTATACTTGGGCGGAAGGGAGTGTTAGAAATGCTGGACGTAAAAACGCTGAAGGTTCTGGAATTTCTGAGTGAGCATCCTGACAAGCGGTTTTCGATTGATGAGATGCGCAAGGATGGGGTTCCAGCCGATTTCGATACATTGCAGTGGATGGAAAAACACGAAATGGTACTTAAAGGGGAAAGTGATGACCCGGAAGTACGAGAACTGGACAGAATGTTTGGGGATGTTACGTATTTTTACTCGATAGGAGCTGGTGGTCGAGTGGCATTGACTGACCATAAACACTCAGTCCGAACCGAAAGACGTGCAAATCTGGCAATCGTCATATCAGTGGTGAGCCTGCTCGTTTCAATTTTCACGATGTGGCAAGGATAATAAGGCTGATTACTAATGCGATGCCAGCTATGGAAATGGCAGCCAGAAACTTCTTCTTGAGTTCGCCTTCGGTCAAATCCATTAAATGAAGGATATTGCCGATCTCTGAACCCATGTAGCGTTGCAGTTCAACTCCGTCACGTTTGAGCATAAACTCATTGTCCGGTGCCTTGTCGGAAACAGGGGCAGGGTCTCTTGCAAATTGGCAAAAGATCTGGTGCTGCTGCTCCTGAGACTGCCGCTCCTGTACCGCCAGTACAAGAACGGCAATTTCTTTGGGTGTGCCAGTGATTTCAATTTTCATCTTCTTCACCTCCTTTGAAAATGTAACTTGTTAAGTTACTTAATGGCCGAAAAATACAGCCTGCGGATTGTCGATGCTCAAAAGCTCCACAATCTTTGAGGCCTCATCCGTGCCAAAAACACGTTTTTTGAGCTTGCGGGTTAAGGTTTGCTCCGAAATTCCGAGTTCCTGAGCCAACATTTTTTGGGTGTAGCCAGCCTTGACCATGTACGACTTGAGTAAATTGACGTTTACCACACTTTCACCTCCAAACTGCCTCTTTGTAACTTGTGAGGTCACGAGTATAATAGCACCATATCTGTGACCTGTCAAGCTATTTTTGATAATTGAATTAAAAATATTGTAAACTGTCGGTTTATCTGCTATACTATAGACATTAAAGGAGGTGCTCATGGTGACTGTAGGTGATCGCATTCGACAGGTACGTCAAGAGCAAGATGTAACCCAGCAGGAGCTTGCCGATTACATCGGCATATCGAAGCAGGCAGTATATAAGTATGAAAATAATATTGTAACCAATATACCGACAGACAAAGTTGACGCCATCGCCAAACGGCTGAAAGTGTCTCCCGCCTACCTAATGGGCTGGGAAGAGCAGCCGACTCCCAAGCCCACTTCGCCCGCTCCCATCCCGCCGGGCTTTGAGCCGATGCCGAAGATGAAGAAGATCCCCCTGATTGGCAGCATTGCCTGCGGGGAACCCATCACAGCAGAGCAGAACATTGAAAAGATGGTGGATGTGCCGGAATCCATCCGGTGCGACTTCTCGCTCACCTGCCACGGGGACAGCATGGTGGATGCCGGTATCCACGATAAAGATGTGGTGTATATCCGTACACAGCCGGAGGTAGAGAACGGCGAGATCGCAGCGGTGCGCATTGATGGTGAAGCAACCCTCAAGCGAGTATATTACAACCCCGGAACACTGACCCTGATGCCCGCAAACCCGGCTTATGCGCCCATGGTCTACACCGGCTCCCAGCTGGAAGAGGTGCACATTGAGGGCAAGGTCGTGGGCTGGACGCATTGGGTGGGGTGAAAAAATCGCTTGCCGGTGCGAATTGCAGGATTGGTTGTGGAGTGCCGGAAGGTGTTCCGATAAATGGTAAAGAGGAACTTGATATGTCGAGAAAGAACAAGGTTGGATATTCAAAAAAATATGCGAGTGCTGCGAAATCGTTTGACCGAAGCATGAATCGATTGGCACATTCTGTTTCGCGTGTGGCATTTAGTAGTAAGTCTACAGCAAAATCAATCCCAAAAGCATCCCGGAAATCACATATGGATGAACCTGAGTTTGAAACGAAGTACACTAGTATCCCACAGCCAGTGACTGTTGTCTGTGCTCTGATTGGAGTGCTGGTTTTTCTTGCCGATCTCAAAGATGGCGGATTTCTGGTTTCACTCATTTTTGGATTTATAGCATATGGGGTTTCTCTTCTAATTCTTTGCGTTGTATATGGAGGAATCGCGGGAGCAAAGGAATTTCGTTCTCAAGATAGTGATAAATGCGAAGGACTACTCGAATCGGTCTATAATCCCAATCCTGAATGGATGGGGCAGACTGGCCTTGTTGATTCTCGCGCGAATGCAAAGGTCTTGGCTCCACAGTTTCTGAAGCAGGCTCAGGAAAGCGCTAAAATCCTTCAGACGACCACGGAACCGGCCACCTTTTTTACAAGATATGACTTTTGCGTTGGACGCTTGATGGAACTTGAAAAGTGCAAAAAGTACGGTGCACAGGTAAGCACTACTGATGATTTGAAGAATTATCGCAGCCTTGGCTTCCGAGATGATGCTGTAAAGGAAATCATTCATCGAACGGAAGAAAAGTATCAGGCAAAAATCGAGAGCCTGAAAACAGCAAAGGCAAAACAGAACTGGGCAGAAAAATATCATCAGGCATTTGAACCATATTTGCCTTACATGACAGACGGCCAGAAGTCTGAGCTTGGAGAAGCAAGCGCATATCTGTTTGATCTGGCTCAAAAATAAAAAACGCCCCCGGTGTTGGCGCACCGAGAGCGTTTCCAAGAACAGCTTGTTCACGAGGAACAATACAGCCCTAAGACAACTGTATTGTACCACCTCCGGGCAGGCTTGTCAAAGTGTACCCATATGGAGGTGTATTTTTATGGCGAGTTTCAAGGAGAAACTTGACAAAAACGGAAACCGAATCTACGAGGTGCAGGCCAGCAATGGGCGAGGGCGGCGTGTCTGGCGCACCTTCCGTCCGGAGCCGACATGGAGCAAGCGCACCATTCAGCGGGAGCTGCAGAAATTCGCCGCTGAATTGGAGCAGCAGTTGGCGGATGGGGAAGTGCTGACCCGTGAAGAGACTGCGCAAAAGGCCGCTGCGGAAGCCGTAGAGGCGGCCAAAATCAAAACCTTCCGGCAATATGCTGAAGCCGTCTATCTGCCAGAGAAAGCCGCCACGCTGGCGGAAAAGACCCGGGCCAGTTATACCCAGCTGTTGGAGCAGCATGTCTTTCCGGCTCTGGGCCATGTGCTGCTGCCGGAGATCACCCCGGCCATGATAAAGGCGTTACTTTCCAGTCTGTCAGAGGAGCTTGCCTTCGCCAGCGTGACAAAGGTGTATGCTGTACTGCATAACCTGTTTAAGGCTGCCTTGCTGGATGATACGATAGACCGGAATCCAATGGATAAGGTTCCGCGTCCCCGGAAGTCGAAGGATGCAGCCCTTCCTACAGAGCACAAGGCTTTTACTGCAGAGGAGACGCGATATATTCTGCGTTGTCTGGATGGCGAGCCGCTCAAGTGGCGGGCGTTTATCCTGCTGCTTATCGATACGGGCTGCCGCCGGGGCGAGGCCTGCGGGCTGCAATGGCAGTCGGTGGATTTTGATACCAACACGATCACCATCGAGAGGAATCTACAGTACACCTCCGAGCGGGGCGTGTACGAGACTCTGCCCAAAAACGGCAAGACCCGCGTTGTAGACATCTCGTCTGACGTGGCCGCGCTTTTGCAGGAGCTGCGGCAGAGTCAGCCGGTAACGGTGCGCTGGGCATTTACACAGGACGATAGCCCGGAGCCTATGCACCCAGACACTCCAACTCGTTACTTCCAGCGATTTGGCAAACGGTATGGGATAGAGCACTTCCACCCGCACAAGCTGCGCCACACGTCCGCCAGTCTTGCCATCACCAACGGTGCCGACGTGGTAAGTGTCGCCGCACGGCTGGGGCATTCTGACAGCAGCACCACGCTGCGGATGTACGCCCATGCCAACGAGGACAGCATCCGCCGGGTCGGTCAGACCGTAAGAGAGGTCTTGAAGCAGCCAGAAAAGAGAAAAGCTTGAATTTAATTCTGTTTCGTCGTGTCTCTTGATGACTCATATTCATCCTATAAACAGGATGCTAAAAAACCGCAACTTAACCGCAACAAAAACCGCAACATCCTTGAAAAATCGAAGTAATTAACGAGATTGCACGATACAGCATCGGACAAATAAAATGATTGCATCACGCAATTTGTTTGACAATGAAACAACACGACACAACACGTTAAAAGTCCCTTTTATAGCTCGTAATGAGCAGGTCGTCCGTTCGAATCGGATCAGTAGCTCCAAAGTAAAATCCCCGAAAAGTGGCTTCACGCCTGGCTTTTCGGGGATTTTTGTTTGGCTTTATCTGTAAGCAACTACGGAATAGCCAAGTGGCATCGATAAGAACAAAATCATAGCCGAGCTATACTCTTTTGTTGACATGGCTTTACCTGCGTGATACAATGCAGATTGTAAGGGGGGCGAAAACCGATGAACGAACGTATTAAAAAAATTCTTGAAGAGCTTGGATTAAAAAGAGTCGACTTTGCAAACAGGTTGCACATTTCACAGCCGTTTGCATCCGAACTTTGTTCTGGTGCTAAATCTCCCAGTGAACGTACAATTAGTGACATCTGCCGCGAATTTGGCGTCAATGAATCATGGCTGCGCACCGGAGAAGGTGAAATGTTCGCAGCGCCAACTGCCGCCAGCGATAAAATTATGGACTTTGCTGCAGAGATTGCACGTAATGACGACAAAGAATTTCGTAAGCGATTGGTTGTCATGTTGGCCGACTTAGAGCCGAAGGACTGGGAACTACTCGAGCGTATAGCAGAAAAGCTGACAAAGTAAAAAAGAGGCAGTTTCCCAAAAGGCTCCCTCTAAAGTAGAATGATTGCCTTCTCACCGCAATTCAGATGAGCCTCAGGACTTCAGTAATTAAAGCTTGCATTATCAGCTGGACCATATCAGGTATAAAAGGAGTAGGGAATATGGATGAATTGTATTTGCGGCTGGCTGCACTGGCCCGGCGATTCGGAGCAAAGCGGCTCGTGCTGTTTGGCTCACGGGCCAGAGGGGACAACCGCCCCAACAGCGACATGGATCTGGCCGTGTACGGGATGCCGCCAGACAACCGAGCAGAATTTTGGATGGAATGCGAAGACCTGCCCACGCTGCTGAAATTTGATATTGTCCATATGCAGGACGGGATGAATCCCGCCTTTGTTGCAAACATTGAAAAGGATGGTGTAGAGCTGATGGATAAGCTGCATGAAAAATATAACTATCTTAAGGAAGCTGTGAAGCGGCTGCGTGAGGCATTGGATGATTATAAGAAATACCCGCTGGATTCTGTGCGGGATGGTGCCATCCAGCGCTTTGAGTTTTGCACGGAACTTGCATGGAAAACCATGAGGGAATATCTGCTCGACCAGGGATATACCAATATCAACAGCCCGAAAGAGGTCATCAAGCAGGCTTTTGCTTTCGGCATGATAGAGGATTCGAAAGTGTGGCTGGAGCTGTTGAACGACCGCAATTTGACCAGTCATGTTTATGATGAGGCGACTGCAAGAGCGATTTTTGATCGTATCGAAAGCCAATATCTGCCGCTGTTCGATAAGGCACTGGCTTATATGCAGGAGTAACAGAATATAAAACAACAAAAATCCCCGAAAAGTGGCTTCGCGCCTGGCTTTTCGGGGATTTTTGTTTGTCTGCGAAAATGCCTTTCGAAGTGAGGTGTTGTATGTTTCCGCAGACAAAAAAGAACCACAGCGTTGTTGAAGTCGTTAGGCTTCCGATTGCCTATTGAACTGCAACGCTATGGTTCTATGGGTAGTATATCCTATCATGGGCAAAACGTCAAGATTGAAGGTGTGCCATTTACAAAATCGGTAGAAGCCTCCGGTGGTACCCACGTAGAATCCGAAGATTCAAGGAGTAGATTGCCGGAGGCCTCTGAGCAAAGTATAGCACAAGCCTCCGGGGAAAGCAATGCAAACGAAGCAGCTGTCCTAAAGACGACTTTGAAAAGGCTGATAGAGCAGGTTTCGAGTGCTCTGCCAAACCGCCATATGCGGTTGAAAAATTTTGTGCAATTTTCATAGTTTTCTTCGCGCTGTTTTGGTGGTACAATAGAAGCAGAATCTAGTGACATTCAGGAGGAGCCGCATGGCAGAAAAGAGCATTGAATTAGACAGCGTAGAGATCGCAGCCGCCGTATTCGGGAACTGTGACCGGAACATCCGTATGCTGGAGAAAGAATTTTCGGTGACGGCGGTGTGCCGCGGTACGATGCTGCGCATTTCGGGCGAACCGGCCAATGTTGCAGCTGCGGCCCGTGCTGTGGAGGGGATGCTTCTCCTTATCGAGAACCATACGCCGCTGGAAGACCAGACGGTGCGCTACTGCCTGAGCCTTGCGCATGACGGCGAGGAAAAGCGCGTCCGGGAGCTGACCGAAGACTTCGTGACGGTGACGGTCAAAGGTCGGCCCATCCGTCCCAAGACCCTGGGCCAGAAAGAGTACCTCAACTCCATCCGGAACAACGCCATCACCTTTGGCGTCGGCCCGGCGGGCACCGGCAAGACCTACCTTGCTGTGGCCATGGCTGTCAAGGCGTTCAAGGCCAAAGATGTCTCCCGCATCGTGCTGACCCGCCCGGCGGTGGAAGCGGGTGAGAAGCTGGGTTTTTTGCCCGGTGACCTGCAGCAGAAGGTCTGTCCCTTATACAAATCTGACGCCGCCGCAGCTCCACTCTGTGCAGCTCTCCGTGGCGGCCGCAACCTTCTAGAGACAAGTAGGT
>OJJX01000657.1_pt1 | contig 14330 bp, 8 predicted proteins | sample 1596411 | NCBI WGS metagenome assembly OJJX01 (sample SAMEA4350136, study PRJEB24818) | metagenome | biome: human; feature: gut; material: faeces | place: Denmark | collected 2013-09 | reverse complement strand
TAAGTCTCAACAGAGGAGCTCCTCGCCAGCGTCAGATGTGTATAAGACACACTCTCAGGCGCTTCGCGCCAGCTCCCCCAAAGGGGGAGCCAAAAGCCTCTCCCTTTGGGAGAGGTGGCATTGCGAAGCAATGACGGAGAGGGCGAGGCCGTTTCCCACAAACGAAAAGGCTCCCGTCTCTCAAAGGACGAAATCCCCTGAGAGACGAGAGCCTGTAATTTCTGTTACAGGGCACCCGTGGTACCACTCTCTTTGCTGTGCCATAAGCACAGCCGCTCTGCACGATCGGCTTTTTGAGGCGAATCGCTGCCCTTATAACGGTGGGCTTCCGTCAGGACCTACTGTCTGCTTCAGTCCTGCCGCTCAGGGGCCAGTAACCGAGACCCTCTGCACCGCCTTGCACCATCCGGCGGCTCTCTGTACGCAGAAGAAAATCGTTTTTTCCCCGTCAACGCATTTGCGCTTTGTTCAAAGTGGTTTCATTTTAGCAAAACCCGCCGCCCCTGTCAAGCAGTTTTGCTCACAATGAAAATGAAACGATTTCACATAAATAGCAGCATAAATTTTCAAAATTTGCGGGTGGATTCTATTTTTGTTGTATTATATCACCAACTATGGTAAAATAAAAATACCGCCCGAAGCGGCGGTATCCAGGTGCTGTCTGCATAAAAAGGTGGTCTAGCTTCCCCGGCAAGCTTCCGGGGGTGTGAAACCTTATTGTTGCTTCCCCCGGACGCAAACGCGGAAGGGGGGATGTCTTATGACACTGACGGAGACTATCGCATTGCTCGGCCTGCTGGGCGGAGCAGTCTTTGTTACCTTTCAGATCTCATGGGCTATCTTCAAAGAGATACATAACAATAAGAAATGACCGCCCCAGCCTACCAAGCAAAGCGGTCATTCTTATTGTTTGACTTAGCCGAGGGAAGCTGACCATTGCGGACAGCACCTTCTTGTATGTTCAGTATAGTCAAAGTGATTCGATTTGTCAAGCGGACAGCATCCTTGTTCCTCGGTTTTGTTAAGAATCTGCGAAGTTTTTGCAAAGTTCGCCTCGAAACGCTGGTTTCTGAAATGGCGTCGTGGTATGCTGTTTGCAACGTAAGGAGGGACCCCCATGAAAGAAGTCAAGACCCCCAAAAAGCCATTGGCTATTTACTACGCCATTGTATTACTGGTGCTGATGCTGCTCAACTTCGTGCTCGTGCCGTGGATGAGCGAACGGCAGGTAAAAGAAGTAGACTACGGCACCTTCATGTCCATGACCGAGGACAAAGACATCGGCCGGGTGGATGTGGAATCGAACCAGATCATCTTTACCGATAAGGACGAAAAGCAAATTTACAAGACCGGCCTGATGAACGACCCTGACCTGACCCAGCGCCTCTACGACGCAGGCGCACAGTTTTCCAGCGAGATCGTCGAGCAGGCTTCGCCGCTGATGAGCTTTCTGCTGAGCTTTGTGCTGCCCATCGTCCTCTTCGTCTGGCTGGGCAATTTCATGAACAAAAAGCTCATGGAAAAGGCCGGCGGCGCGAACTCAATGATGTTCGGCGGCGTGGGCAAGTCCAACGCCAAGGTCTACGTCCAGTCCACCCACGGCATCCGCTTTGCGGATGTGGCCGGCGAGGATGAGGCCAAAGAGAACTTACAGGAGATCGTAGATTATCTGCACGACCCCAAGAAATACGAAGAGATCGGTGCCTCGATGCCCAAGGGCATCCTGCTCGTCGGCCCTCCGGGTACCGGCAAGACCATGCTGGCAAAGGCTGTGGCGGGCGAATCCAACGTGCCGTTCTTCTCCATCTCCGGCTCGGAGTTCGTGGAGATGTTCGTGGGCATGGGCGCGTCCAAAGTCCGTGATTTGTTCAAGCAGGCCAAGGAAAAAGCCCCCTGCATCGTCTTCATCGACGAGATAGACGCCATTGGCCAGAAGCGCAACAGCGGCCAGTTGGGCGGCAACGACGAGCGTGAGCAGACCCTGAACCAGCTGCTCACCGAGATGGACGGCTTCGAGGGCAACAGCGGCGTCATCATCCTCGCGGCCACCAACCGTCCGGATTCCCTCGACCCGGCTCTGACCCGTCCCGGCCGCTTTGACCGCCGTGTTCCTGTGGAGCTGCCCGACCTCAAGGGCCGCGAAGAGATTTTGAAGGTCCACGCCAGGAAAGTTGCTCTTGCCCCCGGCATCGACTTCAACACCGTGGCCCGGATGGCCTCCGGTGCCTCCGGCGCAGAGCTGGCCAACATCGTCAACGAAGCCGCCCTGCGGGCCGTGCGCGCCGGCCGCAAGTCGGTCACGGAAGCAGACCTTGAGGAAAGCATCGAGGTGGTCATTGCCGGCTACCAGAAGAAGAACTCCATCCTCACCGACAAGGAAAAGTGCATCGTGGCCTACCATGAGATCGGCCACGCACTGGTGGCGGCGCTTCAGAATCACTCCGCACCCGTGCAGAAGATTACCATCATCCCCCGCACCTCGGGCGCACTGGGCTACACCATGCAGGTCGAAGAGGGCAACCACTACCTGATGACCAAGGAAGAGCTGGAAAATAAGATCGCCACCCTCACCGGCGGACGTGCTGCCGAGGAAGTGGTGTTCGGCTCCATCACCACCGGCGCGTCCAACGACATTGAGCAGGCCACCAAGCTTGCCCGCGCCATGCTCACCCGTTACGGCATGAGCAAAGAGTTCGACATGGTGGCCCTGGAGACGGTGAATAACCAGTATCTGGGCGGCGATACCTCGCTGGCCTGCTCGGCCCAGACCCAGCGGGAGATCGACCAGCGGGTCGTGGAGCTGGTAAAGGCCCAGCACGAAAAGGCCGTCAAGATCCTCACCGACAATCGTGCAAAGCTCGACGAGCTGGCGAAGTACCTTTATGAAAAGGAGACCATCACCGGCGACGAGTTCATGGCCATCCTCGAAGAAAAAGCATCGGATGAAAAATAAAATGAAAGTGCTGCAATAATCCGGCCGCCGTATCCGTATTCATTACAGATACGGCGGTTTTCTGATACGCCGTACCGCTGATAAAAGCATTTAGGATAAACCTCTCCGTCAGCGCATCAGCGCTGACGGAGAGGTTGACTCCCTACAACTACAGGAGGATACTACTATGAGACTGCTGAACAAGAACACTGCCCGCCGCGTCGCCGCTGCTGCCGCGCTGCTGACCATGACCGCCGCCATGAGCGTGGGTGCCTTTGCTGCCGACGCCGAGGACACGACCGTTGCCGGTTATCTGCCCCCTCAGTCGTCCGAGGTCATGGTTCAGGGCGACATCGCCCTCCACTCTGACGTTCCGGTGGGGGAGGTAGACCCCAACTACGGCGGCTACGCTTCCCCGGTGGAGAACCCCATTCAGGGCAACGTGATGATGATCTCCGACGAGACCCCCCTGCCCTCTGACACGCCGGTGGAGAAGAGCGAAGCCCGCTACACCGTCAAGGGCCTGCTGGGCAAGCAGGTGCTTTACACTGCCCGTCAGGAAGGCCGCGTGCTGACTCTGGACGTCCCCGATGACAACGCCACCTTCCGCACCACCATCCTCGACATGCAGACCCTGATGAATCAGGGCGTAAGCACTCTGGTGCTCAAGACCGACAAGACTTCCACCACCCTGAACTTGACTCTGCTGTGCCAGGGCCAGAAGTCCGGCACCCGGGTCACTCTGCGCCACCTCGGCAGCAGCGCTCACCTCACCGTGGGCTTCCGCGGCCGCCGCGACCTCATCGTTGGCCGATAAGCTTTTTCCCCTCTCCTCTTTGTTTTCCATAGATACTTTTCCCTCAGACGCAAAAGACCCCCGCTGCAAACGCAGCGGGGGTCTTCCTGTTCATCAAATGGTCCCGTCCGAGCCGTTCTCGCTCTGCTCCGATGCATAGAGCACCATCAGGTGGTTTGCAGATGCTTCGAGCTGGCTCTTGGCCTGACGGAGGTTCGCTTCCTCCGTCTCGTTCATCTTCTCGGGCTTATCCTTCCGCAGGCAGCGGCGGAGGTTGGCCACATCGGCCTTGATGCGGTTCTTCTCCTCCTTGTCCAGCTCCTTCTTGCACTTGGAGAGGGCCTCGTCCACCTTGTAGGCCAGCACCTCGGCCTGATTGTGGAGGTCAAGCCGCTCTTTGCGGCGGCTGTCCTCGGCCTCGTAGGCGGCCGCGTCGGCCATGGCGCGCTGGATCTCATTCTCCGAGAGGTTGGTGCTGCCGGTGATGGTGATGTTCTGCTCCCGGCCAGTGCCGAGGTCTTTGGCCGAGACTTTCACAACGCCGTTGACGTCAATATCAAAGGTGACTTCGATCTGGGGCTTGGACGAGAAGCTGGCCCGGATGCCGTTCAGCTTGAACTTGCCGAGGCTCTTATTGTCGCGGGCGAAATGCCGCTCACCCTGCAGGACGTTGATCTCCACACTGGTCTGCATGGGGCGGGCCGTGGTAAATATCTGGCTCTTGCGGGTGGGAATCATGCTGTTGCGGGTGATGAGGGGGGTCGCCACGCCGCCCAGTGTCTCGATGGAGAGGGTCAGCGGGGTGACGTCCATCAGCACAAGGCCCTGCGCCGCTGCACCGGAAGCGCCAGCCAGCTTGCCGCCGCCCTGCAGCAGACCGCCCTGCACAGCGGCCCCCATCGCCACGCATTCATCGGGGTTGAGGCTGTGGCTCGGTTCACAGCCCAGCAGTTCCTTCACCTGACGCTCGACGGCAGGCATCCGGGTGCTGCCGCCCACGAGAAGGACTTTGCCCAGCCGCGAGGCCGAGATGCCGGCATCCCGCAGTGCGTTCTGCACCGGGGCCACCGTCCGTGCCAGCAGGTCGCCGGTCATCATCTCGAACTGGGGGCGGGAGATGGTCAGATCCAGGTGGTGGGGGCCGTCCTTGCCCACAGCGATGAAGGGCAGATTGAGCTGGGCCGAGAGGGCGCTGGACAGCTCTTTCTTGGCCTTTTCGGCCTCTTCTTTCAGGCGTCCCATGGCGGCGGGGTCGCGGGAGAGGTCGATGCGGTCCGATTTCTTGAACTCTGCCACGGCGTATTCCACGATGCGCTGGTCGAAGTCGTCGCCGCCGAGGCGGGTATCGCCGCCGGTGGCCAGCACCGTGAAGGTGCCGTCTTCGATCTCGATGATGGAGACGTCGAAGGTGCCGCCGCCGAGGTCGTAGACCAGGATCTTCTGGGGCGCTTCGTTGTCAAGGCCGTAGGCCACAGCGGCGGCGGTAGGCTCATTGATGATGCGCAGGACGTTCAGGCCCGCGATGCGGCCCGCATCCTGGGTGGCCTTGCGCTGGCTGTCGTCAAAGTAAGCGGGGACGGTGATGACGGCCTCCGTCACCGGCTCACCCAGGTAGCTCTCGGCGTCGCGGCGTATCTTGGTCAGGATCATGGCGCTGATCTCCTGCGGAGTCAGGTCTTTGCCGTCGATGTGGACGCGGTAGTCGCTGCCCATATGCCGCTTGATGCTGGACACCGTCCGGCCGGAGTTGGTGGCAAGCTGGCGCTTTGCCGCGCCGCCCACCAGACGCTCGCCGTCTTTGGTGAACGCCACCACGCTGGGGGTGGTGCGCTCTCCCTCTGCGTTGGTGATGACGACGGGCTTGCCGCCCTCCACCACTGCCACGCAGCTGTTCGTGGTGCCAAGGTCAATACCGATCACTCTGCTCATTCTGGTCGTCCTCTCTGTTTTTGCGACGCGCATATTTTTCCTTCAATATCATATCGGTTCCGTATGACGATTTCTTAGAGCATTTGTAAAGATTTTGTGTTTCCGCTCATTCTCTCTCGAGCAGCTGGCGGATGACGGCTTCCGTCTCGTCCAGCCAGCTCTGGGCCGTCTCGTCGCCCTCTTTTTTGCGGACGAGGAAGCCCTGCTTCGCCTCAGCCAGCTGAGCCAGCGCCTTTTTGCGGGAGATGTACTGGGTCTCATACTGGGCCACCCGCAGGCAGACCTGCGGCATATAGGCGATGTCGGGGGTGGAGGCGCAGAGCTTCTGGGCCTTGCGGTAGGCCCGCAGAGCCGCGCCGGCCCCTTTTCCCTGCACCATGGCATCGTCGCCCAGCGCCACCCATGCGGCCACATCGCCGGCGTCGGCGGCTTTTTTCCAGAACTTGCGGGCCTGTGCAGGGCTCTTGCGGCAGCCCCGGCCCTCGTAGAGCATCTCGCCCATCATGGCAAGGCCCTCGGCGCAGCCCTCTTCGGCAGAGAGCTGATAATAGTGCATCGCGTCGTCCCAGCGTTCCTCGGCCATGGCATGGTTGCCGGCCCGCAGCTCCGCTTCGCCCGGCTCATCGGTGTCGTGGCCGGCGTGGAGCAGACCGTTCAAAAGCGAGCAGTCCAGCGTGGCAGAGCTGGTCCACGGGTCGATGACCACGCCGTCGATGCTGTCCGAGTCCAGCGCCATCTGCATGGCGGAAGCCAGAAGCCGTTCCGCCATGGGGCGGCTGGCCGTGCCTTTATCGGCCTCTGCCATCTTCACTGAGGTGAACACCGGCAGATAACACCGGCCCTTCTGGGTACGCAGGGTCCATGGCTGCAGGTCTTTCGCTTTCTCCGCCGGGACAGGATGCTCCGCCCACGGGGCGGCTCCGTCCGGCTGGTCGGACGCAGCTTCCAGCGGCACCAGGACCCTGGTGTCCAGCTCGAGGGCATAGTTGATGGCGTTCATCAGCGCCCAGAAGCTCTCCTCGTTCTGGCCCTTATAGAGCGCTGCCACAGCCCGCTCTATCGCCGGACAGCCCGTACCCAGCGGCCCGTATTCCGGCAGCTTTTTGCGGTCTGCCGCGCCCACCGGGCGCAGCCGCAGCCGTGCCGCACCATCTTTTGCCATTGCATCCACCATTCTTTCCGTTGAGATTCCTTTCCAGTATAGCAGGATTTTCCGGTTTTCTCAATCTCCGGAGCCGAAATCTGCATCCAGAGCCGGTTTTCTTTGGCAAAAAACATAGCATTCCTGTTGGGAGTGCGTTATAATAAGGAGCGTCTCGACTAAATGTATTAAAGAAATTAAAGAAAGGGAGTATCGAGCCTTGAACAAAATGCTTCGCTATCTCAGCGACTACAAGCGCGAGAGCGTGCTTGCACCGCTTTTCAAGATGCTGGAAGCTACGTTTGACCTGTTCGTGCCGCTTGTGATGGCCGACATCGTCAACGTGGGTATCGCGGCCCACGATTTCCACTACATCCTCGTGCGGTGCGGCATCCTGCTGCTTCTGGCCATCGTCGGCCTCGCGTGCAGCCTGACGGCCCAATACTTCTCGGCCAAAGCCGCCGTGGGTTATTCCACCGGTCTGCGTCATGCGCTGTTTGAGCACATCCAGACGCTGAGCTTTTCCGAGATGGACACCATGGGCACCAGCACCCTCATCACCCGGATGACCAGCGACGTCAATCAGGTGCAGAGCGGATTGAACCTCTTCCTCCGTCTGTTCCTGCGCAGCCCCTTCGTGGTGTTCGGCGCCATGATCATGGCCTTTACGGTCAACTTCCGCGCCGCCCTCATCTTCGTGGTGGCTATCCCGTTGCTGAGCGTCGTGGTCTTCGGCGTCATGGTCATCACCCGGCCGCTGTATAAGTCGGTGCAGACCCGCCTCGACCGGGTCCTGGGCCTCACCCGCGAGAACCTGACCGGCGTGCGCGTCGTCCGCGCCTTCGACAAGGAAAAGAGCGAGGTGGACCGCTTCGAGGACGCCAATGAGCTGCTGACCAAAATGCAGCTCCACGTGGGCCACATCTCCGCCCTGATGAACCCGCTGACCTACGTTATCATCAACCTTGCCATCGTGGCGCTGCTGTATGCAGGCAGCATCGAGATCAACATCGGCGGCATGGCCTCCGGCGACGTCATCGCGCTGGTCAACTATATGAACCAGATCCTGGTCGAGCTGGTCAAGCTGGCCAACCTCATCGTTCAGGTGAGCAAGGCTCTGGCCTGTGCAGGCCGTGTGCAGGCGGTTCTGGACACCAAGCCCGGCATGGAGTTCCCGGCTGAGCTCACCGGCAATGTTCCGGCGGAAAAGGCCGGCGACGCCGTCTGCTTCGACCATGTGAGCCTGACCTACAAGGGCGCAGGCGCACCCAGCCTCTCTGACATCAATTTCACCGCCAAGCGCGGCCAGACCATCGGCGTCATCGGCGGCACCGGCAGCGGCAAATCCAGCCTCATCAGCCTCATCCCCCGCTTCTACGACGCCACCGAGGGCAGTGTGGAGATCATGGGCCGACCGGTCCGGCAGTACCCCCGCGCCGACCTGCGCGGCAAGGTGGCTGTGGTCATGCAGAAGGCCCAGCTCTTCGGCGGCACCATCCGCTCCAACCTGCTCTGGGGCAGCCAGAATGCCTCTGACGCTGACCTCTGTGCTGCGCTGGAAACGGCACAGGCTGCGGAGTTCGTGAAAGCCAAGCCCCTCGGCCTCGACGAGCCGGTGGAACAGGGCGGACGCAACCTCTCCGGCGGTCAGAAACAGCGTCTGACCATCGCCCGCGCCCTCGTAGGCAAGCCGGACATCCTCATCCTCGACGACAGTGCCAGCGCACTGGACTACGCCACCGACGCAGCCCTGCGGAAGGCTCTGGCCGCTCTGCCGGGCGATCTGACCGTCTTCATCGTCAGCCAGCGCGCCGCCAGCCTGCAGCACGCCGACCAGATCATCGTGCTGGACGATGGCCGCATGGTGGGCCTTGGCCGTCACGCCGAGCTGCTGGAAAGCTGCCCGGTCTACAAGGAAATTTACGAGAGCCAGTTCAAGAAAGGGGATGCGCAGAAATGAGTGCAAAAGCAAAAAGCAAGCTGACCCCTGAACAGCAGAAGGCCACCATGACCCGGGTGCTGCAGAAAATCAAGCCCTACGGCTTCTTCGTGGTGTGCAGCCTCATCGTGGCCGCTGTGAGCGTGGCGGCCCAGCTGTATATCCCCATCCTCTGCGGCAATGCCATCGACATGATGCTGGGCAAAGGTGCCGTGGACTTCGCGGGCGTGCTGCGCATCATCTACGAAATCATCGTGGTGGCTGTTGTCGCCGCCTTTGCGCAGTGGCTGCTGAGCGTCTGCAACAACCGCATCACCTTCGCAGTCAGCCGTGACCTGCGCAACGCCGCCATGCGGAAGATTCAGACCCTTCCCCTCTCTTACCTCGACAGCCATCCTTCCGGCGACATCGTGAGCCGGATGGTGGCCGATGTGGATACCTTCGCGGACGGCCTGCTGATGGGCTTCACCCAGCTGTTCTCGGGTGTGCTGACCATCCTCGGCACCCTGCTCTTCATGCTGCAGCAGAACATCCCCATCACGCTGGTGGTGGTCTGCATCACCCCCCTGAGCCTCGTTGTCGCCAGCTTCCTCGCAAAGCGCAGCTACAAGTATTTCCAGAGCCAGAGCACCGTGCGCGGCGAGCAGACTGCCCTTGTCAACGAGATGATAGAGGGCCAGAAGGTCGTGCAGGCCTTCGGCCACGAGGCCCAGAGCCTCGAGGCTTTTGACGAGGTGAATGGCCGCCTGCAGAACGTGAGCCTGAAGGCCATCTTCTTCTCCAGCATGACCAACCCCGCCACCCGCTTCGTCAACAACATCGTCTACGCAGGCGTCGGCCTCGTGGGCGCCATCTATGCCGTAGCCGGAGGCATCACCATCGGCCAGTTGAGCATCTTCCTGAACTACGCCAACCAGTACACCAAGCCCTTCAACGAAATTTCCGGCGTCGTGACCGAGCTGCAGAACGCTCTGGCCTGCGCAGCCCGCGTGTTCGAGCTGCTGGACGCCGAAGACCAGACCCCCGAAGCGGAGAACGCCGCAAAGCTCGTGCCGGACGGCCACGTCCAGATCGAGGACGTCTCTTTCCGCTATCTGCCCGACCGCCCGCTCATCGAGGGCCTGTCTCTGGACGTCAAGCCCGGCCAGCGCATCGCCATCGTCGGCCCCACCGGCTGCGGCAAGACCACCCTCATCAACCTGCTCATGCGGTTCTATAATGTCAACGGCGGCTCCATCAAAGTCTCCGGCACCGACATCCGGGACGTGACCCGCGCCTCCCTGCGCGGCAGCTACGGCATGGTGTTGCAGGATACCTGGCTCCGGGCGGGCACCGTGCGGGAGAACATCGCCTACGGCAAGCCGGATGCCACCCTCGACGAGGTGGTGGCAGCGGCCAAAGCTGCCCACGCCGACAGCTTCATCCGCCGCCTGCCCGAGGGCTACGATACCGTCATCGCCGAGGACGGCGGCAACATCAGCCAGGGCCAGAAGCAGCTGCTCTGCATCGCCCGCGTGATGCTCTGTCTGCCCCCGATGCTGATCCTGGACGAGGCCACTTCCTCCATCGACACCCGCACCGAGGTGCGTATCCAGGCAGCCTTTGCCCGGATGATGCAGGGCCGCACCAGCTTCATCGTGGCACACCGCCTTTCCACCATCCGGGAGGCCGACGTCATCCTTGTAATGAAGGACGGCCACATCGTGGAGCAGGGCGACCATGATACCCTGCTGGCGCAGGGCGGCTTCTACGCCAAGCTCTACAACAGCCAGTTCGAGGGCGTGGAGACTTAACGCTTCAACTGATAGCAATTCAACTTTTCAATGCACCAGCGGTGAATTGCATATCGCAAAGATGCCGTTTGAATGCTGCACTGATTTCTTGACTTGCGATAAAATTTGCGATAAACGATTTTGGGAAGGAATATAATCGTGTCGAAAGATGAATATTTGATTACAGATCCGCCCCTTAAAGCGCTGACTGTTTTTGCGATGCCGATGATCCTTGGCAGCTTTTTTCAACAAGTATACAATATGGCCGATTCCATAATCGTCGGTCAATTTGTTGGCTCCTCGGCACTTGCGGCTGTTGGTGCTTGTGCTGCACTGACCAATGTTTTTATTTGTGTGGCGCTTGGGGCTGGTGTGGGCGCAGGTGTGCTTGTAAGCCGCTGTTTTGGTGCAAAAAATTATGGTAGAATGAAAACCATTGTGTCAACGTCCCTGATCAGCTTTTTGATCTTAAGCGTTGTCCTTGGTGTCTTTGGCTTTGGCTTTTCCCATTTCATGATGAGCGGATTACAGACCCCTGCCGATATATTGGAAGAAGCAGTATTGTATCTGCGTGTCTACTTTGTGGGTTTCCCGTTTCTATTCATGTACAACATTCTTTCCACCATGTTCACTTCCATCGGTGAATCCAAAATTCCGTTGGGACTGCTGATATTCTCATCTATCCTGAATATTTTTATGGATCTCTGGATGGTGGCCGGTCTTGGTCTGGGGGTGTTTGGTGCAGCCCTTGCGACCTTGATCGCACAAGGAATTTCTGCCGTGTTTTCGTTTTTGATCTTTCTGTCTCGGACGCGGCAATACAAGAGCTCCTTTAGCAGGTTCGACCGGCAGGAGCTGTATTCCATGCTTCGCATTGCGGTACCATCGGTTTTGCAGCAGTCCACAGTGTCTATCGGTATGATGATCGTGCAGGCAGTGGTAAATCCCTTCGGCACACAGGCACTTGCCGGGTATGCGGCAACGATGCGGGTAGAAAATGTTTTTTCGCTGATCTTCGTATCCATCGGCAATGCAGTTTCGCCGTTTGTATCCCAGAATCTTGGCGCAAAGAAAATCGAGCGTATCAAAAAAGGTTATCATGCTGCACTGGTGTTGGATCTATGCTTTGCAGTTCTTGCTTTCGTGGTCATTGAAACACTGCACACACAGATCTCCTCGTTGTTCCTGGGAAAAGACGGAACCGCGTTGGCCTATCAGGTGTCCGGTGATTATATGAGATGGCTTGGTTACTTTTTCATCTTCATGGGCATCAAGATGGCAACCGATGGCGTTCTTCGCGGACTTGGAATCATGCGGCCGTTTCTTATTGCAAATATGGTAAACCTTGCGATCCGCTTGTCTGTTGCTTTGATTTGTGCACCGCGTTTTGGCATTGCTTTTGTTTGGCTTGCAGTCCCTGCAGGTTGGCTTGCAAACTTCCTTATTTCCTATGCGGCGCTCAGAAGATCACCGTTTCTGTTGTAGTTGGTTCATTGCAGTTTCAGCTTACAACAAAAAATGAGATAGGCCACCCCTTTCGGGGAAGTCTATCTCATTTTTTTCGTTGGGGCTATTTGCAACAGCCCCATTTTTGTTTGCTCTGTTTTATTTTTTGCGGGTCGGCAATAGTTTCTTTTTTTACCTGTTTTCGGCTTTCAGCACCGTTGCCTCAGCAGGCGGCGGTGTGAGGGTGGAGTGGGCCAGAATAAAAGCAGCGGCACGGCTGGATGCGATGCGCTGGGCGGCGCGGCGGCGGTCGTTGGAAGCGAAGGTGTGCTCCCCGTCCCGCTTTGCGTCCCAGTGGGCAAGCTCGTCATCCACCTCGGCTTCCGTCGGCCAGAGCTCTTCTTTCTGCGCCACCAGCAGCAGACCCATCCGGCTGCGCAGTTTGCGCTCGGCCTCGGCGTGGAGCCAGGCTCGGAATTCTTCCACGGTCTGGCCCTGCACCTTTAAGTACTGGTCGAAATTGACGCCGTTGGCCTGCATCCGCAGATTGAACTGGCGCTGCTCGGCAAAGTAGTTGCCGGCCACCAGCTGCTTGGGCAGCGGGCCGGTGACGTGTGTACCCAGCTGGGCGATGAGGGCCTGTTCGGCCACGGCGCGGGCCTGCTGGCAGCGCTGGGCATAGATGTCCTGCGTCACCCTGGCGCGGAGGGCGCGCTTGCCCTCGGCGTCGGCGGCGCGGTCTTCGTCACCGTGGCGGCGGTTTATTTCAAGCTCGATGGTCAGCTCCCGGATAGGCCGGGGCTGGATGGGCTGGGTAAAGCCGGTGTACTCTCCCAGTTCCAGCGGCGGCAGGCAGAAGAACTGCACCCCCGCCCGGAAGCCCTCGGCCCGGTTGACCGCCAGAAGTTCAAAATCCGGGTCGGTGACGGGCTGCAGATCGTTTTCTTTCATCAGCTGGGCGAACAGAGGCGAGAAACCCTCTAAAATGGCCCGATTGACCGCCGCCGTCAGCAGGTCGTCCTCGTCCTGCGGGGCGTCCGGGGCCGCCTTTTCGGCCTGCACCGCCGCTTCCAGCTCTTCTGCTGCGGCGGAAAAGACCACCCGGCAGTCACCGGGTTCTGCCATGCCAAAATGTTCGAGTTTCATTTTCTTCTCCCCCTCTCAGCGGACGATGCCGGCCATCAGCACCAGCAGCACGATGCCCAGCACGACGTACAGCACCTCGGCACCCAGGACGGACTTGTCCCCCTCGACGTACATCTCGGCGGGGTCGTCTGGGTTATAATAAAGAGTAACGACAGCCCCCTGTGCAAGCTCTCTGCCCTTGGCAGACTTGGGGTAATGGAGGCGGTGGGTGCCGCCAGCCGTGGAGAATTCCAGCAGGTAGGCTTCGCCGTCCCGGCTCTGGACAGTACCGGCCACAGCGGCCTCGACCTTTTCGCCCCTGGTCATGAGCTTGCGGCGTCTCGACCAGCTCCGCCATGCCATGTAGAACATGATGCCTGCACCGATGAGAAAGATAATGATGTTGAACATTCGCAGTTTCCCTCTTCCGTAAATAGTCCCGCCGGGCCGCTGCCCCGCAGGGGTAATATTTATTGTATCATACTCTGCCGGATTTTTCGCCCCATTCGGCCTATACGGAATGCAACAATTTTCGCAAAAAAATTTGTCGTACTATTTTTGCAGAAAATGCTTGACTTTCTTTGCACCTGTGGTATAATAAACATCGTTCCGAGCCGAACGGTGGCGAACAAAACAGAATATGCGGATATGGCGGAATTGGCAGACGCGTTAGATTCAGGTTCTAATCGGGGCAACTCGGTGGAGGTTCAAGTCCTCTTATCCGCACTCTTGAACGACAGCTTTCAAAAAGGCTGTCGTTTTTCTTTTACCCGTAGTCCTTTTGGAAACTTTCTATCAGCGGATAAGAGGACTTGAACAGCAGCTTTTACAGAGAAAGGACCCCCATGCAGAGAATCGACCTCTTCGGCGCAGCAGCCGCCTTTGAAACCGTACGGATGCCGGACGGCACGGAAGCGGCCATTCCAACAGAACACGCCGCAGTTCTCTATGTAAATGAACAGCCGGCCTTCCGGGTGGTATGCACACCCCAGCTTCTGCCGCAGCTGGCGCTGGGGCGGCTGCTGACCGAAGGATGGATCGCCTCCGCAGAGGAAGTGGAACAAATTGCCGTCTGCGCGGAAGGCTTGAAAGTCAATATCTACCTGAACCACCCGCTGACGGCCCGCCGCGCAGCGGCGCAGGAGGTTTCCAGCTGCTGCACCGACAATGTCGCGCTGGGCAGTCCGGTGGAAGCGCAGCCGCTGCGCGCGGTGCCGCATCTGGACCTGCAGCCGGGGTGGGTGGATGCC
>OJJX01000617.1_pt1 | contig 15264 bp, 10 predicted proteins | sample 1596411 | NCBI WGS metagenome assembly OJJX01 (sample SAMEA4350136, study PRJEB24818) | metagenome | biome: human; feature: gut; material: faeces | place: Denmark | collected 2013-09 | reverse complement strand
CTATAATATAAATACACCGCAGGAGCGTCTGTCCCCACACCCCTAGGTATATTTTAACATTTCGTTCCTTTTGATATGCGGAAGGCCTTAAGTAAAATTTTACATAAGGCCTTCCGCATATCAAAAGGAACTTTGAAAACACTCCCCATATTCCACTTTACCGAGCAGCGTATCGAAGTCTTCTGCTGCTTCATCGCCTATAAAACAGCAGAAGACAGATTAAAATAACAAAACGCTTTCACCGGTATCCAACCATTCCGACATCAAACGATAGTATGCCGGATATTCGGCCGGAGTTATCAATTGCTTTTTCAGTTTCAAGGTACGGACAATCTTTATCTCCTTTGCCGCTTTTTTCACTGTAACTCCTACGGTACCTACCGGATTATCAATCTTCTTATCAGTCGGCAGCACTACCGGCCTCATCCCGTCAGCAACTTTCACAATACAAGTATAAGTTTCATCAGGTAAATATCTCAATAACAGATTAACCGGGCGAGTCGTATTTACAACTGTTGAACGTCCTTCATAAGCAGCCCAACCATTCCGCGCCTGTGGCAGTTCAAATTTCCGGTAACCTGCTTCCAAAGTTTTTCCGGCTTCTGCCGTCACTCGTAATGTGTCGGTTTGCGAAATAACATGGGAAACTCCTTCCAAAGTCACCGGCCGGGCGTCCATGTTGACAACAGATACAAAATCCTGTATATCGGCAATAGCATTATCAGCAACAAACAGTCTGCTGACAGCAGCGAGTCCTGCCGCATCCTTATCTTCTGTTTTAGGAAAGACAGCCTTTACTTCGGCCTGAATGCCGCTTGCCTGTTGCAAAGCAGCCAGCAAAGCCGCTTTCTCCGCTTCCGTTCCATAAGCCGAACGAATCACTTCGGCAACCGGACGCAAACGATACCCGGTTTGTGACAATGACAAACGGCAGTTTCCTAATCCTTGCACGTAAGCAGTGAGTTGTTTCGTTTTTTGCTCCGGACTTTGTGTATTGGCAGTCAGCCTCTTTGCCAGTTCAGAAACTTCTTTGTCGTTACTTTCAAATTGCCGTTTAATCACTTTCAACGCATCGGCTTTTGAAGCATACGTAGAAGCCACAATAGCCTGTACGTTACCTGCCGGCAAAGAAACAGCAAGCATACTAGGACGAGGTTGCACATTCTTCAACGCCCAGGTCACAGTCTTTACACCACCCGCTGTTTTCACCACCGGAACAGCTTTTCCATTCAATAACTCATAATGCAAAGGTTTGTTTTCGGGTACCGATACCGAAAGCACATACTCCCTGATAGGAGATAATTCCTCTATCTGCTCGCACACATCCAGTTCGGGAAGATAACCCGGACGGGTAATAACCGAGTAATCCAGATAAATAGTAGCTCCCAGCTCCAATCCGGTATGGACTACAACCATTTCTTTCAGACCATTATATGCCGGAGCATCGGCTGCAGCAGAAGGAAGTACCTCAACAAACGCGTTTTCGGGCGTCTTAACGATATTGCCATCTTTCTGACGGGTATACGATTCGTGAATCTTCAATTCCTGAAACTCCGGATTGTAAACAATAAAACTTTCGCCATACAGACGATTCATTGCCGTATGGGTAAACAATGTCAGTTCCTTTTGTACACGCATCTCCTGGCTACCGTCAGTATGCAAGATGTACGTTTTGTGCAATTTCCCGAATTCGGCTTCGGATACCGCTTTTGCCGGAGCTACCATAAATAAGAGTACCACCAGCGTAACTATATAATAATGTATATTTTTCATTCTGCTCTACTTTTTAATCACTAAATATTCACCATACGCTTTGTGCGCATTCACAGCATTACGGAAACTATCCCAATCAGCAGCCTCATAAACACGTTTCTTCAAAGCCAGTTTGTTGTGAAGCAGCACTTTGTTTCCTTGCTGCGCCAATGAACCTTCAAAATCGGCTCCCGTACCTTGCATTGTCTCATTCTTGTCGGCATTCGCCAGCTTGTATCCTGCCGGAAGTTGAATCGTTTCATCCAGTTCAACCAAACGCGAACATCCATCTTTAAAACCATACTTACGCTCTTCCAGTGAAGTATCGATACGCAAATAAGAGCGTACCTGATTATAAAGGTTATTCATCACCAACGGACGGAAGAACATCTCCTTCTCACCTTTCAATGCATAGTCCGGTATTTCATAACGGAAAGTGATTTTAATAGGTGCTGCCTGATAGTCTTTAGGATTCTTGCCGTAGTCTACGCTCAGCAATTTAGCTTTGGGAGATATGGCTAAAAGCTGGCTTTCCATTGTATTTTTCCATTCGCTCCGGAATCCGGTAGTAAAGATACGGCGGATATTACTGTCACTCTGCCCCTCGGCGGTAAGAGTGAAAGTACCGCGCAAAGTACCGTCTGCATCCAAGCGGTTATCGGCTTTGATACGCACATAATGATTTTCGGGAGCTGAAACCGGAGTGATACACAAATCAGAACCTTCGGGCACACCCGGCAGATAGTTCTGCTGCTGTTCGGCACTGCTCCATAGTTCGCGACAGAAAGGAACCCAGGTAGGATCGAGTGGCATGTATGTTCCGTTGCTCAACTTCACCACTGCCACACAGTGATTAAAATGGTCGGCAGGAATGCTTTCCACACGGCTACCCGCCATTGTCATAGCCGGATAGGCTTCGAAACCGGCCATGCGCAGGAAAGAAATCAGTGTACCCGCTATGTCTTTACAGACTCCGCAACGGTCGGTATAGTTCATCTTGGTATTGTGAAGTGTAAAGCCCTCTCCTTTTCCCATGGATATACCGGCATAACGGATATTATCAGCCACCCAATGAGTCAGCACGGCAATCTTTTCCATTTCGGTCTTCTTGCCTTTTATCAGTTCATCCACTTTTTTCTGCGCTTCGGGCAGTGGGGCAAAACTACCATAGTCTTCATTCACTTTGTTGAACCACAAAGATTTGTCTTTCCATTGAGGAGTGGAAGACATCATCAATTTGGGAGCTGCATCGAAAAGATCCACCATATTCGGCTCTCTGCCGAAAGGCATTACATTATCCATGGCAAAAGTGTATACCTTGCTATTATTTTCATAACGCATGGACGAAGCACATTCCCCCTGATAGAACTGGAATTGCAGTTCTTTCTCCATAGGAACAGCTACTTTATAAACTTTACGCACGGTGGGGGCAGCGCTCCAGAAAGGAACAATATCATAAAATTGCCCGCGCATAGGCGGGATAAAACGAGAATCGTCTTCATCACCGGCTCCAAGCAACGCATAAGTGAACCCCTTCTTGGCTATCTCATAATCCACAACATCACCGGGTTGCAAAGCGCCGATTTCGAGCATTATTTGTCTCGCTCCCCAATAAATAGCCCGGGCAGGAGCAGCATAATCACAGGTTTTCTTTACATCCAGTTCGTCAACCTTGCCATTGGCACGATAGACGGTTACACGCTTAAACTCGGCATAGGCGGTCAGAGGGTCATAATCGTATTTAATTACCCGGTTAGCCACTGCCCCTCTCGGAGTCTGTACTTTAATCACTTTACACACAGCAAACGAGCCTTGCCCGGTAGGTTGGACAGATACCAACGTGCTATCCAGCAATGTCACGTAATCGGATGTTTCATAAGTCTTTCCCTTCGCAGTATTTTCATAAGATTTCCAGCTTTGAGCGAGCGCCGTAGCCGAAGAAAGAAGGAAACAAGCTAATGTAACTGATAGTTGTTTTCTCATGTTTTTTACTTACATTTTATTTATAGGAACAAATGTAAGTAAAATCTTTGAGTATGCGAAGTTTATCTCCGATATTACTTATCGCGTCATGTGTAATCAGGGCGTTCGCCGAATATCACATCCAGCAGAAACAGAAATTAACTCGTGCGTAGTGTATTCCCCTGAATCTTTCCCAATATTTTGGGAAATTGCCAAAAGAACAACAACGTACAACATATCGCCGCTGTCGCGTCGGATATAGCTTCAGCCGCATATACACCTGTCACTCCCATAAAATGCGGCAATATCAATGCCAGCGGAATCAACAGTATTGCCTTACGCAACAAAGCAATGAAAATAGAAATCCGAGCCTGTCCTAACGCTACAAACATATTCTGGCAGGCACGCTGCAATCCGAAAATAGTCATACCGCCCAAAAATACAGGCATCGTCCAACGGACTGTTTCAATCAGTCTTTCGTCACTCGTAAACGCGGAAGCTACCGTTGAAGGAAACAGAATCATGAAAAGCATTAATAACAGGTTGAAAGAGAACATGGTTATCAGCACAATACGGAAGCATTCTTTTACACGCTGCTTATCGCCGTGCCCATAGTTATAGCTTATTATCGGAACAAATCCCTGTGCGAATCCGGTCAGTGGTACACTGGCAAACTGCATCGCACTCTGCAGAATTGTCAATGCACTGATGTAGATGTCTCCGAACTCTTTCAGGCTGCTATTAAGCACAAACCCGACCAAGCTCTCCGTGCTCGCCATAATGAACGGAGAAACTCCCAAAGCCAATATGGAAAGGATTATTTTTCTGTCCAGTTTCATATAAGGTTTCTCCAAAGGCAGAGAGGCGCGTTTGGAAAAAAGGAAAGTCAGTACCCAGGCCGCACTGCAAGCCTGTGAAAGCACTGTGGCCAAAGCTGCTCCTTTCACACCCATATTAAACCCAAAGATGAAGATAGGGTCAAGGATAATATTCAGCAAAGCACCGATCAGAACGGAAAACATAGCAATGGCAGGACGCCCTTGTGCATTAATAAAGCTGTTCAGTCCTGTCGATATTTCTACAAATATAGTACCCAGCAGATAAATGGAAAGATAATCCACGGCATACTCCAATGTATTCGCCGAAGCTCCCGTGAAAAGGAGAATGGGTTCCATAAATGTATATGCGATAAAAGACGTAAGCAAGGTAAACAATATCAGAAGGACGAAACCATTTCCCAATATTTTACCGGCACGCACACGATCTCCCTGCCCGAGCGCAATGGCGGCTAACGGCGCACCACCGCCACCGACAATCGCAGAAAAAGAGGAAATCAAAATAATGAGGGAAGTAGTCACTCCGACACCGGCAAGCGCATCGGTTCCGATGCCCGGAATATGTCCGATATATACACGATCGACAATGCTATAAAGCAGATTGACAAACTGCGCAGCTACTGCGGGAAGTGCCATTTTAAAGATGAGCGGCAACATACGTTCCGTCCCCAGCCGTTCTTCGTATTTATTTATCATTCTACGCTTCTTTTTCTTAAATTGGCTGCAAAGTTACAAGAAAAACAAGCTTCCCGGTTTAAAGTAGAAGGATAAAATACTTTTTGTACTCTATCGATTCTTTTTTGTATTCAAAATGAGCTAAAATATCTGCCCGAGAAGCTGTACCATAAAGCTGAAAAGTATAGCATCGATCTACCACCCGCAACAGATATTATGTGGCTGTCGGCATAGCTACGGAAAGTTATTCCTACTCACTAAGAAGTACAAAGCCATAAGTTTCTTGGCGTTTCCATAGTTAGAAACTTCAGTTTCAACGCTTAGAAACTTTAGTTTCCATACGCAGAAACTCTAGTTTCCCTATAGAGAAACTCCAGTTTCCAGCCTTGAAAACCGAGTTTCAACGTTTGGAAACATTTTCTCATCCATAGACTTATGTCTATTATAACTGTTTAATAAGTTTTTTCTGATAAGCAATACGTTCTGTTCCGTTCTTCACATAAATAATGCCGCAGCGCTGAAAGCCGTATTTTGTCAGAATATGTTGCATCACTTTATTGTCCTGATGTGTATCGACACGAATATTGCCCCATTGTTCAAAACACCAGTTCAGGCAGGCATCTGATACTCCTTTCCGTTTACCGTTTGTTGCTAAACGGTGGATCACGCCATACGGTTCGTCATTGAGCCAGTTCCCTTCATAAATATGCTGGTAGGTAGGATCTTCACCTAAAATAAAACAAAAAGTTCCCAAGATTTCCCCCTGACCGTCCATACAGACAAAGCTATGGCCGTCTTCTATTTCCTGACGAATCAACGCTTCGGACGGATAGCCGCCAATCCATTGAGTTACATTTCCGTTTGTACGCATAAAGGCACGGGCATAATCATATATCTCCATGACTCTAGGAAGATCTTTTAGTTCGGTAGCTCTGATTTTCATCACTTAAAAAAGTTATTTAAAAGAATACGATAAGTCAGCAATAGAATTATTCGTTGATTGCTCCGCAATGGGGGCAGACACCTTTTTCTTTCAACTTCTCCCCGCAATGCCCGCAACAATATTTATAACGACTATTCCAATATACTTTCTTTACAAAAACAAGAATAAAAAGGATGAGGAATAAATAACCTATGTATATATGCGCCATTAAAATAAAGAAGAAATAGCAGAATATACAACAGGACATCAGTCCCAGCAGATAAAAGATTGCCGCTGCGGGGGTCAACTGCCGGAATAAATCGTCAAGCACTGCCAGGGAGACTATCACGAACAGCCAGATACTCAACAAAAAGACTGAAAGAATAAAAGGAACTTTAAAAGGCGACAAAGTAGGATTGAAATAGAAATGCTCCCATGTGTCCGGCACAAACACCTGCATTGATTCATAAACCGTTGCACTGAAGGCCATTAACAGACACAGGAATAACGGATAAACACTGTCAATATCATTGAAATACACCATTTGCAACTGCTTCCGACGGAAGGCACGAAGCAGATAGACACCGACAAAAAGTGCAAAGATAACCACAAAATAGGAGGCGTGCGTATCACTAAACAAATGAATGGCCTGAGAAATACTATCCGTAGGGACAAAAGATCGTTTCAACTCCACTTCGCGTATCCACCCCTGTTCATCCTGCGTATGTGCCAGCTTCACCCAAACGCTATCTACACTATCGGCAGGATGTACGGCAAACTCGGCCACTACCACACGATCTCCCCGATAAAGATTTATGTACGTATCCTTGATAGGCAGGCACTCCAGCAAAATGGAATCTGCCGTTAACTCCAGATTCGTATTCCATGTATAGTGCCGTTCATAAAGGTAATTCAAAGAGTCCTTCGTTTTCTGCGGCATTTCTTCGGAAGAAAGATTGGGGCGGGCATAATGGCAGGACGAAAGAAAAAACAAGCACAACAGCAAACTCACCACAGAGGACACGGAGGATACAGAGAAAAGTGTCTCCTTCCACAAGCCATTCCAACAGGCAGTTACAAAAGAAAGGGCAGAAGCTCCATATCCTCTGTGTCGTCTGTAACGAATCATTCTGCGGTGGTTCATTCTCATTGCGCTGCTTTTACTTTCATTTGACAATTCTTGCAATCGAACTCAAGACGGAACCGCTTTCCGTCATTCGACACCAGGAAATAGGGTTCTCTATAAGGCGACCGCACACGTTGATGAATGGGACACCAACCCATACTATACCGCAAACAATGTTTGCAGAACATCAGTACCGCATCTTCCACCCGTTCTTTTTCATAAGCCCCGGCAATCTGTTGTACGCCATGTTCCTGATAAAAAGAGGCGGCACGGGTATTCATCACATTTCCCAAATACGTCAATGCGGTTTGCGGAAAAGCATGGTTGGTCGGTTTCCATACGGCGCGTTCCTGATGATAATTAATCCGGCGGGCAGCTATCAGTTTTTCCACTGCCTGACGACGGAAATCTGCCAATACGGAAGACGGCAGGAACCAGTTATCTGCAAAGGAGATTTCTATCTTCTCCGCTTCGAAAGGCGTATTGCCCAGTTTGGCAAGCTGAGTCCTCAAATGATCCGTTTGCGGCGTCCGTGCCAGTTCCTTTTCACGGGGAAGAGAAAGTGTCACACTATTATCATCTTCATCTGTCAGTGTCAGAGAAAAGCCGAAGTTATTATCGGCCAGTAATATACTTACGGACAGCTTTCTTTCGGCCGACTTACGGGAAAGTATACGTTCAAATTCCTGGTCAAAGTTACGGTAAAGTCTGGTGCGCGGCTTGATTTGCGGCATTTCCTGCGGATAGAGCTTGTTGCCGTCGACACGATTGATACGGAAGCCCTGCAAACGCCCTTGCTCGTCAATATAGCAGACACCGTCGCCGTTATTGAATGATTTCAATCCGGCAACAGTCAAATAGTTTCCACGTGCCTCTTTCATCGTGCCCATTTCTTCTCCCAAAGATTTCGGTGTATCGAAAGAGAAGATTTCCTTATCACGGCCATGCAGAAAATAATGGGTAAATCCCCGACTGAAACTCTTGTCGAGTTGCGGCCGGAAGTCAAAGCGGCAAGTCCCTGAAGAGGCCCGTACATATTCCTGACGACGGGCAAAGATAGCATCCAGTTTCTGCCGATAAGTAGCCGTGACGTTCTTCACGTAAGATACATCTTTCAACCGGCCTTCTATCTTAAATGAGGAAGCTCCCGCATCCAACAACTGTTCTAACTCATCACTCTGGTTCAAGTCTTTTAATGAGAGCAGGTGTTTATCCTTGACCATCACTTTCCCATCCGAATCTACCAGACTGAAAGGCAAACGGCAAAACTGCGCACACTCTCCCCGGTTGGCGCTACGCCCGAAACAAGCCTGGCTGACATAGCACTGCCCGCTATAACTGACACAAAGAGCCCCATGTACAAATACTTCCAAAGGAACTTCCGGGCAAGTATCATGTATCTTTTTTATCTCACGCAACGATAATTCCCGAGCCAGAACCACCTGACGGAAACCGGCCTCCTTCAAAAACTTAACCTTCTCCGGCGTGCGATTATCCATTTGCGTACTGGCATGAAGCGGTATCGGCGGAAGATTCAACTGCGTAATCCCCATATCCTGCACAATCAATGCATCCACACCTATCCGGTACAAAGCATGAATCATCTCTTCCGTCTCCTGCAATTCTTCTTCTTTCAGAATCGTATTGACAGTAACATAAATGCGGGCATTATACAAATGGGCATGTTTTACCAGTGCTTCAATATCTTCCAAAGAGTTTACAGCCGCTGCACGGGCACCGAATTTGGGTGCACCGATATATACGGCGTCCGCCCCATGATTTATGGCTTCAATTCCGCACTCCAAGTTTTTTGCGGGAGCCAGAAGTTCTATCTTACGCTGCTTTATCATTCAATATCATTAATGTTGTAAGGCGTTTCCTGATAAACAAAATAGTTCAGCCAGTTGGAGAACAACAAGTTGGCATGAGCACGCCAACGTACCAAGGGGCCTTTATCGGGATCATCGTCTACGTAATAATTACGAGGTATTTCTATTGGCAAGCCTTTATCCCGATCACGACGGTATTCGGTATCCAGTGTCAGCGGAGAATACTCCGAATGTCCGGTCACGAAAAATTCACGTCCGCCGCGAGCCATTACCATATATACGCCTGCATCTTTCGATTCGGAAAGCAAAGTCAGCTCCGGAACTTTCAGAATATCTTCTCTCCTCACCTCTGTATGACGGCTATGCGGCACATAGAAGCAATCGTCGAAACCACGGAAGATAGAATGGAAAGGTTGTAGTACCCGGTGCTCGAAAATACCGAACATCTTCTTCTCCAACGGATATTTGGGCACACCGTAATGATGATACAATCCGGCTTGCGCAGCCCAACATATATATAAGGTGGATGTGATGTGCGTACGTGCCCAATCAAAGATTTCGGTAATCTCATCCCAATAAGTCACCTCCTCGAAATCCATCTGTTCCACAGGAGCACCGGTAATAATCATACCATCGTACTTCTCGTGACGCATCTGGTCGAAATCGGTATAGAACGTTTTCATGTGCTCTATCGGCGTATTCTTGGAGGTATGGCTCTTGATCTTCATAAAGGAGATCTCTACCTGAAGAGGTGTATTCGAAAGCAGCCGCACCAAGTCTGTTTCTGTCGTAATCTTCAACGGCATCAGGTTCAGAACTACAATCCTCAACGGACGGATGTCCTGTTGCGTAGCACGGGAAGTGTCAATCACGAAAATATTTTCTTCCTTCAATAGCTCTATCGCAGGGAGTTTGTCGGGTAAATTTAAAGGCATAATCGCTATATATTAGTAATTTGGCTGCAAAAATACGAAAAATATAGCAGATATTAGGGATGTTGCTTATTTAGAAGACGTACAAATTAAGTCAATTTAATCATAGAAGCATAACAACTAATCAATAAAAGCCTTATTTTTGCCGGAGAAATTAGTACTAATAATTTAAATCTTAGAAAAATGGCTTACGTAATTAGTGACGATTGTATTGCTTGCGGAACTTGTATCGACGAGTGTCCGGTAGAAGCTATCTCTGAAGGTGATATCTATTCTATCAACCCGGATGTATGTACTGACTGTGGTACTTGTGCAGATGTTTGTCCGTCTGAAGCAATTCACCCGGCTGAATAATACAATCTACAAAAAGTATAGGCTGCTTTCCACGGAAGGCGGCCTTTTTTATTTTCCGGCACCGGATGATTTACGAAATAATTAAATAAACAGGGCGCGAATTACATAATGCAAATCGCGCCCTTATCTTTTTAAGCTATGAGTCTTATTTCAACTTAGCCAACGCTTCTTTAATACGGCGAATAGCTTCTACAATGTTTTCGTCACTTGTAGCATAGCTCATACGGATACATTCAGGAGCACCGAATGAAGTACCGCCTACACAAGCCACGTGAGCATCTTCAAGCAAGTACATTGCCAAGTCGTCCGAATTTTCAATCTTACGTTTACCGTTGCTCTTTCCAAAGAAGTAGCTACATTTCGGGAACAGGTAAAAAGCACCTTGCGGCACGTTCACTTCAAATCCCGGAACTTCCTTAGCCAACTTCACAATCAGGTCACGACGACGTTCGAAAGCTTTCTGCATTTCTTTCACCGGTTCCTGCGTACCTGTATAGGCTGCCTCAGCTGCTTTTTGAGATACGGAACAAGGACCTGAAGTGTATTGTCCCTGCAACTTATTGCAAGCTTTTACAATCCATTCCGGACCGGCGATGAAACCTATTCTCCAGCCTGTCATGGCATAAGCCTTGGATACACCGTTCACAATCACTGTACGTTCCTTCATTTCCGGGAACTGTGCAATGCTCTGGTGTGCACCGATATAATTGATATGTTCGTAAATCTCGTCAGCAAGCACTATCACCTGAGGATGTTTTGCCAATACAGCAGCCAGTCCTGCCAATTCTTCCTTACTATATACAGACCCTGTCGGATTCGACGGAGAGCAAAGAATCAATGCCTTTGTCTTCGGAGTAATAGCAGCTTCCAATTGTTCCGGTGTAATTTTGAAATCCTGTTCGATGCCGGCAGAAACAATCACGGGAGTACCTTCCGCCAGTTTCACCATTTCAGGATAACTCACCCAATAAGGAGCCGGCACAATTACTTCGTCACCCGGATTAACCAGTACGAGGATTGCGTTACAAACTGATTGTTTTGCACCATTCGCACATGAAATCTGAGCAGCTGTATATTCCAGACCGTTCTCTTTTTTCAGTTTCTCAACAATAGCATTGCGCAAAGCCGGATAACCCGGTACCGGAGAATAACGAGAAAAGTTATCATCAACGGCTTTTTTAGCAGCTTCCTTGATGTGGTCAGGAGTATTGAAATCCGGTTCTCCTACACTTAAGTTAATAACATCAACGCCTTGTGCCTTAAGCTCATTGCTCTTTTGCGACATGGCAAGCGTCGCCGAGGGCGACAAGCTGTTCAAACGATCTGATAATTGATTCATTTTGTATCTATTTTATTGTTGTTGAGTGAAATTCGCTGCAAAATAAGCGATTATATTTGATATATGAAAACGAAATGGCAATTTACTTATTAAAATGTAATGTATGCCCCATTCTTTCTTTCTTTGTTCTCAAGTATCGTTCATTATACGGGTTAGGAACTGTTTCAACAGGTACATTTTCTACTATTTCCAATCCATAGGCTTCCAGCCCTACACGTTTCACCGGATTATTTGTCAAAAGTCTCATCTTATGTACCCCCAGTTCGCGAAGAATCTGCGCACCTACTCCATAATCGCGCTCATCAGCAAGGTGTCCCAAGCAAATATTAGCGTCAACGGTATCCATGCCGTCTTCTTGAAGTTTATAAGCTTTCATCTTTTCCATTAAACCGATACCACGACCTTCCTGGTTCAGATAAACAACGACACCTTTTCCTTCTTTTTCAATCATCTCCATTGCTTTATGCAACTGCTCACCACAATCACAGCGCTGTGAACCGAGAATATCTCCGGTAGCACAGGACGAATGGACACGCACCAAGATCGGTTCATCTTCATTCCATGTACCTTTAAATATAGCCATGTGTTCCAATCCGTTCGATTTCTGACGGAAAGGGATCAGACGGAACGCTCCGTGTTCGGTAGGCATATTTACTTCTACCCCTTTTTCTACAATTGATTCCTGCTTCAGACGGTAGACTATCAGGTCGTGAATAGAAATCAGTTTCAATCCGTGTTCGTCCGCCATTGCGCGAAGTTCGGGAAGACGGGCCATTGTGCCGTCATCGCTCATGATTTCCATTAGAGCACCTGCCGGATAAAGGCCGGCCAAACGTGCCATGTCAACCGTTGCCTCTGTATGTCCGGCACGGCGAAGTACTCCTTTTTCCTGTGCGTACAACGGATTGATATGTCCGGGACGTCCGAAAGTGGCCGGTGTAGAAGCAGGATCAGCCAATGCCTGAATCGTAGCGGCACGGTCAGCAGCAGACACTCCCGTTGAACAGCCTTCCAACTTATCAATCGTAACCGTAAAAGGAGTTCCCAATACAGAAGTATTGTCGCTCACCTGATGCGGCAAATCCAGTTCCTTGCAACGGGATACTGTGACAGGTGCGCAAAGTACTCCACGTGCGTGTTTCAACATAAAGTTAACTTTCTCGGGAGTTATTTTTTCAGCGGCAATAATCAGGTCACCCTCATTTTCGCGGTCTTCATCATCTACTACTATAACAAACTTGCCTTCTTTGAAGTCAGCAATCGCATCTTCTATTCTATCCATTTTAATTTCTTCCATAACACTCTTATTTATTAATTTTCTGTATGATGAATTGAACTTGTTCATTGTTTTTTATAATCCGTTCCATGTCTTTATCCAGACGAATGCGGAATGCCCAGATACGGAAATAGAAAAATAGCCCGACAGGAAAAATAATCCCGGCTACCAAATTCAGCCAATAGATATGGAACGGACGTATATGAGCAGAAACGGGAATGACCGGATAATTGTTTAATGCTCCTATCAAAGTGGCCGACTTAGTGTTAGACATTTCTTCCACCAATACCTCCAGTTTTTCATTGATAGCCATTACCTCATCATCCTTCTCAGTAGACATCCACAATTTGAAGTAATTCGGTGCTTTTGTCAAACGATTTTTGGTAATATATGCCCTACACTCTGCTGTGAGCGATTCCAAATCACTAGGGATACGCTCATAATCAGGATCATTTATAATAACTTCTTTCTTAAATAGATGACGTACACTGCGGATTCCCAAAACCTTTTTAAACCAGTTAATATACGCATCGGCATTCAACACCACAGAATCCTTATTGGATTTATAAGTCAGAAAGATGCCTAATGGAGCAAGCACGGCACTACTTGTCCACATCCCCATCCACACGATCCATTTACCGTCACGTGCCATTTTATATCCCGTATTGTCAATGATATAATAGATGATAAATACCAATACCGATACAATGACAGGCATTCCCAAGCCTCCCTTACGGATAATACCTCCCAACGGAGCCCCGATAAAGAAGAACAACAGACAAGAAAGGGAAATCGTTATCTTCTTATGCCACTCCGTCTTATGTTTCCGGATAGCGTAGTCATTAGTCTCCATCGTATAGCTCTTGAAAGTCAAATCGCTAGCCATGTTTTCCGCACGGCTAACAGCGGAAGATATCACCTTTTGTTTTTGCATTAAAGGCGACACTTCATAAAGACTATCCACATTGTATTCCTGAATATCCGCCTTTTCTATTTTGGCGGTGTCTTCTTTTGTCAATCCGTAAGACGCACGGAAATTTCCTTCGGCCACTTCCTTATAATACTGTCTTCCGATACTATCTCCTAGTACTTTCATAGAGTCAATGGAACTTTGCAATTGCGCCATATCCTTAGCACTGGATTGCCGCCCCATGATATCACCGTCAACCATATTAAAATCGGAGTCAAACTCAATAATCGTGTGCTTCTCCCTGAACGACTCACGGCGGTAAGGCACATTCTGAGATTTCATACTCTGTGCTTTCAAATTCTCGAATAAGTCTCCGCTATATAGATGCAACCAAAGATGCTGTTTGTCCGCAGTCATTTCCAGACGTCCGGAATCTGCATAAATAACACGTGCTTTCTCAAACCCTTCTTTCAGATCATAGATAAGCACATCATACAACATACCCGTTTTCCGGTTTTTCTTGGCAATTTTCAGATTATAATCGGGAATTTCGGAATAGAAAACTCCTTCCGGAATATCCAATTCCGGTGATTTCTGGCGCATGGAATATAATAATGTATATAGCTTGACTTGGACAACGGGCATTACGTTGTTTTGGAAGAAAAAGGCTCCCACGCTCACGAATAGGAGCGTTACGATCAAAGGACGCATGATATGTATCAATGATACCCCGGCAGACTTCATGGCCAGTAATTCCAGACGTTCCCCTAAATTTCCAAAAGTCATTAATGAGGCTAATAGAATAGCCAAGGGAAGTGCCATTGGGACAAGGAACAAAGCCGCATACATAAACATCTCCGCTAATACAGGGATGCCAAGGCCTTTTCCCACCATATCGTCGATGTATCGCCAAAGAAATTGCATCAACACAATAAACAGACAAATACCGAATGTCATAAGAAACAACGGCAGGAATGTCTGCAGCATAAATGTATATAATCGTTTTATTCTCAACATTGCCTAATCTGGTTGAAGTGGCAAAAGTAGTGTAAAAAACGATAACACCCCACAGATTTCTGTAAAACTACTCTAAATACCAAGCGTTCGCTTCAAATCTTCCACTTGCGAGTCCCATAAATTAATGGAATCTTTTTTCTCCCCGGGTTCGGAGAAATCCGTAATCTCAAGTGCCGTAGAACCTGTTAATTCGATTGTATGGATTATAAATTCGAAATAAGCGTTCTCATCTTCCTCGTCTACCCAGCGGTAACGGATAAAGTTCTCCGGCTTGGAGTCGATCACTGTTGCCTCTTGGGCCTCTTTACTCCATTTAAAGGTATAGAGATTATCA
>OJJX01000610.1_pt1 | contig 15435 bp, 20 predicted proteins | sample 1596411 | NCBI WGS metagenome assembly OJJX01 (sample SAMEA4350136, study PRJEB24818) | metagenome | biome: human; feature: gut; material: faeces | place: Denmark | collected 2013-09 | reverse complement strand
GAATACTCGTACTCGAAGCGGGACTAATATAGTTACATTCAAACATATTAAAACACATTTATAACTACTTATAAAACAACATAATAAGAAATCCAAAAAACAATGCAAAGGTAATAAAATGTAATAGAATAACAAATAATTGCCCGTAAATTTGCCCGTAAAATTAGATATCATTATATTTGCCAGATATAAAAACGGAAGTTATGGCAACATACAGATTTGAGCTTAATGACAAACCTTCAAGAAATGGCAAATATGCCGTTTTCCTCCGTGTGACAGTCAATGGAAAGAGAAAGAAATTCAAAACGCCAGTTGAGGTAAACAGAAAATCTGACTGGAATCCAACCCCAAAAGGGGATAATTGGATAAGACCATCTGAACCTAATTCTAAAGTTTGGAATCAAACATTATCTAAAACCATAGAGAAGGCAAAGAAGACTTACGAAGAACTTGCCAACAATGGAGCAGTTACGTCTGAAAAAGTTATATCTGGAATTAATACAGAATCAAATGTATTTTCATTTATTTCCTTCGCAGAGTCTTTTGCAAAAAGCACCTATGAGTCAGGAGAATACCGAACATACACAAAGTACATCACCCTTCTGAACAAATTAAAATTCTTCATCAATGGAGTAAATCCTGAAAGCATCCTTACTATCCCTCGAAATGGAAAGGAATTAGAAATACATCTGGGTAAACTCAAAAAGGATTTACTTTTCAACGAAATCACTTTGTCTTTTTTAAATAAATTCAAAGCCTACCTTAAGAAAATCCCAAACTCAAAAAACGCTGAACTAACCTTGCATCAGAACACTATAAGCAAGCAGTTTGACAATTTTAAAAGCCTCTACAATAAAGGCAGAATAGAACTCAAAGAGAAAGGACTATCAATTAAAGATAACCCTTTTGACGACTTCGAGTGTGAAACCATTGATACCAATAAAGAAAAGCTAACTTGGGAAGAAATAGAACTATTGAAAAAATTGAGTTTAGAAGAAAATAGCTTAATATGGCATTCTCGCAACTGCTTCCTGCTAGCATTTTATTGTGCAGGAATGAGAGCCGGTGATCTAATTCAGTTAAGAGGAACAAACATACTATATGAGCATGGAGACTGGCGTATTAGTTACCGTATGGATAAAACAGCTACTACAAAAGAGATACTTCTTCTTCCTGAGGCTTTGGAAATAATAACAAAGTACACAGACTTACAAAACCGAACATCCAATTATATATTTCCGCTATTAGATAATAATGCAAACTATGCAAAAGCTATCACGTGGGAAGATAAAGAACGACTACCACATGAAGTAAAGAAACATCTTCTTCAACAAGTCAATAGTAAAAACAGCTTATTAAATAAGTATTTGAATAAAATGGCAGAAATGGCAGGAATTACCAAAAAGATAAGCATGCACATTGCACGGCATTCATTTGCAAACATTGCCAGGCAGAAGAAAGCTAACGTGTACGATATTTCAAAGGCTTTAGGACATTCATCTCTAAAAATAACAGAAGCTTATCTTTCTAAGTTTGATACAACAAGTCAGGATGCAACAATGAAACAAGTATTTGACACCAATAATATTGATGAAGAATTATTAATAAAACAACTTCAGGGGATCGCTCCTGATAAATTAAGGGATATACTTAAAAGAATTGAAAAATAAAAAGATATAGATATGGAAGATGAAGCGAGCAAAAAAATAACAGAACTTGCATTTGAAGCTGCTATAAAACAAGAAGATATACACACTCAAAAAAGAGAAGATATTTTAAGAGTGGAAAAGATAGCAATACCTACAGAACAAAAAACTGAACCAAAGAATTTAAAACTCTTAAATCTCATATCAGAAGGTCACAAAAATGATTTTCTACGCATCTTACTAAAAACTGAATTTGAATCATATTCCGAGAATATTTATCAAGATTTAGCTATAGTAAAATACGGGAACGCTGAATCTTTGTCGGAATCTGCTAGAAAAAATTGCTTAGATTCTTTACAAAAGAAACTAGACATTGCCAATTCTTTGATGATTTTAAGAGCAGATACCAATGGAATAAATATTAGTAATGCCAAACAAAAATACAGACTTCCATCTTTTATAAAAGATCAAATTGAAGCAGAAGTTGAAAAACTATATAGGTTATATGGTTTAGACTTAATTCCCATATCATACGAAGAAGCCGAAGAAATACTGACTACAGCCTTTTCCTACCCCGAATATGACTATAGTACGGGGGAGGTAGAAGGAACGACAAGATGGATATGTGATAATTATGGCATTTCTTTTAGTGAATTTATGGAATATTGTTATGGAGATACACCTTCAGATGATATAGTAGAAACTTTTGCCGAAGAAAATCTAACAAAATGCAAAAATATTACCTTAGAACAAATTCAAACTGTAATTAGCGAATTGCAAGAAGGTGTAAAAAAATACAATAAAAAAGGGCGTCCAATAAAAAACATACAATCTTATGCGGCATTGCTCGTATTCGAAAAGTACGGCTTACAGGCAACAAATAAACAATTAAAAACAGTCTATGAATGTTTAGAATACTGGGGATTTATTGAAGATGAAATAAAAAAGGGATGGACTAATATTGGCAGTAAGTATCCTGAAATACAGTATATAAAAGCAATGTTCAAGGAAAGTAAAAAATACAAATTAGTTTTTGCAAAACCGTTACCTTTTTAAAATGAAACCTTATAATACCCATAAAAAATGATTAAGGAACTTACAGGAAACAATAAAGTGTATTTCGATTTATGCTTCGGAAATGACAAGCTAATATCCGAAAATATTCTGGGCAATTATATTAAAGCATTCCCCAATTATAATTATGAAGAATTTAAAAGGATTACATTCAAAACAGAAATAGAGCCATACACTGCGTTGCTTTGGATGTATATTGCTTTTAACGAGAACAACATAAAAGCCCAACGCCCTATAAGTATAGTAGAAAAGAACATTAAAACCATTAAAAATAATATTGACCTTATACAAGCACTACTTTTCTTTTTTAAGGCAGATATCGAACAAACAACATGTACGCTAAAAGATGCGAAAAACACTTGTAAAATCACGAGTTGCGTATACATTGAAGATATTAAATCTAGTTTGTTAAAACGGTTCAAAGAAACTGGATTGCAGTTTTCTAAATATACATTTGATGAAGCTAAAGAAATCTTATTAAATAAGCGAGACATCACTTGGATCCAACAATATTGCAAACAACGTATCGTTAATTATGAGTTTTTCACTTCTGAATCAGAAGAAATCAATTGGGAAAATCCCAAAGAATACGTAACAAACGACATTATTGAAGATTATGCCTACAGCCATACAATCGAAAGAGAAATATCCAGAGAACTTTTACTGGATAGATTGCAATGTTTAAAAAACAGATTAAGAACTAAACCAGGTGCACGACGAAAAAACAACCGAGTAGCAAAATTAGCAATAAGGTTATATTATCTTGCTAATTTAGAGAAATTTATCTTTAGTAATAAGGAAAATGATATTAGTAAAATGAAACTAAGAAATTCTCATTGTAGACTTATTTATGAATGTCTAAGGCATTTCAATTTAATAGATGATATTGATAGCCAACAAAATAGTACTACACCAGAATCATACATAAAAGCACTAATAAACAATTATTACAAACAAGCAAACGCAAACAAAGATTACGCTAAAGATAGGATTAACTCCTACAAGTTAAACAACAAGGAATTTTCTCCTTTTTAAGAACTAGAATAAAATACATCTCATTTTATCCCTAATTTATTCCAAAAATAGAATAAATTAGGGATGCACTTTTTGCATTTATATTCCACAAACAACTGAAATAAAGGAAATTACATTATATTACATTTGCATCACAGCAATCAGAATTAAGTTTTAACCTGTAAATATATGATGCAAATGGTAAATGAAAGTAATGCACCGGCCCCCCTCTCAATGGCGGTAGTTCCACAATCTTTTCTTAATGGATTGATGGACGAAGTAAGAGAAGTAAAAAGCCTTCTTCAAAAGAAATCAGAAGAAGAAGTTAATAGCCAATGGATAGAATCCACCCAAGTAAGAAAAAGACTTGGAATATCGGCTAAAACTTGGCAAACCTATCGAGATGAAAGAAGAATCCCTTTCAGCCAGTTCGGGCGAAAAATCTATGTGAAACGTGCCGACTTAGAAAAATTCATGGAGGATCACTACATAGATACTACTAAATAAGAAAGGGGCTGACTATGGAAGAAAAGAAAAAGGCAGCCTCCACGACCGCCAATCTCCTCAACAACAGGAGCAAAGATAGCAAATCATCTCGAATCAAACAACAGATTCGCAAACTATTCTTAGATGGTGGCAAGTACACTAGTAAAGATTTAAACACCCTTACTGGCGGAAACGATAGCCGGAAAGTCATATCCGACCTTAGAAAAGAAGGATGGAACATTAAAGACGTTCGTTTGGACGATAAAAGAAAACTATACTGGTTAGAGCCGGACAAACGGCAAATGTCTATTGATTGGAAAGGAGGAAGCAATGAGTAGAAAATCATTTGTACTTTATACAGAATGGGAAAATACATTTAATAGACTATCAAATGAACTTGCAGGCGAACTCATTAAAGTAATATTTGATTATGTCCGTACTGGAGAAATACCACAAATTGATAATGCCGTGGTAGATGGCGTCTTTTCAGCTTTTCAACCGTCTATAGACCGTAATATAAGCAAATATGATGCAGCCATTGAACAACGCAAAGAAGCAGGAAAGAGAAGTGCCGAAAAACGCAAACGAGATGCAACGACCGTTGACGAGAGCAAACGAGATGCAACGACCGTTGAAAGTCGTTTACGGACGTCAACTGTAAGTGATAGTGTAAGTGATAGTGTAAGTGATAGTGTAAGTGATACTCTCTCTCTTAATGGAGAGAGTGTGAGAGAGGGAGCGAATAAAGTTTTCGATCTTCAATCAATCAAAGAGCAACTACTATCAGATGAAATCTGGAAAGAATCCGTTTGTATGCAATCTACTTTAGGCGTGTCTTTCATTTCTATGCTTCCCGACCAGTTAGATAAGTTTATAGCTTATATCGTTTCAATCGGAGAGGAACGGAGTATATCGAATATATCGGATGCAAAGAGAAGGTTTACTTATTGGTGGCAGAATCACGGAAGAAAGGAGGTACAGGATGAAAACAAACAAGTCTACACCGTCCCCAATTAAGGGAATGCCGAACGCACCCGAAGCAGAGCAGGCTGTTATCGGTTCACTTCTTAGCTTTGGCGGTGACAAGGTATTCGATGCCATATCTCCCGAATTGAACAAAGATATGTTTTATGATAACCGGTATGCTGTATTGTATGATGCTATCCAGTCGCTTTATGCAAACAATAAACCGTGTGACATAGTATCAGTATCAAATGAAATCCGTTCAATGGGTAAGATTGACGAAGTGCCACTCCATTTCATCGCAGAAACTTCCAATTATGGATATGATTCATTTCATGTTGTAGAGCATGCCCTGATGGTAAAGCAGAAATACCTGCAACGGAAGGTCATTGAATTATCCCATATACTCCAACAACAAGCCTATGACGACACGGAAGATATCGGCGATATCCTTTTCAATGCAGGGAAAGCCTTAGAGCAAATGCAGCAGGATTTAATCGGGCAAAGTGAATCCCAGTCATTTAAAGACATTGCACAATCCGCATTAAAAAACATAGAGAGGAAGATGGGGATGTATAGCAGCGGGCAGCAGACAGGGATAACAACCGGATTACAGGACCTTAACGATATGAATTCCGGTTGGCATGGTGGCGAGTTGATAGTATTGGCTGCACGTCCGGCCATGGGAAAAACTGCTGTTTCTCTACATTTTGGAAAGTCAGCAGCTAGACAAGGTATTCCGGTAGTCATTTTCTCTTTAGAAATGGATTCTGTCAGCCTGTATGAACGTTTCATTGCTTCAGAATCCAATGTACACCCCAGCAAATTAAGGTCCGGAAATATAAGCCAAGATGAGCTACTGCAAATAGATAAGGCAATAGGAGGAACTTTATACAGCTTACCGATAACAATAAACGATAATGCGGCTATAGGTATGAGTTACATCCGTGCGATGTGTCGTTCATATCATCAGCAAAATAACTGTGGGATGGTGATAATAGACTATCTACAGCTGATAACCGAAAGCTCAAATGGGACAAGAAACAGAGAACAGGAAATAGCCCGGATGTCCCGGGAAGCAAAGATTATCGCTAAAGAATTGAATGTACCTGTTATCCTTCTGTCACAGCTCAACCGGGAAGTAGACAAGCGGACAGATAAGAAACCTATTCTTGCTGATCTTCGGGAGTCAGGAGCCATTGAGCAGGATGCGGACATGGTTATTTTTGTTCATCGCCCGGAATATTACGGGATTAGTATAAAAGATTCATCCGGACATGAGATTTACAACTATGGTGAATTGATTATAGCCAAGCATCGAAACGGTTCTGTCGGAACTGTCAAATTCAAACACAACGGTTCCCTTACAAAGATATTCGACTACGATACGAAAGGTTATACAGAAAACAATCCTTTCTAATGAACATTGATTTTATTGTCTAAGTATTTAGTAGATTGAGAAAGATGAAAGTAATAATAGATCATAATCCGCACATTGCACTATCAGACCTAAAAGAGCTGTTCAGGCTTTCTGAAGGATCGGCAAGTTTTACTGCTAATGGAGTACAATACACTATCGTTTTTTCGCTAGAGAAACAAATATGCGTCTTTCTATGGGAGTATAATGGGAAGAAAAAACAGGAGAAGATAGAGTTAAGAAAAGAGCCCAGTAATTTAGGACAGGGCTATGTGTGGTATTTTGTTTGTCCATACACAAGGCGCAAATGTCGCAAACTATTTTTAGACGAAAATATCATAGCAAGCCGGTACGCATTTAATCATGTCTATAGTGTCCAAATGGAAAATAAGCAAAATATATTCTTCCGCAAGTTAGGCAAGTTGGATGATCCTCGCAAGAAGTACGGGAAACCATTATACCGTGGGAAAATAACACTCTACGGTAAAAAAATACAGAAGTACAGGAAAAGACAGCAAATCATCAATGAAAACATAGGGAAGTATATTCCTTCATTCATGTTCAATAAAACAAAGAAAAATCTATGAAACTAAGAGAATATCAAAATAACATCGCTATCCAGGCGGCCAATAAACTAACAGCTTTCGGATGCTGCTACCTATCGATGGAATGCCGGACAGGGAAAACGCTCACGGCTTTATATGCCGCTGATAAATTCAACGCAAAAAGAGTTTTATTCATCACCAAGCTAAAAGCCATCCCCAGCGTAAAAAACGACTATATCGCATTACAACCATCTTTTAAGCTGGAAGTTGTCAATTTTGAAAGCAGCCACAAGGTGACAGGAAAGTACGACCTTGTGATAATTGATGAGGCCCATTCACTGGGAGCATATCCCAAGCCAAGCAAGCGTACACAGGAGATAAGGACCATTTGCGAAGGTTTGCCCGTGCTTTATTTGTCCGGCACACCTTCACCCGAAAGCTATTCACAACTGTATCACCAATTCTGGGTATGCAGCAAATCACCGTGGAAAAGCTATAAAAGTTTCTATAAATGGGCGAAAGAGTACGTATACACACGGCAGAAGAGAGTAAACGGGTATCTCATAAACGACTACTCATGCGCCAACAAACCAAAGATAGACAATGATACTAGAAACCTGTTTATCTCTTACTCCCAAGAACAGGCGGGATTTGAGGTGAATATCAACGAGCACATATTGCAGGTACAGATGGAAGACAGGACCAGAGAATATATCAGGAGATTACAAAACGATTTGGTTGTAGACATCAGCTGCTATACTGTTCTAGGAGATTCACCGGCAAAGCTTTTGACTAAATTACATCAACTATCTTCCGGAAGTGTAATTTCCGAAAATGGTGAGCATTTGATATTTGACAGCAGTAAGGCGGATTTTGTGAAGAGCTATTTTAAAGACCGGAAAATTGCATTGTTTTACGTGTACCAATCCGAAGCGGAGTTATTGCAGTCTGTCTTCCCGAACTGGACGGACAGCCCGGAAGAGTTTCAAGTCTCATCAAACAAAGTCTTCATATCGCAAGTTCGCCGGGCACGTGAAGGTGTGAGACTTGATACAGCAGATGCTTTGATTTTCTTTAATCTCGAATTTAGTTATCTATCATACGAGCAAGGCAAGAACCGTCTAGTTTCAAAAGAACGTACCAGCCCGGCAGACGTTTACTTTCTTTGCTCTGACTGCGGGATTGAAAGCAAGATACTGGAAGCGGTACATGGAAAAGAATCATTCACTGCCTCGTATTACTTCAAACGTCAAAACAAAAGTAGATGATATGGCAGAACTAGAAAGCAAGATACAAAGCCGGATCATCAAACGGTTAGAGGCAGAAGGTTATTATGTGGTTAAATTGATTCTCACGAATAAACCGGGTATTCCTGACCTGTTATGCCTAAAAAACGGGAAGGCGTTGTTTATCGAGGTGAAAAGACCGAAAGAAAAGCCCAGACCTTTACAAGAATACCGGATGAATGAATTGAGAAACCTAGGGTTTGAATGTGAAGTAAGAAGAGAATGAACTATCGAAATTTGACAAGCAAAATATATTCAGCCCCAATAAAGCGAGCGAAAACCACTTTCACCTGTCAGATGAGCAAGAGTACCAAAAAGAATAGATTATCATTTTCGCTCACCTTAAAATGAGCGAGAGCAACATTTAAAAGTTATGGAAGCAATTAAAGAATTAAAGAAAGAGTTCATTAAGAACAAAGAGCGATTTATCCAAATCGGATATAATCCCCAAACTGAAGTTTACTTATACAAGCGTATATTTCCAGGAGGAGCAATCGTTTATGAAGTGTTCAAACGCAAGATAAATAAACGGTTTAACTGTGTTAGCTATCCCAATAACAATGCCTTTGGTTTTTGGGCTTTGACATTCCCAAAAGATGAGCAAGCGAGATATTATTTAGATAATGGGTTTATAAAAACCTCGTAGGCTTATTTAAAAAAGAACCATTTAAGCAAACGCTCATCAAACGAGGAAAAGTATTACTGGATAGGCATTTGTCTAACGGTTTCAAAAGAATTAGATAACAAACATTTTATTAACAATTAAAATTTTATAAGTTATGAAACAGAAAGAGTTTTTCGGAAAAGGAGAAAAACATGTTTATGTAAGAAAAGGTGATAAAGGTGAAATCCTTGTGACCAAAACAAAGCACGAGGAACTCATAACGGAAGAGAACACCGTACACCTTGATGCGGAAGAAGCCCGTAAACTTGGGATTCAGTTACTAAAGCTGGGAACCGAACCACTTGAAGGTGAATATGAATTGAAAACCGACATGGAAACTATTTCTGTCTGCCAAAGGATTAATCCAGACGATACACCGTGCAATACCGCTTGCATTGTGATTAACAAAAACGAGGATGCTAGGGAATTTTGGGAGAACAACGGACTGGAACCGAATTTCGACATAGAAGGAGAATCCCTTGAAAAACTGATTGCGTTATTGGCAAAGATTGTATAACTAATACCGGGTAGGTCTGCTTCGGATGATCTACCCGGCATAAATCAAAATAGAAGTTATAAACTAAAATTAAAAAGCTATGAATGAAATTAAGAAAGAAGGACTGGAGAGAGTTCTCAAACGCCACGAAGATAATGTTGATAATATACAGGCTATTGTAAGCCGCATGACTGAAACAGGATTTACTATTTCAACCAAAGAGCTTGATGACTTGGCCGGTGTATGTGCCTTGCTCACTAAACAAGCGGAAGAGATGGCGAAAAAAGATGCTTCTCGAATAAAAATTGCCTTTAAACGTGAAGAGGATTATAAAGAGACTTTAGAACGTTTGCAAACTTGTATATCCGAGAACGCACATGAACTAAGAAAAGCTCTTTTGTACCATACAGCAAAGCCGTTAGATGTTGATGCCTACGAGATGTTGGGCAATAATGTAGTATTTTCCCAGAAATGGGCAGAACGGAAAGCACAGGAGTTTATGATCTCTCCTACAATAGCCCGTACCCATGCAACAAAACTTATCAACGATGTTAAGGAGACCATTAATAATTTGAACGCTTTTGTTGCCGATAACCCCTGCTTTGGGAAAGGTATTACGACTTCACATGACTCCCGAAGATGTTTGTGCTGGTTGGACGATGAAGGAGAGTTGCATGAGGACAAAGAAGCATACGAATTTATTTAAAGAATTATCATTATGACTACAGAAGAAAGACAAAATTTTGACGCTTTCCAAAGAAAGTTACAGGAAAGCCCAGCGAACCGATTAGGCTTCTTTGCGAGTGTGGAAGGAATAGAAAAGCCTCAACCGGCAAATAATCCGTTTGACAAATGGAAACGGGATGCAGAGTATGAGAATCAGGCGATCTGCAAACATCTTGGTATTGAATACCACAAAGAGGATTTTACAGTATCAGACAAGGAACTAGCCCGTAACTGGGCACAGGGATTGCCAGACGCATAATATTAGATAATCCCGGGCAGGGATGCTCTATTGATTCTCTGCCCGGTTTACTAAAGTAGTAAAAAGTAGTAATATGGCAGGAAGAAAGAAAAATGATGGTAGAGGACGACTTGGTGGAAGAATTGCCGGTACACCAAACAAGGTTACTACAGATCTAAAAACATGGATCGCTGAAATCTTAGATGGCGGCCGTGATAAATTCGTTCAATCAATGGGGCGTTTAACTCCGCAAGAGTATATCAAGGTTTACACTGGACTTTTGAATTATGCCTTACCTAAACAACAGGCTATAAATGTAGAATCTCAGACAGAAGCGGAGTACAAGCAGCTTGAAAAACTTATAGATACCGCTCCTGATGAGTTTGTTGATAGAATAGCAGAAAAGATTTTAAAGCTACAGGAGGGAAATAGAGATGAATGAGAACCGTAATAAACTAAAAGCTGCAATAAGAGGCTTAAATCCTATCTATTGTATTTGGTATTATGTCAAAGACGGAGTAATAAATATCTTTTCTGGCTGTAAATCTTATCCTGAAAGCAAAGATGAAAAAGGCTTTATTCTCCCTTGTATAAACCGTGCAGAAACTCGTTCAGATGAAGAAGTTATAGCAGCCTACGAGAAAAGGAAGAGAGGTACGTCATGAGAAATAACAGGAAGTTCTTGCTTCAAATAGCTCGGGGAAAACAACCTAAAGATTTGCAACACTTTTATTCTGTTTATGTGGTAGTAAATGGAGAAAGAACCTTACGTGAAAGAAAGGAGATCAATTTTGATCATGATATAAATATTGAAGTAATAACAAGTAGTGCCGATCTACTCAAAATGCAAGGATCGGACGTAAAACGAGAATATCATGTATAAAGAAGAAAAAAAGTTAAATCCATCTGTCCTTATAGACTGGTTAAACAAAGGTAAAGTAGACGCTAAAGCATTGTTTACCTACTTTGACAAGGAAGGGAAAGAGATACCGTATGAAGAACGGGAAAACGCTTATACAACTCATATCTCTTTATCCTTTGATATATCATTAATAGGATACGAAAAAATTAAATAAAGGTGAGTATGATTATAAGACTATCAAAGCCAAAACAAAAAACAAGCCTTGCAGATATATTCCGATTATAAAAGTGATTCTCAATCACCTTCTATATGAAGCGAAAGCTATTAATAAGGCAATAAAAATTGTAATACAGATGTTTTAAAATAAATCATTTGCTATTGTCGGGTATAATATTTAATTTTGAATAAATCTAAATAAAGAGCGTATGAAGCTATACGCAACCGTTGCCAGTCGTTCGGGGTTTCTATTTTGGGACCCCCTTTTTTATGCCTTCTATTAGCTTTTTCATTTAAAATCACATCAAGAATAAGCTCAAAAACAAGGATAAGATTAGGATAAGGGTAAAACAAAAAGTAGCAAGGTTTTGACAAGGATAATTAAGCAAATCACGGCAAGATTACGGCAAGGGTAGTTTGATAAACAACCCAAAGGTTACTCAAAGGAAAATCTAAATCCGTAAATTCTACATATGCAAATTCCGGAAAGCTGATACGAATATTGTTTGTAGCAGGTTCAATGATAGCAATAACAGGCCGTAATGATTAGCGGGCGCAAAATTGCGCTCGTTGAATATGTCTTCTCGCTCCTCATTTTCGGGGAATGACTAAGACGGAAAAGTATTCCGTTCAGCGAGTTTTAATACCGCCAAAAATGGCATTATCTCCTTTGCCATTTCGGACAAGCGAGTTACAGTAAGTTTATATTCATTTGCTGGCCTGTCGTTTTTAGGGTTTTCGCCAAAATTGTTGGAAACTTGATTACCAGCGATGAGCAAAGATGCGCAGCAAGTTTTAAGGAAAAATCCTCAAAACCGGTTCGTGTGCGGACTGGTTAAAGTAAAATAACCTATCCGTTTTTTGCCGGAGTGTTTTCCGCATTTTTGAGGAAAACTTGATAATCAAAATAATATAAAAGGTGGTTATTCTCACCTTTAAATATGGTTTGGGCACACATTTTAAATACCCGGAATTCCGGGTATTTACTTGCAGCTCGTGAATATCATGCTCCATAATTTTGTGGAGCAAGAAATGTTTTGCGTTTGATAATTAGACATAGGGATCAGTAAATTGCCGATGCCCTACATCTGGCGGAGGATACCTGAATCCAAATTTGGATTGACGTGCTTAACTACCTGCCTATCTGTTGAGCATAAATTTCGGCTGAAACAAACAGTTTCGCTCTGACAGGCTTTTGCACGTCGAATAATCAAATGCTCATTCAATGAAAGATCGTTGAAATTTGAGCAAATATGAAGGCTTAAACAAAGGTGCTAAAATCGCACTTTAAAGGTAATTGTGAGTTACGGTTTAAATACGGTTTGAACACGTATTTTAAATACAGGAATTATCGTGTTTCGCCTTATTGCCTGAAGATGAAAAGCTGACCCAAACATTGTTTGTATCAGGTCAAAGAAGATTATCAATGCGACGGAAATTTCTGCCCACATGAAAAGGGTAGCCGGATTTTCGGTATACCCCTTCAAATTGCGAATGATATTGTGGAGGCTTCCACAAAATTGTGGGCGTTGACTCCCTTTATTATTCAACAGCATATTTACAGCACCTTAAATAATAATCACTTAAATTATTGATATTGACTATTATAGTACTTTTCATTTGTATAATTCTACAAGTGAAATACAATGCGAAATTAGCCTACCTTTAGTTTCTTATTGCCCTGGAATAAAGAATAATACTTTTTTCTAGCATTAGCCTTTTCTTCATCTCTCACTCGCTTTCGTTCCGAATCAATTCTTTTCGCCGATATTGCATCTACTAGCTCATTTACATTTTTCATCTTAGTACTTACGTAAGTTCTTCTATTTAATCCTATTTCTGTCACCATATTACGATCTTGAATTATATTTAATAGCTTATTATATTGACGTTTGGTAGTATATTTATCATATACTCTTTTTAAAGTCTCATCCTTTAGTAACAACTCCAGTTCCTCCTGGTTTATCGCTCCAAACATCCTACATTTTATCATTTCCGATGTTGTCTGGGCGAAATCCTTATCTCCAATTATAGATGAAATCCCCATGTACATAGCCCACATTGCACGATCATCTGCCGTCATGGTATCTTTTAGCTTATAGAGATTACTCATAACTTCCCCGTTCAATAGAACAAAAGAACATTTGTTTAAATCATACCTCATTTTATACTTTTCTACAGTACTAAGTGTATATTTTACTGTATTCGTTTTCAAGTTCAACATGTAAAACACTTGGCGTACTCTATACCATTCTAAAACCAGATCGTAAAATGATGGATTCTCTTTACTATAATCATTCAGATATTCAATCTCTAACTCTGGGGCAAAGTTCTCATTATCAAAGCCGTTATAATCCTCATCATAAGGGAATTTATCCATTTTATCGTATTCCTGTAGTAGTTTATCGGGTAATTCCTCTATTGACCTATAGATACAATAAACAAAGTCTTTGAGAGCATTACTTTCTATTATGTCAATCTTTCGAGACGTACAAAAGATTCCAATATCGTACATATCATTGATTGCTTCTTTTTCGTAGATCATACCTCTCAATAGCGATAGAGGTATTAGGATAAAAGGATTTTTATTCATATCTTTGTTTCGGTATTAACAAGAGGACATTCCGTCGTGATGATGTGGTGTCCTCTTTCTGTTTTATAATTGCAAAGGTAAAGAACAGTTTTTCTTATTCAAAAACAGAATAATAAATAGATGTTAAAAATGTACCTCTTAAATAAATGCGTACCTATGCATGTACCTATGTGCGTACCTATACACGTTCCTCATTAATAACTATATTTTTATAACTATATTGCTAATAACTATTTTTTAAGGTTACATCATCAATTAAAAATTGACGATGTCCCCATCTAATAAAACATGATGGCGAACAAAAAACAGATAAATCAAGGGGGTAGATATTAAAAGCCCGTACATAGTTTGCCGACTTGTACGGGCGTTCTCTTTATTTCTTCTCTGGCTTAATAAACCCGATCGGATTACGTGGCTTATTCTCCATCCTCTTTTGCGCCTGAAGCTCGGCCAACGTCTGGTTGATTAGTTCCAGTTGCATCCGGGTATCGTCGTTTATGTCGTTATAGTCGGCAAATACTTCCTCTATGTATTCCTTTAGCTCTTTAACTTCTTTCTCAATGTTGCCTAACCGGTCTACGGGTGGATTTACTAGCATTTGCCGGACAGCGACAAAGGCACGCATTATATTGATATTTACCTGTATAGCTATATCTGAATTAAGAACACCGGAAAGCATGGCTAAGCCCTGTTCTGTAAAAGCAAAAGGAAGTTTGCGAGTGCCACCCCAACTTGATATCACAAATTGTGATTTCAAGATAGCCCACTCATCTGAAGTTAATTGAAACATGAAATCAGAAGGAAACCTTTTCATATTTCGTTTTACCGCTTGATTGAGCACACGGGTTTCCACTTGGTACAATGCTGCCAAATCGAAGTCAAGCATTACCTTTTGCTCTCTTATCTCGTATATTTTACTTTGGATTAACTCTAGCTGGTTCATGGCTATTCTACTTTAATATTAATATCCTTTCCACAGTGAGGGCAAGTGAGAGAGAGACCGTCTTTCTTACCTACAATTTCATCTTTTGATACTAACAACTCCCATATTTCTACACCTAAAGCGTCGGCAATCTTTTCCAACGTAGTGTATGATGGTTTTCCGGCTACAATTTGAGCAAGCCCTACAGTGCTCATACCCAACTTTTCGGCAAACTCTCTTTGAGTATAACCTTTTTCTTTTATTACTTCTTTTATCCTCATAAGTAT
>OJJX01000596.1_pt1 | contig 15857 bp, 9 predicted proteins | sample 1596411 | NCBI WGS metagenome assembly OJJX01 (sample SAMEA4350136, study PRJEB24818) | metagenome | biome: human; feature: gut; material: faeces | place: Denmark | collected 2013-09 | reverse complement strand
AAACTTCCACTATTTTCATTGATCGATTCCTCGCATCCGCAGAGGCCTATCGCGTCCCTGTCAAACTGGTATTTAATAAGGTAGATGCTTACGACGAGGACGAACTCCGCTATCTGGACGCACTAATCAACTTATATACACAGATCGGTTATCCCTGCTTCAAAGTTTCCGCAAAAAACGGCAATGGAGTGGAGGAAATCAAGAAAGCTCTGGAAAGCAAAATTACCTTATTCTCCGGACATTCGGGAGTCGGCAAATCAACTCTTATCAATTCCATACTGCCGGGTATAGAAACCAGAACCGGCGAGATATCTTCTTACCATAACAAAGGAATGCATACCACCACTTTCTCTGAGATGTTTCCCGTAGAAGGAAACGGCTATATTATCGACACTCCGGGCATCAAAGGTTTCGGAACATTCGATATGGAGGAAGAAGAAATTGGTCATTATTTTCCTGAAATATTCAAAGTTTCCTCCGAGTGCAAATATGGCAACTGCACGCATCGTCACGAACCGGGATGTGCTGTGCACAAAGCGGTAGAGGAGCATTTAATCAGCGAATCCCGCTATACTTCTTATCTGAATATGCTGGAGGATAAAGAAGAAGGAAAGTACCGGGCTGCTTACTAGCACTCTTTTTTTCTTTCGATTGATTAACTCTTTTTTACTATTTCTCTCATTAAACCTTTCCTTTCAGAGAGTGTCTAAGTTTGTGAAGATATTATATAACATGCTATACATACGATACTAAACCATGAATAAGAAAACTAAATGGGGCATCATTATCCTCGTTGGTGCCGGAATTATCGGAGGAGGAATCTACTCACAATTACCAAAGAAAAACGACGAACTGGCAGCCGCCGACAAAGTAATGGGTGGTAATCAAAAAAAAGGAAAACAAATCTTAAACGTAAATGCCAAAGTCATAAAACCACAATTATTGACGGATGAATTTACGACTACCGGTGTACTTCTACCAGATGAAGAAGTAGATTTGTCTTTCGAAACTTCCGGAAAAATAGTCGAAATCAACTTTGAAGAAGGTACGTCTGTCAAGAAAGGCCAGTTACTAGCCAAGGTAAACGACCGACAGTTACAGGCACAACTACAACGACTGGTTTCACAACTGAAACTGGCAGAAGACCGTGTTTTCCGTCAGGACGCCCTGCTGAAACGGGATGCAGTCAGCAAGGAAGCCTACGAACAAGTTAAGACAGATTTAGCAACGCTGAATGCCGATATTGAAATAGTGAAAGCGAATATCGAATTGACCGAGCTCCGTGCCCCGTTTGACGGGATTATCGGACTCCGACAGGTCAGTGTCGGCACGTACGCCTCTCCGACCACTGTCGTTGCGAAGCTGACTAAAATCGCCCCGCTGAAAGTAGAGTTCTCCGTACCGGAACGTTATGCCAAGCAGATTAAAAAAGGAACCAACCTGAATTTCAGCGTTGAAGGTAAACTAGATGCCTTCGGCGCACAAGTATATGCAGTAGAATCGGCAATCGACCCGAATCTGCACCAATTCACAGCCCGCGCACTTTATCCGAATGTAAACCACATCCTGCTGCCGGGACGCTATACCAGTGTTTTATTGAAAAAGGAAGAGATTCCCGATGCAATCGCTATCCCTACGGAAGCTATTGTGCCGGAAATGGGGAAAGATAAAGTCTACCTGTATAAATCGGGGAAAGCCGAACCGGTGGATATTATTACCGGTATCCGTACAGCATCCGAAGTGCAAGTGATAAGAGGACTACACATGGGAGATACAATCATTACTTCAGGAACACTGCAGCTCCGCACCGGACTGGCTGTGAAACTTGATAACATTGATTAATACCAGCGCCTTATGAATATATCCGAATTAAGTATACGCCGCCCGGTATTAGCCACTGTATTGACAATCATTATTCTCCTGTTCGGATTTATCGGATACAATTATCTGGGTGTCCGCGAATATCCGTCAGTAGATAATCCGATTATCTCTGTTAGTTGCTCATATCCGGGAGCTAATGCCGATGTTATCGAAAATCAGATAACCGAACCATTGGAACAGAATATCAATGGTATCCCCGGTATCCGTTCTTTATCCAGTGTCAGCCAGCAAGGACAAAGTCGTATTACCGTAGAGTTTGAATTGTCTGTCGACCTGGAAACCGCCGCAAACGACGTTCGTGATAAAGTTTCACGTGCACAACGTTATTTACCTCGCGACTGTGACCCTCCTACCGTATCAAAAGCGGATGCGGACGCCATGCCTATCTTAATGGTTGCTCTTCAAAGTGACAAACGTTCGCTGCTGGAGTTGAGTGAAATCGCAGATTTGACAGTCAAAGAACAGTTGCAAACAATTTCCGATGTAAGTAGTGTGTCTATCTGGGGAGAGAAACGTTACTCCATGCGTCTCTGGCTCGACCCTGTGAAAATGGCAGGTTACGGAATTACTCCTATCGATGTAAAAAATGCAGTTGACAATGAAAACGTAGAACTTCCTTCCGGTAGTATCGAAGGAAATACTACCGAGTTGACGATCCGTACATTAGGACTGATGCACACGGCAGATGAATTCAATGACTTGATTATCAAGGAGGAGAACAACCGAATTGTACGTTTCAGTGACATCGGACGTGCCGAGCTGGGGCCAGCCGACATCAAGAGCTACATGAAGATGAACGGCGTACCCATGGTCGGCGTGGTAGTAATTCCACAGCCGGGTGCAAACCATATTGAAATCGCCGACGCTGTATACCAGCGTATGGAACAAATGAAAAAAGACTTGCCGGAAGACGTGCACTATAATTATGGGTTTGATAACACCAAATTTATTCGTGCGTCTATCAATGAGGTTAAGTCTACTGTATATGAGGCTTTTGTACTCGTTATCATCATCATCTTCCTTTTCCTGCGCGACTGGCGTGTGACACTGGTACCATGTATCGTGATTCCCGTTTCCCTTATCGGAGCATTCTTCGTTATGTATCTGGCGGGATTCTCTATTAATGTACTTTCCATGCTTGCCATTGTGTTGTCCGTGGGACTGGTGGTGGACGATGCGATTGTTATGACGGAGAATATCTACATCCGCATTGAAAAGGGAATGAGCCCGAAAGAGGCAGGGATCGAAGGAGCGAAAGAGATTTTCTTTGCTGTTATTTCAACGACGATCACACTGGTTGCCGTATTCTTCCCGATTGTCTTCATGGACGGTATGACGGGGCGGTTATTCCGAGAGTTCAGTATCGTAATTTCGGGTTCGGTTATCATTTCTTCGTTCGCGGCACTGACTTTCACTCCGATGTTGGCAACCAAACTACTTATCAAACGGGAAAAGCAAAGCTGGTTCTATGCAAAGACCGAACCGTTCTTTGAAGGCATGAACCGGCTATACAGCCGTTCGCTAGCTGCTTTCTTGAACAAACGTTGGATTGCCCTTCCTTTCACTTTTATTACTATTTGCCTGATTGGAGTTCTGTGGAATGCTATTCCTGCGGAAATGGCTCCTCTTGAAGACCGTTCTCAAATCAGTATCAACACACGAGGTGCAGAGGGTGTCACTTACGAATATATTCGGGATTATACGGAAGATATCAACCAGCTTGTCGATTCCATTCTTCCTGACGCAGAATCTGTTACCGCCCGTGTATCCAGTGGTAGCGGAAACGTGCGTATCACGCTGAAAGACATGAAAGATCGTAACTACACGCAAATGGAAGTTGCCGAAAAGATTTCGAAAGAAATACGGAGCAAGACAATGGCACGTTCGTTTGTGCAACAGCAGTCTTCTTTCGGAGGACGTCGTGGAAGTATGCCTGTCCAGTATGTGCTTCAAGCTACTAATCTGGAGAAGCTGGAAGAAGTACTGCCCAAGTTTATGGCTAAAGTATATGAGAATCCGGTCTTTCAGATGGCAGACGTAGACTTGAAGTTCAGTAAGCCGGAAGCCCGTATTCAGATTAACCGTGACAAGTCCAGTATCATGGGAGTTAGTACCAAGAATATTGCTCAAACATTGCAATATGGATTGAGTGGCCAGCGTATGGGATATTTCTATATGAACGGAAAGCAATACGAGATTCTCGGCGAGATCAATCGTCAGCAGAGGAATAAGCCGGCCGATTTGAAAGCCATTTATGTTCGCAGCAGCAATGGGGATATGATTCAGTTGGACAACTTGATTGAGTTGGAAAGTGGTATCGCTCCTCCAAAGTTATACCGGTATAACCGATTTGTATCAGCTACTATTTCCGCAGGATTGGCAGACGGAAAAACGATCGGACAAGGACTAGACGAAATGGATAAGATTGCCAAGGAAACATTGGACGACACGTTCCGAACAGCTTTGGCGGGTGACTCCAAAGAATATCGTGAGAGTTCTTCCAGTCTGATGTTTGCCTTTGTCTTGGCTATTCTTCTGATTTACCTGATTCTGGCTGCGCAATTCGAGAGTTTTAAAGATCCATTGATTATCATGTTGACAGTACCGTTGGCTATTGCCGGAGCATTGGTATTCATGTATTTCGGAGATATAACAATGAATATTTTCAGTCAGATTGGTATTATTATGCTGATTGGTCTAGTGGCAAAGAACGGTATCCTGATTGTAGAATTTGCCAATCAGAAACAGGAGGCCGGAGAGGATAAAATGAGTGCTATCAAAGATGCCGCCCTGCAACGTCTCCGCCCGATTCTTATGACAAGCGCTTCTACGGTTCTGGGACTTATCCCGTTGGCATTCGCCACCGGAGAAGGCTGTAATCAGCGTATTGCCATGGGTACGGCAGTAGTAGGTGGTATGGTCGTTTCTACCCTACTTACCATGTATATCGTACCGGCTATTTACAGTTATATCTCGACCAATCGAATCAAAAAACTAACCGAATGAAACAGAAAGGAATTTGCATGAAACGTATCATATATATAGTTACCGCATGTGCCTTCTTGTCAGTTTCTACTGCGAAGGCGCAACAAGTCCTCACACTGAAAGAGTGTTTGGAGGAAGGACTGCAAAACAATTACTCGTTGCGCATCGTCCATAACGAGGAACAAATCAGCAAGAACAATGCAACGTTAGGGAATGCAGGATACTTCCCTACATTGGATTTCTCTGCCGGATATACCGGAAACCTGGATAATATTGAAAGTAAGGCCCGTGCCACCGGAGAGATTACAAAAAACAATGGGGTCTATGACCAGACCGTCAACGTCGGGCTTAACCTCAACTGGACTATTTTCGACGGATTCAATATCAGTACAACGTACAAACAGTTGAAGGAATTGGAACGTCAGGGAGAAACTAACACCCGTATCGCCATTGAGGATTTCATTGCGGACCTGACCTCGGAATATTATAACTTTATCCAACAGAAGATCCGTCTGAAAAACTTTCATTATGCAATGTCGCTCTCCAAAGAACGCCTGCGTATAGCAGAAGCGAGTCATCTTGTCGGAAAGTTCTCAGGATTGGATTATCAACAGGCGAAAGTAGACTTCAATGCAGACAGTGCTCAATATATCAAACAACAGGAATTGCTGCACTCATCGCGTATCCAGTTAAATGAGCTAATGGCTAACAAGAATGTTAATCAGGCTATTATAATCAAAGACTCCACGATCGACGTACATGGGGATTTGAAATTTGAGGAGTTATGGAATGGCACACTGGCAACGAACGCTTCTTTACTGAAAGCAGATCAGAATACGGTACTTGCGCAATTGGATTATAAAAAGGTAAATTCACGTAACTATCCGTACCTTAAACTGAATACGGGATATGGATATACCTTTAATAAGTACGATATTAATGCAACCAGCCGAAGGGGAAACTTGGGCTTCAATGCCGGAGTAACTGTCGGATTTAATATATTCGACGGCAACCGCCGCCGTGAAAAGCGGAATGCAACCCTTGCCTTCAAGAACCGCCGTCTGGAACGTCAGGAATTGGAGCTTGCCCTTCGCTCCGACCTTAGTAATTTATGGCAGGCTTATCGCAACAACCTTCAATTACTGAATCTGGAACGTCAGAACCTCGTAACTGCCAAAGATAATCACGATATTGCCATGGATCGTTATATACAGGGAGACCTTTCCGGTTTTGAGGTACGTGAAGCACAAAAGAGTTTGCTGGATGCAGAAGAACGCATCCTCTCCGCAGAATATAACACCAAACTTTGCGAGATCTCTTTGCTGCAAATCAGCGGAAAGATTACAAAATACCTGGAAGAATAGAAAAACTACGTGAATAATAAACGATAAACGGTGAACACAACTGGCAGCATACTGCGCAGTTTGTTCACCGTTTATCGCGTTTATAGTATATCGTTTTACAGATTATCCCATGATGTATTTAGCAGGTTTACCGATACGATTCACCAAGTTTACAATCAACCAGGACACCAGAAAAGCGACTATCGCAGCTATCGGTATCTGTAAAGGAATAGGTATATTGAGTGTTCTTACCAATACCACTGACGGACCGGTAAAGAAGTAATGTATCATATAGACACCGAAACCACATACGGTCAGGTTAGCCAATGCCTTCCGTACTCTTTCCGAACGGACATTGACTTTCTTAGCCAACATAAATACAGGAATTGTCATCATCACCACATTGAGAGAACAATAGGTAAAAAAGAGTTCCAACATTTCGTCCGTACAATCCGGCAAAGCTGTCATGTAACGGAAACCAAAGAACGTCACGACATACCCCACCACAAACATCGGAATACCGATTGCCAATGTTTTCTTCAGGCTCCAATCGAGATCTTTCAGATAATGTCCTAACAATAAGTATCCGTTGAAACCGGCAAATGCATATAACATTCCAAAAGAATTCCAAGAGCAAGAGCCCCATAAGTAAGGGGAAACAAACTGATAATAATAAGGTAGCAACAATGTCACTCCCCAAGCCAGCAGGAACATTAACTTAGCCCGTTGCGAAGCTTTTTCCACCCATGCCGAAAAAACAGGTAGGTAAAGATAGAGTCCGATAAGCAGATAGATATACCACATGTGCACTGCCAAAAGGGAGAAGTTAAAAGGAATTGTCAGAATGTATTGTATAGCTACTGAAAGGGATTGCTGCATCACTTCTTCACCGGAATAAGGAAAGAAATCAAGGATAATCTTTGGGTCTAACCCCAATAAGCCGGTAATCCAAGGGAAAAGATTATAGATAATAGACCAAATTAAGAACGGATAAAAAACACGGGGAATACGTTTTTTATAAAAAGTAGAAGCGTCACCCCGGACAGGCAAGAGCAATGCGCCTGTAATCATTACAAACAGAGGCACACACGGACGAAGTACAGCACCGTAAATGGCTCCCCACAACTTTATTTCCCCAATATTGGGAGCTGTGCCCGGATAGAAGTTGAATGGGTCGGTACAATGGCAGCAAACAACTGTAAACATGGCAATAAGGCGTACTACATCCAACCAGACGATATGTTGGTTCTTCGGATTGTTTAATTCGATTGTCGGTGGTTTCATAATAGTTAGTGATTAGAAAAAGAGAGTTAGTAAAAAAGGGATGCCTATACGAATTTGACAGGTATCCCTTAAATAAATCATTTATTGAATCAGAACTGCAAACAAATTATTTAGTGCAATTCCACGGTTTTAACTGTTTGAAGAAGTCATTGCCCTTATCATCTACCAGAATGAATGCCGGGAAATCTTCTACTTCAATCTTCCAGATAGCTTCCATGCCCAGTTCCGGATATTCCACACATTCGATGCTCTTGATATTATTTTGAGCAAGGATAGCTGCCGGACCACCGATAGAGCCCAGATAGAAACCACCATATTTCTGACAAGCATCCGTCACTTGCTGGCTACGGTTACCTTTCGCCAACATAACCATGCTGCCACCGTGACTCTGGAACAGTTCCACATACGAATCCATACGTCCTGCAGTAGTCGGACCCATTGAACCACAAGCCATGCCTTCCGGAGTTTTTGCCGGACCTGCATAGTAGATAGGATGATCCTTAATGTATTGAGGCAGGTCCTCGCCACGGTCCAAACGTTCTTTCAGCTTGGCGTGAGCAATATCACGACCTACGATAATCGTACCATTCAATGACAAACGGGTAGATACCGGATATTTAGCCAACTCTTTCAGTATTTCGGACATCGGACGGTTCAGGTCAATCTTCACAACATCGCCTTCGCCTGCCTTACGTAATTCTGCCGGGATAAGTTCGCCCGGATTTGAATCCAGTTTCTCAATCCAGATACCTTCTTTATTGATTTTACATTTGATGTTACGGTCAGCAGAGCAAGATACTCCCAAACCTACCGGGCAAGAAGCACCATGGCGGGGCAAACGAATGATACGTACGTCATGAGCCAGATATTTACCACCGAATTGAGCGCCAAGGCCAATCTTGTGAGCTTCTGCCAATACTTCTTTCTCCAGTTCGACATCACGGAATGCACGACCATATTCGTTTCCTGTTGTCGGCAGGTTATCATAGAAATGAGTAGAAGCCAGCTTCACTGTCAGCAAATTCTTTTCGGCAGAAGTACCGCCGATAACGAAAGCGATATGGTAAGGAGGGCAAGCGGCAGTTCCCAATGTTTTCATCTTTTCAACCAGGAACGGAACCAATGTACCCGGATTCAGAATTGCCTTTGTTTCCTGATACAAATATGTTTTGTTGGCAGAACCACCTCCTTTTGTTACACAAAGAAATTCATACTCCATACCTTCAGTAGCCTCAATGTCAATCTGTGCAGGAAGGTTACATTTTGTATTTACCTCATCATACATATTCAGAGGTGCATTCTGAGAGTAACGCAGATTTTCTTCAGTATATGTTTTGTAAACACCCAGCGAAAGAGCCTCTTCGTCAGAATACCCTGTCCATACCTGCTGTCCTTTTTCACCGTGAATAATAGCAGTACCGGTATCCTGGCAGAATGGAAGTATACCTTTCGATGCCACTTCTGCATTACGCAGGAAAGTCAGTGCCACGTACTTGTCATTCTCGCTGGCTTCCGGATCGCTCAAGATTTTTGCTACCTGTTCGTTGTGCGAACGACGAAGCATAAATGATACATCACGGAAAGCAGCATTGGCCATTGCAGTCAGACCTTCTTTCTCAATTTTCAGGATAGGGTTTCCTTCAAACTCACTTACCGACACATAGTCTTTCGTAAGCAGATAATACTCAGTTGTATCTTTTCCCTTTTCAAACATGGGTTGATACTTAAACGGAGGTGTTGCCATAAGTTTCTTATTTTATTACGTAATGTTAGTTAGTGAGGCAAAGGTAATAATTAAGAATGAAGAATGAGAAAGGAAAGAAGAAGAATTAAGAATGAATAACGGAGAATGACGAGGTACAAATGAAGACGGTGAACGAATTGTACTTTATTGTACAATGTCCACCGCTCATCGATTCATAGTTTGGTTCACTTATTGTATATGTTCGATTCGTTTAATCAGTTCATTTCCTAAAGCAGTTTTGTCCTCGATGTGTTTCAAAACTGCAGTCACGAATGTATTGCTTTCAAAGTCACCACGTACTTGTTCGAAATCCTGTTTCATATCATCGCGAGAACCATCAACACCGAATCCGGTCATTGAAGAAAGCGAGAACTCTTTCTTTGCGTCTTCATAAACCATTTTATCCAACCCTACCACAGCCTTCTGCCATGCTTTCACGATAGTAACCACGTCCTGAGCAGTTACCGTTTCCGGATTCAAGCCATAAAATTCCTGAATCTTATTATATGCCCAGGTCCATTCATACGTGTAATAGTTTTCATGCATTTCCGCAAAACTGGCATTAATAGATTTCAGGCGGTTAATAGAGCCGTTTTCGATACCGTCCAACAATCGGTCTATTTCACTCTTGGGAGCAATCAGTCCGGAGATGTCCACCCATTCGCCGACACCGATTTCCGTATCCGGTTTCAGGCGCTGGCGGATTTCGTCATTACTTTGGAAATTAATGCCTTCCAACCGTTTTATGATAGAGTTCCCCAAGAATTTGTTGATGGCAATTTCATAGAAACGAATCCCGTTATTCAAAGAAGAATTCTTGATCTTTGCACTCTGGTAAGAGTAGATTTCAGAGGTTTCGCCGGATACCCGTTTCAATTCCTTCAAAATAGAACGTCCCTTGAACATCTTTTGAATGGTATATGGACTCAAAAGGTTATAATTGATATAATCAAGCCGGTTCGGATCTTTCCGTTTGTCACGTTTCGGCCATTTCTGGGCGTCACGGATTGTCCCGACACTTCTCAGATTCACTCCGGGAACCAGATAAGTGGTATTCCGTTGTTCTATCAAATAGGAGAAAGGAAGATTGGAAGTGTCGGCATGGTTTACATGACGTCCCATTACCAAAGAAAAAGCTCCGACACGTGCCGGCCATAAGATATATGAATCAGAAGTCGTTTTTGCCCCTCTTTCCATGGTCCCCTGATGAATCGGTCCCAACTTATACATATGATTACTCTGATTAGATCCCGAACCTGCATTCATGAATGAGAACATTCCGGCAATCAACAAAGTCGATTTATGGTGAGTCACCGTGAAAGGGCCTGCGAAGATAGCGCACGCTTCTCCATTTTCTCCCTGGCAGTTGCTGAAGAATAACGAGTCGGAAGCAGAATAATTGTGTCCCAGTTTACAAGCTTGTCCGACAAAGCAACGGCTTAGCATCGTTCCGTCGTCCACGTCTGAACCGGAAGAGATAATAAAGTCGTCGCAGATCACCCCGTGACCGATATGCACAGGTGCCGTCACATTACTATTGATACTGCCATTGGTCAGCCGACAGGTTCCACAGATGTGGCAATAATCACCAATCCTGACATTTCTGATTGAACCTGTATTAAGAATCATCACATGATCACCAATACTGCCGACAGTAGAAGCGTGCTTATTGGAATAGTAATCCGTAATCGCTTTCATGCGATTGATTAGTTCAGGACGATGACGGTACAACGCCAATATGTAGGCCTGATGCGCTGACAACTTGTCGTTAATGAGTACTTCACGCCCTCCTGTTTCATTAAGAACTGTCGCCTCTACCCCATTACCGAAAGTAGTAAGCCTGTTCACCAGAATGATATCCACATTCTCAATGAAGGTATCATTACCGATCTCATAATTAGCAATGTAGTTCTGAATGTTTTCAATGCAGCAGTTATCCCCTACTGTCACATTGTGCAAAGTTACATGACGCAATCCGGAATGTTTCCTGATGCCTCCCGGCAATGTAAATTCAGCATCAAATACACCCAGTTTCACTTCTCCCGAAAAACGGGTGTGATGAACGTACTCACAATTAAACCCCTCTGCAACTGATACATTTCCCCAATCATCAGCCAGACACGACTGGCTCTTCAACTGAAGCACTTCATCTTCAGTTAGTCTACGATAATCTTTCATATTAATAAATATAAGTAATGTGCCGCTTCCCCCAATCAGCAAAGCAGCACATTGATTAATTATTCCTCCTCTTCGTAGGTCTGATAAAGAAAATCGTTATAGGGGTATTTCTGAACGTGTAATTCTTTCACTCGTTGATAAACTACGCTTTTCAGTTCGTCCATATTGATTCTTTCGCGGGCGGAAATAAAGAGACAGTTGTCTTCCATTTTTGCCATCCACGTCTTCATCAGTTCTTCGAGTGTTAAGTTTTCTTTCGTTCGGGGGGTAAGGTCATCCGGCGCTTTCTCCACATAGGTGTAAGCGTCTATTTTATTGAATACAAGTATCATGGGTTTGCCACCACCGCCAATTTCGGCAAGTGTCTTGTTTACCACTTCGATCTGTTCTTCAAATCCGGGGTGAGAAATATCGACTACATGCACAAGCAAATCCGCTTCACGCACCTCGTCGAGCGTCGACTTGAACGAATCGACCAAATCAGTCGGCAATTTACGGATAAATCCTACCGTATCGGATAACAAGAACGGCAGGTTATCGATAATCACTTTACGCACAGTGGTATCCAGAGTAGCAAATAGTTTGTTCTCGGCAAATACTTCGCTCTTCGAGAGAAGGTTCATCATGGTTGATTTTCCGACATTAGTGTAACCTACTAATGCAACGCGTATCATGCGTCCACGATTTTTGCGCTGGGTAGCTTTCTGCTTGTCAATCTCTGCCAAACGTTCTTTCAGTAACGACATACGGTTCAAGATGATACGGCGGTCCATTTCGAGTTGCGTTTCTCCCGGTCCGCGAAACCCCACCGAACCTTTACCGCCACCGGCACCGGAACCTCCTCCCTGGCGTTCCAAGTGAGTCCAGAGTCGTTGCAGGCGTGGCAACATATATTTATACTGGGCAAGTTCCACCTGCGTCTTTGCATTAGCAGTCTGAGCACGCATCGCGAATATATCGAGGATCAGTGATGTACGGTCAAGTATTTTAATTTTCAGCTCAGCTTCAATATTACGTATCTGTTTCGCAGAAAGTTCATCATCAAAGATAACCATTCCCACTTCACGTTCTTCTTCCTCCTCGTTCCGGATATATTGTTTAATCTCCTCCAATTTTCCTTTACCGACATAGGTCACCGAGTTAGCTGTCGGCAACTTCTGCGTAAATCGTTTCACTACTTCCGCCCCAGCCGTCTCGGCAAGGAACGCCAATTCATCCAGATACTCGTTCGTTTTACGCTCATCCTGCGTCTGAGTGATGAGTCCCACAAGCACTGCTATTTCTACTTTGGCTTCGGATATTACAAATTCTTTCATTCTTTACTTTTTTCTTTCCTATATAACACGGGGACAAAGATAATGATTTCAATGAGATAATAAAAGAGAGTATGCTTACGTTTTTTTAAAACGCGAACATACTCTCTATTTATTCTTGTCAAGAAGAAATTATCTATTTCTTCATGTTAATCGTCTTTCAAATATTGATTAGATTCGAATCACTCATCCTCAAGTATCAATTTAAAGTCATCCGGCACTGTAAGCACAGATTCTTTTTGTCCAATTAGACCATCCCCGTAATAATAGACATTGAGAGTCACCTTATGGCTTGTCGGATCATATTTAGAATCCACATCATCTACCCCTAAATAGTCCAATGAGCTAAATCCTAGGATATCTGATCCTTCTTCTGTCAAGTACCCGGTATTATAACTATCGAAAGCGACTCCATTGTTTTTCGGATTAATCGTGAAGAACAAATATTCATCCGGTTCACCAACTTCTTCTCCTGACTCTGCCAAAGCTTGCGAGAACGGATCAACAATGCGATAACGATTCTCGCCATCTACACGTTGTACTTTTACATTATATTCTTTACCAGCATTATATTCATCAAATACCCAGTCTTTGAAAGCAAATGTTCCCGAAACATCCACCCATTTCAAACATTGAACAGTGAAACTAGCATGTCCGTTTCCTTTATATGGATTAACGGCAGCAGCTTCCAATGAGATTTGAAACGAATACTCCTCTTTTAGCTGTGCATTTTCAAAAGTTATAACCAGATCAGCCGTTGCCTGTCCGGCTGCAAAACTAACACTCTGAGGGATGTTGAAAATATTTTCCGTATTAGCCTGTACCTCAATTGCAACAGTTGCAGCCGCCTCTGTCTTATCCCGGCTAATTGTCAACGTCAGTTCTTTAGGATCAGTATCTTCCAACTCTTCATATCCAATATTATCTCCCACAAAAGAAGCACCAATACAATTGGGATCAACTGCCGGAGAAGGAGTACGTCCATCATCATCGGAGCAAGCAGCCATGCTTAGCAATGCTATTCCTCCAATTAATAAAGCTATATATTTTGTTACTTTTTTCATTGTAGTATTCATTTTAATCAGTTGCACCATCTTTTAAATTCGGATTCTGCCCTGCTACGGGAAGGTTACCTCCGGTATTATTCACGATACCGGCATTGTTATTGCTTTCTTTCTGCGGGATACGCAACAGCAACCAAGGGTCATCAGCAGCAATATTGAAACAGAAAGCATCCGGCCAGTTTCCCTTGTCACTTCCCTGGAAGCGAACAACAGGTTTACCCAAACGCATAATATCTGCCATAGAGAAGCCTTCACCCCATAATTCAATACGACGTTGCAACCAAACATCATCAACAGTTACAGAACTTTTGTTCCAACTCGCATCACGCTCATCCATCAATACCTTAAGCTCTTTAGCAGCATTACCTTCGTCATTCTGTTGTGCCAAAGCTTCCGCTTTGATAAGAATCATCTCCTCGGCACGCATGATACACCAGTCATTGTCATTATTGGAGCTTCCTATACCACTTTTCATTCCGAACTTCACATTGGTATATTTGATAAATTTCATTTTTACATCTTCTATTTCCAATGTCGAAATATCATTTCCAATTGCAGAGCCCCAGCTAAGTCCAGATAATGCGTCTGATTTCAGGTTTTCATCGACCCACCATTGTTTGCGGACATCTGATGTTGAGATTTTCTTATAAAGCAAGGAGTTTATAGTCTTATACATGGCTACTCCCGCCGTGTAAGCATAACTGGAGAATGACCCTAATTGTCCTGCCGGAGTTGCATACGCATTCTTATTCACCATAGGTACAGAAACGTTAATTCCCCACATCCAGTTATGATCGGATATATCATAAAAAGCAGGTTTGGACACTTCTTCCTTAGTATAAGGAGTATAGCCTTCCATTGCCTTATCAGCATCATTGTATGCTTCTTGCCACATTCCCATATACAAGTGAGCACGTGCACGTAACCCATAAGCAACCTGTTGGTCGATACGAGTCTTATCTCCCTGACGGTTATATCCTTCCAACAAATCAATAGCACTATTCAAGTCACTTATAATTTGTTCATAGACCTTACCTACCGTAGCACGAGGATTATTGACAAAATTAGTCGTTTCTTCCGTTATCAACGGCACACATGGAAGGTCTTTACTGGTAGCATAGCGGAACTGATAATAAGGTGCCAGACATAAATAATCAAACGCACGAACCGCCTTAGCTTGTCCTAAATAATACTTTTCAGTCTCACTCGCCGTCGCCGGATCAATAGAAAGAATAATATCATTAGCCGCTTTTATCTGATTATAAAAGATAGCATAACGTGCAAAGGGATTGGCATACGTAGCATAACGGTCACTATATTCACTGCTGACAGAAAACCAGTTATAACCATTATTGGCACAGATCATATCCGGGCCATTCAAATCCTGAGAAAGACAAACTGTCGGATAACCACCGTCATCATCTCTGGTATCAGAAGGAAATGCAGCACACACTGTCCCCATGCTGCTATACATACCTGCAATTTTAGCCTCCACACGGGAAGGGATGACAGATGTAGCATCATCTATCTGTTCACCTGTAATTCGGTAGCCCTCACTCTCAATATCATTGATGTCAGAGCAGGAAGCAAACGATAATGCTCCCAATATAAAAAGTGCAAACTTATTTATTCGTTTCATAGTTCTTTCTTTTTTAATTAAAACGTAAGAGAAATTCCTCCTGTGATAGTACGCATCGCAGAATATGAACTGGTAGTATTGGCACCACTTTCAGCAGTCGAGCTTCCCAGACCTAATCCCAAACGCGGGTCAAGACCTTTGCGTGCCGATAAAAGAGCTACATTGTCAGCCGTCAAATAAACTCTACAATGAGATAGTCCCAGTTTGCTGGTCAAACGTTTCGGTATTGTATATCCCAATGTAATATTGTTAAGGCTGAGATAATCCGAGCTAACAAGGAAACGGCTGGAATCCTGTTGGTAGCTTGCATCACTTGCACTTAAACGAGGTACGTCAGTATAACGATTGTCCGGTGTCCACGCTTTACGGATGTCCGTAGACCAGTTTGTACCTTGCATACCACTATTTCCATTGTGCATATATGCC
>OJJX01000593.1_pt1 | contig 15928 bp, 8 predicted proteins | sample 1596411 | NCBI WGS metagenome assembly OJJX01 (sample SAMEA4350136, study PRJEB24818) | metagenome | biome: human; feature: gut; material: faeces | place: Denmark | collected 2013-09 | reverse complement strand
ACGATGGGGCGGGTGGTGTCCGGCAGGGGCAGCTGCGGGGTGTCCCGCACATAACTGTTGTGGGCGGGCAGCTGCCATGCACTTTCCTCGCAGATCGCCCATACGGTATCGGCAATTTCATCCAGAAAGCGCCCTTTGTGCTCCACACACTCGGCACTTACCAGCGCGCACAGCCGCGCCCGGCGGGAAAAGTAAGCCGTCTCCCATGGGGTGCGCCGCCCAGTGTGGGTGAAATCCAGCCAGAGCGAGAGCGGCAGGGGCGCAATGGGCGTTTGCAGCGCGGCTTCCCCCGCCTGCAAAAAGCGCTGCTTTGCCCGCAGGGGCAGCCCCTGCCATGCGGTGTGCTCTTTGACAGGGGGAAAGGGCCGGTAATCGGGAAGAAATTCCGGCAGATGAGCAAGCTGTTCCTGTATCATAAAAGCCTCCGATTTTAAATACTTTGCTGGTATTCCCGCGGGCTGAGCCCCGTGACCTTTTTGAATACCTTGGAAAAATAGAAAGCGCTCTCGTACCCCAGTTTCTCAGCGATCTCGTATACTTTCAAATCGCCCTGTTCCAGCATCTCTTTTGCCGCAGCGATGCGGGTCTCGGTGATGTACTCCACAAAGCCGCTGTCGCCGTATTTGCCGAACAGCTGGCTGAGGTAGTTGGGCGAAAAATTGAATACAGCCGCCACATCGGCCAGCGTCAGTTTTTCCGAAAGATGATTCTTAACATACTCCTGCACCTGTGCCACCACCTGCATCTTCCCGGCGGTGGCGTCGCCCTCGTTGACCTCCACGAACTGGATGGGCTGCTCCACCGTGAGCAGGGGCTGTAGGTGGGCGTTTTCCCGGCAGCGGCGCGCCAGCCCCAGCAGGGAGCCGGTGGGGCGTCCTACCGCCCAGAGCAGCCGTACCGTGAAATAGTTGTATAGAATTTGGCTGGCGCGTTCCAGCAGCGGGCGCAGTACCGTCCGGTATTTTTGGCACTGGGCATCGGTCAGGCAGAAAAGCACATTGCAGCGCATGGCATCCGCCCCGGTCACATAGCAGGGCAGGTAGTTTTGCAGGGTGGTCTCCAGCATCCGCCCGCAGGAAAAACTCAGCTTCAGCTGCTGGGCGGGGGTAAGGGCGGTGTTGGCGATGATCTCGCAGCTGGCTACAAGATAGGCGTCGCTTGCAAGGTTCAGCTCCATGTGCTGCAAAGGCTGCTCCAATGCGGCTTCGTCCGGGAACAGCCCGGCGTACAGCCGCACGAAAAAACGCTCCTGATAGCTGCGCACACTCTCGGCAAGGTTTTCCTGTGCCGACAATTCGCCCAGCAAAGCGCGCTCCTTTTTTACCTTTTCGGCGGCCTTGGCAAGGGCGGTTTGCAGGTTCTCGGGGGTCAGGTCCAGCTTGACCAGATAATCCACCACCCCGGCACCCATGGCCTGCTTGATGTAATCAAATTCTTCAAAGCTGGTCAGCATGATAAAGGCGGGCAGGGCGCTGCGTTCCCGGCAGGTGCGGGCAAGGGTAAGCCCGTCCATCACCGGCATTTTTACGTCGGCAATGACAATATCCGGCTTCTCCCGCTCAATGAGTTCCAGCGCCAGCTTGCCGTTGCGGGCGGTGCCGCAGACGGTATAGCCCAGCTTTTCCCATTCCAGCATCCCCTGCAGGCCGATGAGCACCAGCGGCTCATCATCCACCAGTAATATCCGCAGCATGGGGGTCTCCTTTCTGTTGATAGGGCAGCCGGATGGTGACCTCGGTGCCCACGTCCTCTTCGCTTTCAATGGTCAGGCCGTAGCCCTCGCCAAAGGAATACCGGATGCGGCGGTTCACGTTCCACAGGCCGACATGGCGGAACTTTTCAGCCTTTTCGGCACCCTCGGCGGGCTCGTCCAGAAGGTGAGCCACCAGCTCCGGCGGCATGCCCACGCCGTCATCGGTAATGCGCAGCAGTACGTCTCCGGTATCCGGGTCGGTGGAGATATCCAGCAGCACGCTGCCGTGGCCGCCCTTTGGCTCCAGCCCGTGGAAGATGGCGTTTTCCACCAGCGGCTGCAAGGTGAACCGGGGGATCAGGCAGTCCCGGCAAAGGGTCTCACTTTCAATGCGGGAGACCTCAATTTCCAAGTCGCCGCCGTAGCGGTACTGCTGGATGGTAAAGTAATCGTTGAGCAGTGCCAGCTCCTCCTGCAAAGGTACCAGCTTCTGGGTGCCCTTGGAGATGCTCTTGGTCAGCCGCGCAAAGGCGGTGACCATCTCGGCAATGCCGGGTGCGTGCTGGATGGTAGCCATCCAGCGGATGCTGTTGAGGGTGTTGTAGATAAAGTGCGGGTTCACCTCGTTTTGCAGCATCCGATATTCCAGCTCCTGCTTGCGGCGCTCGTCCTCCACCCGGCGGGTCATCAGGCTGTCCACGTTTTCAGCCAGCTGGTTGATGCCCCGGCCGATGTCGCCCAGCTCGTTGTTCCACTCCACCGTGCGGTCCGGGGCAAAGTTGCCGCTGCCCACGGTCTCGATGCGCTTTTGCAGCGCCTCCACCGGGCGGGTGATGACCCGCTCCAGCCAGTGCTGCATCAAAAAGCTCAGTCCCCAGATGATGGCAGTGCCAAGGGCGACCAGCCACAGGTACACGCCGTAGTGCAGCAAAAAGGTATTTGCGGGCAAAAGCTGCACCAGCGCCGCGCTGCGGCCGTTCAGTGTTACCTTGACTACATAATACTTCTGGTCGTCCAGCTGCACCTTGCCCTGCCATGCGGTCTGCTCTGTCACGCCGTTATTGCTGCCGGTGCGCAGGGTGTAGTCCACCTCCCGCAGGCGGTTCTCAGTCTCGGTCAGGCTGCCGTTTTCGATCTGCCACAGGCGGCTGCCCATCTCCCAGTACAACGCGCTGCCGTCGGTCAGGCTGTAGCCCGCGGCCGGGTCGGTGATAATGGCGGTGTCCAGCGCAAGGTAGGTGCTGCCCCGGTGCAAGGTGCCCTTGCCGCAGCGGACAGGCTGGCTGAGGGCGATGCAGCCCGGACTGCCGGGCAGCAGCGGGTCGGTAGTGAACTGCATCCCGTAACCCTTGGTGAGAAACTGCTTTATGCTGGTGCGGTTGAGCGCCGCCGAGGAGTTCAGCGGGCCGAACTGCAAATGCCGGTCGTTCTCATTGGTAACAAAAAAGCGGAGGATATGGCTGTACAGGGTGCTGGAATAGTATTTTTCCTGCATGGCTTCGTAGGCGGCAATGGTCTGGGTGCCGTTGATATTTTCCTGCGTGATGTACCGCCGCACGGTGCTGTCGATGGAAGCCCAGTTCAAAAGAGCATCGGCGCTGTCCAGACTGGTCTCGATGGAGGTAGCCACCAGCCGCAGGTTGAACTCTGCCGCCTGCAGGGAGTTGGCGCGCACATATTGGTTGGAGAGGGTGAACAGCGCCGCGCCCACAGCCAGCGAGGTAAGGATGGTAAAAAAGCGCATCCCCCACACGATCTGCCGCCGCAGCGGGAAACGATGGCTGCTCTTCATAGCGGAGCCTCCTTTCCGGTAATATTTTGCATTCTTTCCTTTATACAGTACTGATTCCGGCGCGGTTTGTCAACGACTTTTTTCATGGAAATTGTGTACTTTATACGCTTTTTTCTTGTGCCATGGATGTAAACTGTGCAAGAGAACAAGAAAGTGCAGACTCCAGTGTAAGAAAGTGCATCTTTTTTTAAAAGATACAGAAAAACTGCAACTCTTCCCGGAATTTTTCCATTCCGGTTTTTGCGTTTGTGCGGTATCCTAGTGTCAACAAAAGCGAGCGGCTCCCCGGCACGGGGGAGAACGCTGCACGAAATACACACACTGCCCTGAAGGAGGACACACTTATGAAAAAGATCTCTCGTCGTTCGTTCCTTACCGCTGCCGCAGCCTGCGGCGCTGCTGTTGCCCTGAGCGCCTGCGGCGGCTCTTCCGCAAGCTCCACCGCTGCTTCCTCCACTGCCGGCTCCACCGCTGCATCCGCAGCCGCAGGCCCTGTTACCCTGCAGTGGTCGGTGTGGGATAAGGAGTCCACCCCCTACTGGCAGGCCATGGCCGACGGCTACATGGCAAGCCACAAGGACGTGACCATCGAGATGGTGGATCTGGGCTCCAGCGATTACATGACCGTTCTGGCCACCCAGCTGGCTGGCAGCGCCGATCTGGATATCGTGACCATCAAGGATATCCCCGGCTACGCAAACCTGATCAATTTGGACTACCTCAAGCCCCTGAACGAGGTACTGACCCGCGACACTGGCGATTTCAACGGCACCATCGAGCAGCTGACCACCGACGACGGCAACTTCTACGCCGTGCCCTTCCGCAGCGACTTCTGGGTGCTGTACTACAACAAGGATCTGTTCGATAAGGCCGGTGTGGAGTATCCCTCCAATGACCTGACGATGGAAGATTACGATGCTCTGGCACGCAAGATGACCAGCGGCTCCGGCGACACCAAGGTCTATGGCTGCCACTACCACACCTGGCGCTCCGCCGCTTCTCTGTTCTCCATTCTGGACGGCAAGAACACCATCATCGACGGCAAATACGACTTCATGAAGCCCACCTACGATATGGTCATTGCCCAGCAGAAGGACGGCATCTGCATGGACTACGGCTACCTCAAGACCTCTTCTCTGCACTACTCCGCAGCCTTTGAGAACCAGCAGTGCGCAATGGTCAACATGGGCAGCTGGTTCATTTCCACGCTGGAAGCTTACATGAAGGATGCTGAGACCAAGTTCAACTGGGGCATCGTCAAGTATCCGCACCCCGCTGGTGCAGAGGCTGGTTCTACGCTGGGCACTGTGACCAGCCTGGCCATCAACGCGGATTCTCCCAAGGCAGAGGCCGCTGCCGACTTCATCAACTGGTGTGTCTCTGAAGAGGGCGCACAGGCCATTGCCAAGACCGGCACCTTCCCGGCCTGCGGCTCCGCTGCTACCGCCGAGATCATCAAGTCCACCGAAGGCTTCCCCGAGGACAGCAACTCTGTGGATGCACTGACCACCAGCAACGTTTATCTGGAGATGCCCTACACCCAGTACGCATCTGATATCGAGACCATTCTGAACGCCGAGCACGATGCCATTATGACCATGAGCGAGACCGTGGACGAGGGCATCCAGAACATGAACGATCAGGTTCCCGCAGTTCTCGGCTGATAAAGCGTTTTCCGCAATGGTTTGCGGTTCTCCTTCTTCATTGTTTTCAATCCCCATTCATTTTCCGATGACGAGCATCGGAAAAAAGCCCTGTCCGAGCGGGGCGGGTATGCACAGCGCCCGCCCCGCTCATTTTTTGGAAAAACTGTTATACTTCCGGGAAAGGAGGCTCTTTTATGGCGAGTGCTGCTGTCCAGAATAAAACTCCCCGTAAAGTGCTAAAAAAATCGACCCGCGATTCCCTGATCGCGTATTCCTTCATTGCGCCAAACTTCATTGGCTTCTGCGTGTTTACGCTGGTGCCCATGGTGTTTGCCATTGCGCTGGCTTTCTGCGCATGGGACGGCCGCCACGCCATCGAGTTTATCGGTCTGAAGAACTTTGTAAAACTCTTTACCACCGATAAAATTTTTCAGGCGGCGCTGAAAAATACCATCGTCTACGTCATTGGCACGGTGCCGCTGACGCTGGCCTGCTCGCTGGCCATGGCTGTGCTGCTGAACCAGAACGTGAAGCTGCGCAACTTCTTCCGCACCGTGGCGTTCTTCCCTTACGTTGCTTCGCTGGTGGCGGTGGCAGCGGTGTGGAACATGATCTTCAACCCCTCCATGGGCCCCATCAACATGATCCTGAACCAGTTCTTTGGCGTGGCGGTGGAAAACCTGCCCCGCTGGGCTGCCGGTAAGGACACCGCTATGATCACGGTCATCCTGTTCAGCGTGTGGAAGAACATGGGTTACTACATGGTCATCTATCTGGCAGGCCTGCAGGGCTGCAACCCGGACCTGAACGAAGCCGCCGAGCTGGACGGTGCAAATCGCTGGCAGCAGTTCTGGCACATCACCCTGCCGCAGCTGCGCCCCACTACCTTCTTTGTGGTCATCATGCTCACCATCTCCGGCTTCAAGGTCTACGACCAGATGTACATGATCACGCAGGGCGGCCCCGGCACTGCTACCATGACGCTGGTGTACTACATCTATAATGTGGCCTTCGTCAATACCCCGAAATACGGCTACGCAAGTGCAATTTCCATGGTGCTGTTCGTACTGGTGCTGATCGTTACCATCATCCAGTTCCGCGGCTCCAAGGGCGAGAACTGAGAAAGGAGGAAGAACCATGTCTGCTGCTATTATCAAGACCGAGGCCTCTCAGAAGCGCCGCAATTTCGTCTCCAAGTTCCTGATCTATTTCTTCCTCATCGTCATCACAGCTTGTATGCTGCTGCCCTTTTTGTGGATGCTGTCCTCCTCCTTTAAGCTGAATAAGGACGTGTTCGGCTTCCCTATCCAGTGGATCCCCAAAAATCCCCGCTGGCAGAACTATGTGGACATCTGGACCCAGATCCCGCTGCTGACCTTTGTGAAAAACACGGTCAAGATCACCGTGGTGGTCACCCTGTTGCAGCTGTTCACTTCCTCCTTTGCAGCCTACGCCTTTGCTAAGATGCAGTTCAAGGGCAAAAACGCGCTCTTCCTCGGCTACATTGCCACCATTGCAGTGCCTTGGCAGGCCTACATGGTGCCCCAGTTCATGATGATGAGCTCGTGGCATTTGAACAACACCCATCTGGCCATTATGTGCCTGCAGGCCTTCAGCGCCTTCGGCGTGTTCCTGATGAAGCAGTTCTACGAGGGCGTGCCCACCGAGCTGTGTGAGGCTGCCCGCATTGATGGCCTGAGCGAGTACGGCATCTGGTGGCACATCATGCTGCCCCTCAGCCTGCCCGCCCTGTCCACCCTGACCATCTTCACCTTCGTGAACACATGGAACGACTTCCTTGGCCCCCTGATCTACTTGACCAAGACCGAACTCAAGACCATCCAGATTGGTCTGCGTATGTTCATCACCCAGTATTCTGCAGAGTACGGCCTGATCATGGCGGCCTCTGTGGTGGCACTGATCCCGGTGCTGATCGTGTTCCTCTCCCTGCAAAAGTACTTTGTGCAGGGCGTGGCATCCACCGGCATCAAGGGCTAAACAAATCACCCGTAAGCGGGGCGTGGGCAGTACCCGCGCCCCGCATTTTTTGCAGAAATAGAGGGAAAGCGTTATGTTATATCCTGAACAGAATGAAGCGCGCTTGAAGCTGAGCCTTGACGGCACATGGGCGTTTGCGCTGGGCAGCTGCGCGGAAACCCAGTTCGACCCCGCAAAGCCCCTGCCGGACGCCCAGCCCATCGCGGTACCTGCCAGCTACAACGACCAGAACGACCAGACCACCGCCCTGCGCCGCCACTACGGCTGGGTGTGGTATCAGCGCAAGGTCACCCTGCCCACTTTCTGCGCCGGGCAGCGGGTGGTGCTGCGGTTCGGCTCGGTGACCCACACGGCCAAGGTCTGGCTGAACGGCCAGCTCATTGCGCAGCACAAGGGCGGCTTTACCCCCTTTGAAGCGGACGTCACCGCTCTGCTGCAACCCGGCGAGACCGCACTGCTGACCGTAGCCTGTGACAACCGGGTGAACCACAGCACCCTGCCTGTGGGCAACGAGGACGGGCAGCTGGCCTTCTTTGGCTCGGACAACGCGGGTATCCCCAGTGTGGAGGCTGCCAAGCGTGCCGCCGCACCCCAGAACCGCCCCAACTTTGACTTTTTCAACTATGCGGGCATCCATCGCCCGGTGGTGCTCTACACCACCCCTAAAGAGTACATCGAGGATGTGACCATAGTGCCCGCCGTGGACGGCACGGTGCAGTACGCGGTAAAAACCACCGGCAGCGCGCCTGTCCGTGTCACGGTGCTGGATGCTGACGGCAACGCCGTTGCAAGCGCCGAGAGTGCAGAAGGCACGATCACCATCCCGGAAGTGCATCTCTGGGAGCCCAGACCCGGCACGCCCTACCTGTACACCCTGCATGCCACCTGCGGGGCAGATGTCTACGACCAGACCTTTGGTGTGCGCAGCATTGAGGTGCGGGGCACACAGGTGCTTTTGAACGGCAAGCCGCTCTATTTCAAGGGCTTTTGCAAGCACGAGGACTTTACCGCCCATGGCCGAGGCTTTGACCCGGTGCTGAACGTGAAGGATGTGAACCTGATCCACTGGGCAAACGCCAACGCGGTGCGTACCAGCCACTACCCCTACGCTGAGGAGTTCTACGACCTGTGCGACCGGGAGGGCATTCTGGTCATGGACGAGACCCCGGCGGTGGGCATCGGCGGCGGGGCGGCGGTGAATCCTTACAAGGAATATCCCCTTGCGGAGCATCACCGGCAGGTGCTTGCCGAGATGATCCATCGGGACAAAAACCACCCCTGCGTGGTGCTGTGGAGCCTTGGCAACGAGCCGGATCTGGAGCACTTCCCGCAGGATGCCTACGATTACTGGCACCCGCTGTATGAGCTGGCGCATCAGCTGGACCCGCAGAACCGCCCGGTCACCCTCGTCTGCTGCCAGAACGACTATACGAAGGATATCACCACCCGCACCATGGATATCGTCTGCATCAACCGCTACTACGGCTGGTACAACCTTTCCGGCGACATGGACGCTGCCTGCTACGGCTTGAATCAGGAGCTGGATTTCTGGGCAGAGCAGCACAAGCCCGTAATGATGAGCGAGTACGGCGCAGACACTGTGGCAGGCCTGCACACCGCCGGAGCCGAGATGTTCAGTGAGGAGTTTCAGGTGGAGTTCTACCGCCGTCTGGATGCAGAGTTTGACAAGCGCCCGTGGTTTGTGGGAGAATTTGTCTGGAACTTTGCAGACTACGACACCGTGCAGGGCCCCATGCGGGTGGATGGCAACAAAAAGGGCCTGTTCACCCGGGACCGCCGCCCCAAGCTGGGTATGCACTTTCTGCGCCAGCGGTGGGCAGAGATCCCTACGTTTGGATTTAAGGAGTAATCATGATGAAAAACTACCAGAACCACGCGATGACCGACGCCGAGGCACGGCAGGCACTGGCCGATGCCTGCAAACAGGTGGAGACCAATCTGCCCCTGTACACCTACCAGTGCCAGAACCATTCCAGTGTGAACGATATCTACCCCGGCTGCGCCAATAACCAGTGGACCTGCGGCTTTTGGCCCGGTGAGATCTGGCTGGCCTACGAGGCCACCGGGGACGAAAAATTCAAGACCGCCGCCCTCATTCAGGTGGACAGCTTTGCGGACCGCATTGCCCGCAAGGTGGAGGTGGACCACCACGATATGGGCTTTTTGTACAGCCCCACCTGCGTGGCAGCGTGGAAGCTGGTGGGCAGCGAAAAGGGCAAAAATGCCGCCATTGCCGCCGCCGACCAGCTGCTGACCCGCTACCAGCCCAGCGGCCGCTTCTTGCAGGCATGGGGCACTATGGATGACCCCGACAACTACCGCTATATCATTGACTGCATGCTCAACGTGCCGCTGCTGTACTGGGCAGCGCAGGTGACCGGCAGCGACCACTACCGCGAGATCGCCGCCGCCCACACCGCCACCACGCTGGCAAACTCCTTCCGACCGGACGGCAGCACCTACCACACCTTCTTTATGAACCCGGACGGCACCCCCAAGGGCGGCCGCACCTGTCAGGGCTATAAGGACGACAGCTTCTGGGCGCGGGGACAGGCGTGGGGCGTGTACGGCAGCGCCATTGGCTACACCTACACCCACGATGAAAAGTTTTTGGATGTGTTCCGCAAGGCACTGGCGTTCTACCTTTCCCGTCTGCCAGAGGACATGATCCCCTGCTGGGATATGCTCTTTGCCCCGGAAAGCGGCGAGCCGCGGGATTCCTCCTCCGCTGCCATCGTGGCTTGTGGATTGCTGGAAGCAGCCAAGTATGTGGATGAAACAGAAGCTGCCCAGTGGCGCACGCTGGCGCGGCAGATGCTGGCCAGCCTTGCCGCAAACTACGCAGTAAAGCCCGGTACCCTCGGCTCCGGCCAGCTGCTGCACGGCACTTACAGCAAAAAAAGCCCCTACAACACCTGCACCCCGGAGGGCGTGGATGAATGCACGAGCTGGGGCGATTATTTTTACATGGAGGCGCTGACCCGCCTGACCAAAGATTGGGAGATGTACTGGTGATGAACTTGCAGACCAAAGCGGATTTTACCGCACTGATGCACAAATTTCTCGACCCGCTCAAGCCTTATTATTCCGCAGGCTGCGCCCGGCTGCATCTGGGCGAGACGGGCGTGACCTACAACCAAAATGCTATTGAGCTGGAAGCCTTCAGCCGCCCGCTGTGGGCGCTGGTGCCCTTCTGGGTGGGCGGCGGCTCTGAGCCGGAATTTGAAACCATCTACCGCAAGGGTCTTGCCGCCGGCGCCGACCCGGAAAACCCCGAATACTGGGGCACCACCGGGGAATACGACCAGTGTTATGTGGAGATGGCGGCTATTGCCTGCGGCATCCTCACCGCACCGGAAAAGCTGTGGACCCCGCTTTCTGACACCGAAAAACAGAACCTTGCTGCATGGCTGGGGCAGATCAACGCCCACACCATCCCGGACTGCAACTGGCAGTTTTTCCTCATCCTTGTAAACCTTGCCCTGAAAAGCGTGGGGATGCCTTTCAGCCCGGAACTGCTGGAGGACGGTCTTTGCAAAATTGACAGCTATTACAGCGGCGACGGCTGGTCCACCGATGGCGCCTCCGTACAAAAGGATTACTACATCCCGTGGGCCATCCAGTATTACGGGCTGCTCTACTCTAAATTTGCCGCCGACACCGACCCCCGGCGTGCTGCACTCTACCGCCAGCGCGCCCAGCTGTTCGCGCAGCAGTTCGTCTACTGGTTCGATGCCAACGGCGCAGCGCTGCCCTTTGGCCGCAGCCTGACCTACCGCTTTGCTCAGAACAGCTTCTGGGCGGCCTGCATCTGGGCAGGGCTGGAGCCGCTGCCCCTGCCGGTGATGAAAGGGCTCATCGTCCGCAACTTCAACTGGTGGCTGGGGCAGAAAATGTTCGACCGGGACGGTATCCTGACCATCGGCTACTGCTACCCGCAGATGTACATGGCCGAGCGGTACAACGCCCCCGGCAGTCCCTACTGGGGCATGAAGAGCTTTTTGCTGCTTGCTTTGCCGGATGACCATCCCTTCTGGTCTGCCGAAGCCGCGCCCATGCCCGCATTGGAGCGGCTCAAGCCCATGCCATACGCCAATATGCTGGTGCAGCGCCGGGCGGGGCGGGTAACGGCCTATGCTGCCGGTGTCAACGAGGGGCACGGCCACGGACAGTTCCCGGAAAAGTATGCAAAATTTGCCTACGATACCCGCTTTGGCTTCTGCGCCTCCCGCAGCCGGGAGGTGCTCAATCAGGCGGCTCCCGACAGTATGCTGGCCTTTGTCATCGACGATAACGTGTTTGTGCGCAAGGTGAGCAAAACGTGGGAAATTGAAGCCGGGGCTGTGACTGCGCAGTGGTCGCCCTTCCCCGGCATTGAGGTGACCACTACCATCACCCCCACGGCCACCGGCCACTGCCGCCATCACGAGATTGACAGCAGTTTCGACTGCGAAGCCTACGACTGCGGTTTTGCCGTGCCCAATTTTGCACCGGGCTATGCCGAAAGCGTGGAAAATGACACCGCCGAAGCCCATTGCGACACCCTGCGCTGCACCGTGCGCGGCAGGGGAGAAGCAGTGGTCATCGGCTGCGACCCCAACACCAGCCTGTACTTCACTAACGTCCATCTGCCCGCCGTGAAGTACCACATCCCCAAGGGGCACACAGGACTGGACACCGAGGTCTTTGACGAAGCGGACTGATGCCGCTTCTTTCCAGAAAAACAGTCGTTTTGTGCGGCTGTTTTTCTTATATCCTGTGCTATAATAAAAGCAGAAAATGCTGCGAGGTGACATTTATGCCGTTAAATCATCCCATTACCTCGGCGCTTCTGGCCGACCCGGAAATTTTCCAGCAGAACCGTCTGCCCTTCCATGCCCATTTTACCGACCAGACCAGCCTGGAACTGCCCCTGACCGTCAGCTTGGACGGCGAGTGGAACTTCTGCTATGCGGAAAACCTGACTGCACCCTTTACGGACTGGGACACCCTGACCGTGCCGGGCTTCATCCAGATGCAGAGCCTGCAAAAGCCCGGCCAGCCCTACGGCGCGCCCCATTATGTCAACACCCAGTACCCGTGGGATGGCCACGAAAAGCTGCACCCCGGTCAGATTCCGCAGGACTATAACCCCATCGGGGAATACCAGCGCAGTTTCACCCTGCCGGAAAGCTGGGCAAGCTGTTACTTGCGCCTGAACGGTGCCGACAGTGCCGCCGCCGTCTGGTGCAACGGCGTTTACATCGGCTACACCGAGGATACCTTCACTCCCGCTGAATTTGACATGACTGCTGCCGTCCACCCCGGCGAAAATACCCTGACGGTACAGGTGTACCGTTTCTCCTCCGGCAGCTGGCTGGAGGATCAGGATTTCTGGCGCATGAGCGGCTTATTCCGCTCCGTGGAGCTGTTCACAAAGCCGGAAATTCACCTCGAGGATGTCTTTGTGAAGCAGGATTTTGCCCCGGACTTTTCCAGTGCCACCGTCACCTTTGATTGCAAGGTCAGCGGCGCGGGAACGGTGTCGGTGGTGTTTGACGGCGAGGAGCAGTCCGCTGAGGTGGGGGAGCCTGCCGAATACGACAGCGGCGTGGTGTTTGGCAAAGGCGAGTCCGACCCGGATGTGGAGGAGGACGTACAGGACGTTTCCTTCACTTTTACGGTGGAGCATCCCGCCCTGTGGAGCGCCGAGCAGCCGAACCTGTACGAGGCCGAGATTGCTCTGCTGCGCGAGGGCGCTCTCGTGGAGCGCACCGGGTTGAAAGTCGGTCTGCGCAAATTTGAACTGAAAGACCGCCAGATGCTTTTGAACGGCCAGCGCATCGTGTTCAAGGGTGTCAACCGCCACGAGTGGAGCTGCCGGACCGGCCGCACCGTCAGCCGGGAAGAGATGCTGTGGGATGTAAAGAACCTGAAGGCCCACAACGTCAACGCCGTGCGCACTAGCCACTACCCGGACGACCCCTATTTTCTGCAGCTCTGCGATGAATACGGTCTGTATGTCATCGGGGAGACCAATCTGGAGACCCACGGCACATGGCAGAAGCTGGGTGCGGACGGCTCGGACGAGTGGACGCTGCCCGGTGCCCGCCCGGAGTGGCGGGAGAATGTGCTTGCCCGCGCCGAAGCCATGCTGGAACGGGACAAAAACCACCCGGCCATCCTCATTTGGTCTTGCGGCAACGAGAGCCACGGCGGCAAGACCCTGTGGGAGATGAGCGAGTATTTCCGCCGCACCGACCCCAGCCGCCTTGTGCATTACGAGGGCATTTTCTGGAACCGGGAATACCCCGCCACCTCCGATATGGAAAGCCAGATGTACACCCCGGTGGCAGACATTAAAAAGTTTTTGGCAGAGCACCCGGAAAAGCCTTTCATCATGTGCGAATACAGCCACGCTATGGGCAACAGCTGCGGCGGCATCGCAGATTATACCGAGTATGCCTACGAAGAGCCGCTGTATCAGGGCGGGTTTATCTGGGAGTACATGGACCACGGCATTGCAGTGATAAGCCCGGACGGAAAGCCCGGCTTTGCCTACGGCGGCGACTTTGGCGACCGCCCCACCGACCGGGAATTCTGCGTGGACGGCCTTGTGCTGCCCGACCGCCGCAATACTCCCAAGATGGATGCAGTCAAGGCGGCCTACGCACCGCTGAAAATCACCCTGACCGACACCGAAGTCGTGATTGAAAACCGGAACCTCTTTACCGACCTGAGCGCCTACGACCTTGTGTTTGCATCTTCGGTCAACGGCAAGCCGGAACGCCGCGCGGTGCTGCGGGCAGACTGCGCACCCGGCAAGACTGCGCACATCGCGTTCCCGTTCCCTCTGCCGGAGACAGGGCTTGCCTGCATGACCGTTACCGCAGTGCAGCGGGCTGCAAAGCCCGGCATCCCGACGGGCTATGAAGCTGCCTTTGGGCAGGTATGGCACAACTACGCCGCCGCCCGGCTGACCGTTGCCGCGCCGGAATTGGTGGAGATGGACTGCAACATCGGCGTAAAGGGCGATGGCTTCGAGTACATCTTTGGTCGCGGCAAGGGGCTGGTGTCCATCCGCTACAACGGTGTGCAGCTGTTGGACGATACCGTGCGCCCCAACTTCTGGCGTGCGCCCACCAACAACGACGAGGGCTGCGCAGAGCCGTTTGCATTTGCCTTCTGGAAAACCGCCGGTCTCTACGCCCGGTGCGATAACCTGACTGCCGAAGCAAAGGATGAGTTCGTCATCGTCCGCGCAAACTACACCCTACCAGATGGGCAGACGCTGCCCATTGATTTTGCCATCGACGGCGCAGGCCGCTGCGATATCACCATGACATGGCAGGGCGAAAAGACTGAGCTGCCGGAGTTCGGGCTGCTCTTCCCGATGCGCCGGGAGCTGACCAAGGTATCCTATCTGGGTCTTGGCCCCCGGGAGACCACCGCCGACCGCACCGCAGGCGGCAAGATGGGCGCTTGGAGCTACAATGTCCGGCAGGATTTTGCCCAGAACAGCCCGGTCTACCCGCAGGAATGCGGCAGCCGAACCGGCGTGTACAGTGCAACTGTCACCGGCAGCGGATTGAAAATAAGCATCGGCTTTGCAGGGGACGGCATGACCTTCTCGGCGCTGCCCTACACGCCCCATGAAATGGAAAACGCCCGCCACCTTTACGAGCTGCCCCGGGACGACAATAAGACGGTCGTCCGCTGCGCTGCTTTCCAGCGCGGCGTGGGCGGCGACAACAGCTGGGGCGCAAAGCCCCATGCAGACGCCTGCTTTGCGGTGGAGAAGGGAACCTCGTTCCGTTTTACGATTCAAAAATAAAAATTTACTTGGCTAAAGTGGTGGGTATCATCGTGATACCCACCACTTTGGTCTTATTGCGAAACCGTAACAAGACAAAAATCAGCGCAATATTCAAATAGTATATTTGCGATATGCAATCCAACGTTGTAGCTGCTGCATTAAAAAGTTGAATTTTTATGGTTTATGGAGAAATAAGGAATTGTGTCAAAATGACACAATTGCTCCGGGCACCTTCATAGAACCATGGAATGTGAATATTTTGCTTTCATAGGAGTTCATGTTTTTTACTGAATCTCGTGAAAAGCGTATAAAAAGCTTGCAATCATCTGTAAAATGTGGTATATCCATTATACGAAACATTGCTTTAAAAGAACACTCCACCGTTCAATGATGTGTAAAGTGAGGTGCCCACCATGACCGCCGTGATCTATGCCCGCTATTCATCGGATAACCAGCGCGAAGAATCCATTGAAGGCCAGATTCGTGAATGCACTGCCTATGCGGAAAAGAATGGCATCACCATCGTCAAGCACTACATTGACCGTGCCATCTCTGCCAAGACGGACAACCGCCCGGAGTTTCAGCAGATGATAAAAGACAGCGACAAAAAGCTGTTTGACATCGTGCTGGTCTGGAAGCTGGACCGTTTTGCCCGGAACCGCTACGACAGTGCCCGGTATAAGACCCAGCTGAAAAAGAATGGTGTCAAGCTTATGTCTGCCACCGAGATCATTTCGGATGGCCCGGAAGGTATCATTCTGGAATCGGTTCTGGAAGGTTATGCCGAGTATTACTCCGCTGATCTGTCCGAAAAGGTCATTCGCGGCATGACGGAAAACGCCCTGAAAGGCAAATTTTCTGGCGGTGCTATCCCTTTCGGCTACACCATCAACGCAGACCGCCGCTTTGAAATCGACCCACTCACAGCTCCCTTTGTAGCTGAAGCTTTCCAGCGGTACAATGACGGACAGACGATGCGGGAG
>OJJX01000583.1_pt1 | contig 16161 bp, 13 predicted proteins | sample 1596411 | NCBI WGS metagenome assembly OJJX01 (sample SAMEA4350136, study PRJEB24818) | metagenome | biome: human; feature: gut; material: faeces | place: Denmark | collected 2013-09 | reverse complement strand
GCTTCTGACCGGCCAGAACGGCGGCGCTGTTCTCGAGGGCAGAGAACTCCACGGCGTAGGGGGAGTTGGTGCCGGGGAGGAACATCCGCTGGAACGCGAAGACGAAGTCCTCGGCGGTGATGGCATAGTCGGTGGGAGCTCCCTTCGAGGCGGTATAGGTCAGACCGTCCTTCAAATAGAATGTATAGGTGAGCCGGTCGGCAGATACCTCCCACCGCTCACACAATTCCGGCGCGAGGCTGCCGTCCGGTGTGCGGCGGACGAGGCCGCTGTAAAGGTTCTCGCAGGCGATGATGTCCGAGGCGCTGGACGCCACCTGCGGGTCGAGGTTCGCGGGGATGGAGTCCACGAACCAGGTGAAACTGTTGGAGCCGGAGCCGCAGGCGGTCAGGCTCAGAACAAAAAACGCAGCCAGCAGGGCCGCGACAAAGCGAAGCTGTTTCAAGAAATGCATCCTTTCGGGCCGATGCGGCCCTGTTTGTCTCAGAAAGTGATAAGAAATAGGAAAACTGCACCCGGACAGGCGCAGGAAAATTCTGGTGTCGAGCCGGCGCAATGCTGTTGATGCTGCGCCAAAAATTGAAATCGCTATAAGTGTAACAGAAACAGGCAGAAAAGACAATCGACATTTTGTTGATTTGGGTAGACATTTTGAGCCACGGTTTGTGTTTTTCCGTTGCCAATCGGAAATAAATGGTCTATAATGGGGGACGGCAATGCATTTTCTCCTGCGGCTGTGTGCGGAGGGGGTGCTATGGTAATATACATTTATAGAGGAGGTCCTTTTTTATGCAGAAGGAACAGCAGGAGCTTGCAAACCTCATCAAGGGCAAAAAGGTTGCCTTTATCGGCGCGGGCGTCAGCCATAAGACGCTCATCAGGGAGTTCGTGGAGCTGGGTGCGCACGTCACCCTCTGCGACCAGAAAAAGAGCGTGGAAGATTTCGGCGACTACGCCGCCACCATCAAGGAGCTGGGCATCGATCTGAGCCTCGGCGAGAATTACCTCGACGGCTTCAAGGGGCAGGACATCATCATGCGCACCCCGGGCTTCGTGGGCTATTTCGAGAAGCCTTTGCAGGACGCTATGGCCGCCGGCACCATGGTCACCAGCGAGGTGGAGCTGTTCTTCCAGTTCTGCCCTTGCGAGATCGTGGCTGTGACCGGCTCTGACGGAAAGACCACCACCACCACCCTTATCTCCAAGTTCTACGAGGCCGCAGGCCGCAGGGTGCATCTGGGCGGCAACATCGGCGCAGCCCTGCTGCCCATGCTGCCCGAGGTGAGCCCCGACGACGTGGCCGTGGTGGAGCTGTCCAGCTTCCAGCTCATCAGTATGCACCAGAGCCCCAACATCGCCGTCGTCACCAACGTGACCCCCAACCACCTCGACCACCACAAGGATATGCAGGAGTACATCGACGCCAAGCGCAACATCCTGCTCTACCAGAAGCAGCCCTGCCGCGCCGTCCTCGGCTATGAGAACGAGATCAGCCGCTCCATGCAGAAGGACTGCAAGGGCAAGCAGGTCTGGTTCACCCGCCTGCACGAGACGGACAACGGCGCGTTCCTGCGGGAGGACGGGATGCTCTGCATGGCAGAGAACGGCGTCGTGACCCCCTTCCTCGCCCAGAAGGACGTGAAGCTGCGGGGCCTGCACAACATTGAGAACCTGCTGGCCGCTGCCGCCGCCGTCTGGGGCGAGGTGCCTGTGGAGGCCATCCAGCTGGTGGGCAGCAGCTTTACCGGCGTGGAGCACCGCATCGAGCCGGTGCGCGTGCTGGACGGCGTCACGTATTATAATGACTCCATCGGCACCAGCCCCACCCGCACCATTGCCGGTCTGCGCAGCTTCGACCAGAAGGTCATCCTCATCGCAGGCGGCTACGACAAGCACATCCCCTACGAGCCGCTGGCCCCTGAGATCACGGCTCATGTCAAGAACCTCGTGCTGATGGGTGCTACCGGCCCCCGCATCGAGAAGGCCGTGCGCGAAGACCCGAACTTCGACGAGACCGAGCTGCCCATCCAGCACGCCGACAACATGCAGCACGCCGTGGAGCTGGCCCGCGCCTGCGCAAAACCCGGTGACATCATCATTCTCTCGCCGGCCAGTGCTTCTTTCGACCTCTACCCGAACTTTGAAGTGCGCGGCCGCGAGTTCAAGAGCATCGTCAACGCGCTGAAGTGATCGCCCAAATCAAAACGCCCCGCCAGAAGCAGCGCTTTTTGAACGCCTGCCGGGGCAGGCTCTGTCTCGGGGCGACCATGCCGCTGGCGTTCGCCCTCTTCGGCAAGAGCCAGCCGGGCCGCTTTTTCGCCGGGCCGACGTTGGCATTGGACGTCGGCGGCAGCACCGCGTGGCTGGCGGGTCACGCCAACCCCGAGGAGCTGGCGGGCTTTCTGGCTTTCTGCGGCTGTGAGGCCGTGGTGCTGGATGAAGCCGAGTGTCCGCCGCCCACCGGTTGGAAACGGGCAAAGACGCACAGCGTCTTCGGCCTTGCGCCGGGGCGTCAACTGACCTTGCCTGAGGCAGACGCTGCCCTCTGGCAGAGTCTTGCCAAAAACACAGAACCTGCCGCCGGAAAAGCAGCGGAGCTGCTCTTCCCTGACAGGCCCTCAAAACGGGACGACTTTTACTCTGAGCTCTGTTCCAAGCGCAGCCGGGGTCTTGCCCGGGTCTGGACGCTGGAACGGGAAGGAAGCATCATCTGTACGGTGGGAGCCTACGCGCTGGCAAATGGTCAGGCATACATGGCCTGCGGCGAGACCGTGGAAGCTCTGCGGGGCAAAGGCGTCGGCGGGCGGCTCATCGTCGAGATGGCGAATGCCCTCGCCGCCGAAGGCTGGATGCCTGTCTTCCTGTGCAGCCCCGAGCGGGTGCATTTCTATACCCGGCTGGGCTTTGAGAAGATGGGGGAGTATGCAAGGTCTGCCGCGCCGTGCGGCGGGCTTGCGCGCCGGTGGCGCGAAATGCCGCTCAAAAAGACCTGACGAAAACTACAGCTTCCCTGCGCGAACGCAATTTTTCAAAGTACAATAACAATTAAGGATTCATTATAATGTCAATGTTAAATCACTTTTTCGACTACAAACCCGAAGTCCTGGCGCTGGATGAAAAAGCCCTTGAGCTCTGCCAGCCCTACTTCAAGCAGATGGAGGACATTCGCGACTACAACCAGCTCAAGATGCTGAAAGCCTTTGCGGACACCCAGATGTCCTCCACCGATATGCTGGGTACCACCGGCTACGGCCTGTGGGACACCGGCCGCGCCAAGCTCGAGCAGATCTTTGCCGAGGTGATGGGCGCCGAAGATGCACTGGTGCGCAGCCAGTTCCAGAGCGGCACCCACACGCTGGCCGTGGCCCTCTTTGGTTTGCTGCGGGCAGGCGATACCCTGCTGGCCGCCACGGGCCGTCCGTATGACACGCTGGAAGGGGTCATCGGTCTGGATGGCAAGGGCAAAGGCACCGGAACTCTGATGGATTACGGCATCAAGTACGACGAGGCCCCGCTGAAGGCCGACTTTACCCCGGACTATGAGCTCATCGCCCAGAAAGCCCCGGGCGCGAAGGTCTGCCATATCCAGCGCAGCCGCGGCTACCTGCAGCGCAACGCCTTTGACCTCGACACCATCCGCAAGGTCGCCGACACCGCCCGCGCCGCCAACCCCGACATCATCATCTTTGTGGACAACTGCTACGGCGAGTTCACCCAGAAGGAAGAACCCTGCCAGGCAGGTGCAGACCTCGTGGTGGGCAGCCTTATCAAGAACCCCGGCGGCGGCATCGCCCCCACCGGCGGCTATATCGCAGGCCGGAAAGACCTCGTGGAGCTCTGCGCCTACCGCCTGAACGCCCCCGGCCTCGGCAAGGAGCTGGGCTGCACCCTCGAGACGCCCCGCGACATGTATCTGGGCTTCTACTACGCCCCCGGCGTGGTCTGCGAGGCCATCAAGACGGCCATCTACGCCCAGTGCCTGCTGGAACTGGTGGGCAAAAAGCCCATCCCGCGCTACTGCGAGGCCCACAACGACATCGTCACCTGCTTTGATGCCGGTACGGCGGACGCCCTCATCGGCTTCTGCCGGGGAGTTCAGGCCGCAAGCCCCGTGGACAGCTACGCCGCCCCGGAACCCTCTCCGGAACCGGGCTACACCGATGAGGTCATCATGGCCAGCGGCAGCTTTACCCAGGGCAGCACCATCGAGCTTTCCTGCGACGGCCCGCTGCGTGAGCCGTATACCTGCTACCTGCAGGGCGGCCTGAACTTCGCCGCCAGCCGCGCAGGCGTCCTGCTGGCTGTGCAGAATGCGTATTTTAAGGACTGAACCTCTCAGTCACCTTCGGTGACAGCTCCCCTCTCGAGGGGAGACTAAGAGGTGGATCCCAACACGGAAATCTGCGTCACCTGCGGCGGCACCGAGGCCATGATGGCGGCTGTCCCCGACTCGAGCTTCTTCAAAGAGCCGGTCAACCACCTCATCCGGATGCATTTTGCCCGCGGCACCGACGTGCTGGACGAGGCTGTGCATCGTCTGGCAGAGCTGACGGAGCTGCTGAAATAACAAAGAAAGAGGACATCATGCGATTTTTTGCGTGATGTCCTCTTTCTCTATCGAGAGATAGATCTTATCAGCGGCCTTGCCCTCTCAGTCTGTAAGTAAGGGGAGCCGCAGCGTGAAAATACTGCCCTTGCCGACTTCACTTTGCAATGTGATCTCGCCGTGGTGGAGGTGGGCCAGCTCCTGCGCGATGGTCAGGCCGAGGCCGGTGGAGTCGTGCTTTTTGTCGGCGGTGGTATGGAAGTATCGGTCAAAGACAGCGCTCTGTTCTTCCGGTGCGATGCCGCAGCCGGTGTCCTGTACGCTGACACAGGCCGTTTCGCCCTCGGCGCGGCAGTCCACATGGATGCTGCCCCCGGCGGGAGTATAGTGGATGGCGTTGGTGACAAGGTTCTGGATAATTTGCTGTAACCGCACGCTGTCGCCCCAGACAGGCAGAGGCGTGTCGGCGCTGATATGGAGTTCGACACCCTTTTTGTCGGCCTCGCTCCGGCAGGCGGCGCAGACGGCGGCGGCTTCTTCGTTGAGGGCGGCGCGGTCTTCGTTGAGCAGGATCTGCTTTTGCTCGAGCTTTGCCGCGAGGAAGAGGTCTTCCGTCAGCCGCCGCAGGAATTCAATGCGCTGACGCAGAGCCGGAAGCAAGGCCGGAAGGGCCTCGGGGGCCGATCCCAGCGTTTCCAGCCCGCCGCTGACGGCGAAGAGAGGGCTGCGCAGGTCGTGGAAAATGTTGAGCATCATGCTCTTGCGGGCCTCGGTCTCGGCGGTCAGCTCTTTTGTCCGCTCTGCCACCCGGGCGTCCAGCTCCCGGGCCAGCTGCTCGGTGCGGTCGAAGAGGAGAGCGAACCGCCGGCAGACGAACACCATGCAGCCGATGGCAAAGGGAAGGTCGTAGAGGCGGGAACAGCGCAGCAGGTAGAAGGGGACAGACTCCACGAAAAGCGCGCTGTCCAGCCCGGGCATCAGCGCCCAGACCCGGAAGCCGGTGGTGACGGCACCGGGCAGGAGCATCAGAGCGGCCCCCTCATGGTCTGCGTTCACGGCGGCCATTAAGTAATAAAGGCAGAGGCACATGCCCGCTACCAGCATCCCGACCCGCAGCGGGGGATAGCTGCTCGTGGACAGTGCAAAGAAGACGACGCATCCGGCGGCAAGCGCAAGGAGCCCCCGCCCGGAGCGGGGCAGTTTTACCCCCAGCAGCCCTGCCGCCAGCAGTGCCGAGGCCAGCACAGTGAGGGAGAAGAAGGAACGGAGGATGCGCTGGAGCGGGCCGCTCCGGATGGCTGGGAAGAAAAAGACCAGCAGCGCCCAGACGCTCATAATGACGAGGTAGAGCAGGAAGTACCCCAGCTCCGGCAGGTGCTTATAGTGGTAGAGCGCCAGCAGCACCATCCCCATGGTCACAAAGGCCGTCAGAGCGATGAGCTGAGTCATGGTGCGGAAGCGGAATGCTCGGGAGGCGAAGGCGGAAGTCATCAGCCATGTCTGGGGGCTGCGGCTGCAGGTGAACACCAGCTCCACCGTCTCGCCGGGCGTGACGTCCAGTGCATACAGCTCCCCCGAGTGCTCGAGGCTGGTGAGGCTCTCAGGGGCCAGCGGTACCGCTGTGTTGGTGACGCAGAGGGTGAGGGACGGGATGTCTTCCCCTACCGTGAAAGTAAAGTGCCACTGGCCGGGGGCTTCCTGCCGCCAGCCGTCCAGCGCGATACCCTGGACGGCCTGCTGGGCTGTGAGCACACTGCCGCTGTGCAGATGCTCGAACTGTGCGTTGCCCCAGATACCGGCCAGTACGATAAAGGCCGTAAGCAGGGCGGAGAAAATCAGAATGGGCCATTTTTGCTTCATGGCGATGCCTCCCCTTGTAGATGTGCAAAAAATAAGGTATACTATAGTATATCAAATCGTGCGAAAAAAGGGGAGGGCTGACAGGATGATCCGCGTATTGTTGGTGGAAGATGACCCCGTGATCCGCGACACCACATGCTATTTTCTGAAAAGTCAGCAGAATTTTGAGGTGGTCTGTGCAGAGACGGGCGGCGACGCTTTGAGCCATGCGCGGGAAAAGTTCGATGTTATCCTGATGGACATCCTTCTCCCGGACACCAACGGCGTGGACCTCTGCCAGCGTCTGCGCAGCTGGCACCACTGCCCCATCATCTTCACATCCTGTCTGGACGATACCGACACCATCGTCCACGCGCTGGAAATGGGCGGCGACGACTTTCTGGCAAAGCCCTATAATAACAAGATCCTGCTGGCCCGCATCATGGCCAACATCCGCCGGGTGCAGATGGACGGCGCAGAGCCCAGCGTCAACGGCTACCACTGCGCGGCCTTCACACTGGATGCCAACAGCCACAGCGTGGAGAAGGATGGCCGCAGCGTCCATCTGGCCGATATGGAATATCGCATCCTCACCCTCTTCGTCCGCTACCCGAACACCTTCTTCACGGCCAACGAGCTCTACCAGAAGATATGGGGCAAGGAAAGCCTCGGCGATGTGCGGACGGTGCAGGTACATATCCACAACCTCCGCAGCAAGATAGAGCCCGACCCGGCAAAGCCCGTCTACTTAAAAAATGTCTGGGGCAAGGGGTATGTGTTCCAGCCGGACGGCGGCAAGGTTTAAGAATCGTTTTGATGAGAGCGCCGACTTCTTAAGGAAAATTAAGCGGTCGGCGCTCTTTTTGGACTTGTTAAGCAAATAATTAACAAGAATGTCAGGAATTGAACTAAGAAGTGGCCAGGATGTTTAAGGATTCTTAAAAGACAGACCCTTGAATTTGTGTTAAATTATTATCGAACGATGTGGGCGGCAGTGCAAGAAGGTCTGCCGCCGCACGGAGCTATGAGAAAGAATAGAGAAGAAGAAAAAGACAAGAAGAAAGGAACCACGCAAAATGAACAAGATCTCCCGTAAAGGTTTTCTGAAGATCGCTGCCGCAGCTGCCATGTCCGGTGTGACTGCCGGTGCTCTGGCTGCCTGCAACACTGCCAGCTCTTCCACTGCAGCTTCCTCCGGCGCAGCCGGTACCTACATCCCCGGCACCTATGAGGGTACTGCTGAGGGCATCTCTTCCACCGTCAAGGTCACCATGACCTTCTCCGACAGCGCCGTGACCGACGTTGTGGTCGATACCTCCGGCGAGACCGCTTCCTACGGCGCTGCTGCTGCCGACCAGCTGCGTGAGCAGCTGATGGCTGCAGGCTCTGCTGAGATCGACGGCGTTTCCGGCTCCACCATCACTTCCGACGCTGTCATGAAGGCTGCCAAGAGCTGTTACGCTCAGGCCAAGGGCGAGGCTACTGTGACCTCCGTCCAGCTGCCCACCGGTGACGAAAACGATTGGCTGGGCAAGGAGCCTGACATCGACGAGGCTGCCATCACCGAGACCGTGGACACCGACATCCTCATCGTCGGCGCTGGCAACGGCGGTATGGGCGCAGCCGCTTACGCTGCTGCTCACGGCCTGAACTTCCGCGTCATCGAGCAGAACGGCAACGTGCAGGATACCCGTCACTGGGTCGGCGCTGTGGACGGCTTCGGCGCACAGGCACAGGGCATCAAGATGGACCGCGCAAAGCTGCTGAGCGAGGTCTCCCGCTACGCTTCCGGCAAGTGCGACCAGCGCGTTGTCAAGACCTGGATCAACGAGTCCGGTGAGATGATCGAGTTCATCCGCTCCATCATGGAGGACAAGTACGGTGTCAAGATGGTCTACACCTACGGCGATGAGGCGAAGTGGCCTGCCGAGAATGCCGAGCACAACACCGACTATATGTACCCCGAGATCGAGTACACCTATGACCGCAGCTCTGGCGCAGCCCGTAACGAGCTGCTGCTGGACTACATCCGTGAGCTGGGCTACGATGTGGACTTCAAGACCTCTCTGGCAAAGCTGGAGAAGGACTCCACCGGCCGCATCACCGGCATCATCGCCCAGAGCACCGAGGATGACCACTTCATCCGCTACAACGCCAACAAGGGCGTTCTGCTGGCCTGCGGCGGCTTCCCCGGCAACCCCTACATGATGGAGCAGCTGGACCCGCTGGGTACCTCCGTCACCACTGCCTGCTCCTACTCTCCGGCCGATAAGGGCTACGGCATCCGTGCCGCTGTCTGGGCCGGTGCAAACCTCGACAAGGAAGCTGCTCCCATGCTGTTCGACCGCGGCATCGTGGCTCCCGGCGTGGACGGCGGTTATGTGGCAAGCGACTCCGCTTTCGGCGGCAAGGCCTTCCCCGGCCCCATCCGCCAGTACAACCCCGGTACTCAGCCTTTCCTGAAGGTCAACCGCAACGGTGAGCGCTTCGCCAACGAGAGCAGCCCCTACAACGACATCGTCTACGCTGCTGCTCATCAGCCGGGCCGTGTCTACGCACAGATCTGCGACGCAAACATTCTGGAGGACGCAAAGCGCTTCCACACCATCGGCTGCTCTGCCCAGACCCGCAATGCCGGCGCAGAGTATATCCAGAAGCAGATGGACAATGCAGAGAAGGAGGGCGTCTTCTTCAAGGCCGACACCATCGAGGAGCTGGCCGACAAGCTGGGCTTCACCGGCGAGGCCAAGGACACCTTCCTTGCTACGGTTGACCGCTACAATGAGCTGTACGACAAGCAGAACGACGAGGACTTCGGCAAGCCCGCTTACCGTCTGAGCGCCATCCGCACCGCTCCCTTCTACGGCTGCTGGCTGGGTGCTTCCCTGTTGTGTACCGAGCAGGGCATTGCCATCAACGACAAGGGTCAGGCTCTGGACAACGACAACAAGCCGATGCCCGGCCTGTATGTCACCGGCGATATGTCCGGCTCCTTCTTCGCCAACAACTATCCCTGCCTGATGGCAGGCGTGGCTATGGGCCGCACCCTGACCTACGCCATCAAGGCGATCAAGCAGATGGGCGGTCTGGAATAAGTCATCTCTCAGTGGTATCTGAGCGCATAAGATAAAAAGACACCGCAGAAGTGTGAAAGCTTCTGCGGTGTCTTTCTTTGTCGAAAACCCTCTATACACAAAACCACAAATGGCGGGAAAGTCTTAAAAACAGGCTCAGCACACGGCCCGATGGACGGGCAGCGGCTCCACGATGTCGGGATGGATGCCCTCACGGTAGTCGAGGTCGCCCTGGTCGAGGCCGCGCAGCAGCACCTCGGCGGTGGCGATGTTGGTGGAGATCGGCACACTGTGCATATCGCACAGCCGCAGCAGGTTCTGCTCGCTGCTGCTGCCGCTCTCGGCCTTGAGCGGGTCGCGGAAGAAGAGCACGAGGTCTACTTCGTCGCAGGCCACCCGGGCCGAGATCTGCTGGATGCCGCCCAGCTTCCCGGAGAGGTAGCAGTGTACGGGCAGGCCGGTGGCCTGCGCCAGCATCCGACCGGTGGTGCCGGTGGCAATGACTGTGTTGCGGGATAGGATGCCGCTGTAAGCTGTGCAGAACTGCAGCGCCAGCTCTTTGCGGGAATCATGTGCAAGAATAGCAATCGTCATAACGCTCTCTCCTTCATTCCAAGTATAGTGTTGTGAGTGGGCGGATATGCTCGGAAGAGTGTTCTCCGCAATAAAACGGTCTGAAAAGTTGAAGTCTTACGGAGAACAATTCTCAATAAACAGACTAAACAAGTGAGATTGTGTCGAATCACACTCTCATTCTAAGTTTAACCCGCAGAAAGCCCGGATGTCAAGAGGTTTGTTGTGATTTTTGCAAGACAAAATGGCAAAAGTATGACTATAGCTTTGTGGAGAATGGAGAAAATTTGGATACAAGGAATTATTCTCAGATGTATTTGCAAAATTTTTTCAACCAAAAGTGTGCTTGAGAGAAAAACGGTCCATCTCGAGGAAACAAAAATACAGGCCGGGGCATTTGGCCCCGGCCTGTGGAGAAAATTTTCACCGAAAGGGTGATGCATCCTGGAAAAACCCGAAAATTACCGGGTCTGACCGTTGCCATGGATGATGTACTTGTAGCTGCACAGCTCGCCGAGGCCCATGGGTCCCCGGGCGTGGAGCTTCTGGGTGGAGATGCCCATCTCACAGCCAAGGCCGAACTCTCCGCCGTCGGTGAAGCGGGTGGAGCAGTTGACGTAGACGGCGGCACTGTCCACTGCCGCCGTGAAGAGGGCGGCGTGGGCGTCAGTCCGGGTCAGGATGGCTTCGCTGTGGCCGGTGGAGTGAGCCGCGATGTGGGCGATGGCTTCCTCCACGCTGTCCACGACTTTCACCGCAAGGATGTAGTCGAGGAACTCCGTGTCGAAATCCTTCGGCCCGGCAGGGGTGCCGGGGATGAGGGCGGCGGCGCGCTCGTCCAGCCGCAGTTCCACCGGGTGCAGACCCTTGGCGGTGCGGTCGGGGCCGAGGCGCTGGGCCAGCTTCGGCAGGAACTCGCGCGCGATGGCACTGTGGACGAGGCAGACTTCCTCGGCGTTGCAGACACTGGGGCGGCTGGCCTTGGCGTTCTCGATGATGTCCAGCGCCTTGGTCTGGTCGGCGGTGTCGTCCACGAAGATGTGGCAGATGCCGGTGCCGGTCTGGATGCAGGGGACTTTCGCGTTCTCGACGCAGGCACGGATGAGTCCGGCCCCGCCGCGCGGGATGAGCAGGTCCACATAGCCGACGGCAGTCATCAGGGCGTTGGCCGAGGCATGGGTGGTGTCCTCGATGAGGCAGACTGCTGTTTCAGGCAGACCGTTTGCCCGCAGGCCCTGCCGCAAGGCCTGAACGATGGCGTTGGCCGAGCGCCACGCCTCTTTGCCGCAGCGGAGGATGCAGGCATTGCCGCTCTTGATGGCGAGGGCGGCAGCGTCGCTGGTGACGTTGGGGCGACTCTCGTAGATGATGGCGATGACGCCCATCGGCACAGCGGTCTTCTCGATGACAAGGCCGTTGGGACGCTCGATGCGGCTCAGCACCCGACCCACCGGGTCAGGCAGGGCGGCAACGTCCCGGATGCCCTTGGCCATGGCCTCGATGCGCTGGGGCGTCAGAGCGAGGCGGTCCAGCATGACGTCGCTGATGTGTCCCTTGGCGGCGGCCATGTCTTCGGCGTTGGCGGCGAGGATGGCGTCCATGGATTCCGGGGCGCAGAGGGCATCAGCCATCCCGAGAAGGGCAGAATCACGGGTGCCGCTGTCCGAAAGGGCAACGGCAGTCTTGGCCCCGCGGGCGACTTCCAGAATTTCCTGTGTGGTCATGTTATGCCTCCTGTCTGTGGGCCGCAAAGCGGGTGCCTGCGGCACGGCCCTCGGCGATGTCATAGAGCAGCTCGGGGTGGGCGCCGTTTGCGATGACCATGTCAGCTCCGCTGGAGGTCACCATCCGGGCGGCCCGGAGTTTGGTGGACATTCCGCCGGTACCCAGCGCCGAGCCGGCTCCGTCGGCCAGCGCCATCACCTCGGGCGTGATGTCCTCCACCAGCGGGATGAGCTTTGCGTCCGGGTGGGTGTGGGGGTTGGCAGTGTAGAGGCCGTCGATGTCGCTCAGCAGCACCAGCAGATCGGCCTTGATGCAGCAGGTGACGATGGCGGCGAGGGTGTCATTGTCGCCGATGGAGGTGATCTCGTCGGTGGCGACGGTGTCGTTCTCGTTGATGATGGGCAGTGCGCCCAGTTCCAGCAGACGGGTGAGGGTGTTCTGGATGTTCTCACGGCGGCTGGCGTGCTCGATGTCCACGCCGGTGAGCAAAATCTGCGCCACCGTGTGGTCGTAGGCGCTGAACAGCCGGTCGTAGGTGTACATCAGCTCACACTGCCCCACGGCGGCACAAGCCTGCTTGGAGGACATATCGGTAGGGCGGGCGGAAAGCGACAGCTTGCCCACACCCATGCCGATGGCACCTGACGACACGAGGATGACCTCATGTCCGGCGTTCTTCAAATCGCTGAGCACTTTCACCAGCTCTTCGGTGTGGCGAATGTTCAGCCGCCCGGTGGAGTGGGCCAGTGTGGAGGTGCCGACTTTGACTACGATGCGCATAGATCAACCCTTTCCCATCTCTTTGGTCTTGTTGTAGGAGGCGATGACAGCGTCCATCACCGCGCCCCGCAGGCCCTTTTCTTCCAGCACCCGCACGCCCTGGATGGTACTGCCGCCGGGGCTGCACACGGCGTCCTTGAGTGCGCCGGGGTGCTGGCCGCTCTCAAGCACCAGCTTCGCACTGCCCAGGACCATCTGGGCGGCGTACTCCTGCGCCTTGGCACGGGGCAGGCCGCAGGCCACGCCGCCGTCGGCCAGCGCCTCGATGAACTGATACACCCAGGCCGGGCCGCAGCCGGACACGCAGCTGGCCGCGTCGATGAGGCTCTCCGGCACAGCATCCAGCCGCCCGGCGGGGGCCATCAGCTTCAGGAACTCGGCCTCTTCCTCGGCGGTGATGTTGGAGGTGCAGTACTGGATCATACCGGCCTCCACCGAAGCGGGCGTGTTGGGCATGATGCGGATGACGGGGCAGTCGCTGCCCGCCATCTCCTGAATGCGGGCGATGGACAGGCCCGCCGCCATGCTGCACAGCACGAAGCGGCTGGGCCGTTCGGCCAGCGTGAAGCGGAGCGGTGCCAGCAGCTCCTCCATCATCTGGGGCTTGACGGCTAAGAAGATGAGGTCGCAGCGGCCCGCTACCTCGTCGTTGATGGTGGTGTTGCAGCCCAGCTCAGCGGCCAGAGCCTCTGCCTTGGCGGCGGTGCGGTTGGCCAGCCAGACGTTCTGCGGGTCTGCCGCCTTGCAGACGGCCCGGGCGATGGCTCCGCCCATGTTGCCGCAGCCTAAAAATCCGATGGTATTCAGCATAAGAAAAAACCTCTTTCCCAATCAAAAGAACAGGGGAGATGCCTCCTCTGTGTCTCCATTGTAAGCAGGGCCGGGGGAGAAATCAAGAGGAGAGCCGGAAAATGTCAAAGCTTTTCGGAAAGCTCCTGATAGACGCGCTGCGCCATCTGGATGATCTCCCGGACGACCGGGTGTACCGAGACTTGGCTGCGGGTGATAGCCGCGAAGCTCCATTGCAGGTTCTGCGGGTCGTCCAGGGAGAGGTAGCGGAGGTTGCGGGTGGCGTCGGATGTGGTGGGCATGGAGGGCGCAATGCCGATGCCGATGTTCTGCGCCACGGCGGTGTAGACCGAATGCAGCGTGCTGACTTCTAGAACGATGCGGGGCTGGATATGGCACTGCTGGAACAGCTGACGGGTGTACTGCCCGGTCATGAGCTTGGGAGGGACGGCCACAAAGGGGTACCGGCTCCAGGCTCCGTGGGAGACATACGGATAACGCGACTGCGCGGAAGGAATGGCCTCCCGGAGCAGCGGATGCTCCTCCGGCACGACCAGGACCATCTCTTCCCGGGCGATGGAAACATAGTCGAGGTAGGGCCGCTGGCTGTAGTTGCTGACGAAGATGACATCCAGCTCCTCGTTTTCCAGCAGCTCGTGCAGAGAGGTGCGGGCGTTCTGGGTGAGGATGAAATTCAAGTCAGGGTATCGCTGGACAAAGGCCGGGATGATATAGTGAAGAAAAAAATCGGAGCGGCTGTGGGAGATGCCGATGCGGATGACGCCTTTATCGTGCTGGCGCAGTAGCCGGATACGGTCGTCCAACTCCCGGTTCAGCGCAAGGATCTGCTCGGATTTCTGGACGCAGCAGCGCCCGGCCTCGGTGAGAACCATCTTTTTGCCCACCCGGTCAAACAGCGGTGTGCCGTACTCAGCCTCGATTTTTTTCAGGAACTTGGTCAGTGTAGGCTGAGAAAGATAAAGCCGGGCCGCCGCCTTGGAAAGGCTTTCCTGCCGTGCGATCTCGACCAGATATTCAAAATCTTTGGTGTCCATTTCAACAGTCTCCTTTTGAAAATTATTATATATTACTCTTGGCTATGAAACAATAAAAACAATGAATTTGATTTATTCTATAGCAAATTGTATAATTGTTTCACAAATAACAGCAAAAATGTTGTGAAAAGGAGACGAGAGTATGGACTTGGAAAAGTACAAAAAAAGCTACCAGGAAATCGAGAAACTTCAGCAGACCAAGAATCTAGACTATTACCGCCACCCCGCGCGGTACTACGTCAAACCGTTCAAAATCGTGGGAAATCTCTATTACATTGGTGACCAGAAGGTCTGCTCCCACCTTATCGACACGGGAGACGGCCTCATCGTGTTCGACAGTGGCTTTCAGCACAGCATCCACCTGATGGTGCAGGCCATCTGGGAGCTGGGATTTGATCCGGCGGACATCAAGTATCTGATACACTCCCACGAGCATTTCGACCACATCGGTGCGGCAAACGAATTCAAGGACCTGTACGGCTGCAAGCTGGTCATAAGCAAAGCGGGAGCGGACATTATGCGGGACCGCCCGGAGCTGGTCTATCTGAAAGCCTGCCCCAACCCCTACGCTTCGCTCTTCACGCCCGATATTGAGCTGGAAGACGGCGACGAAATCACACTGGGCAATACCACCATCAAGTGTCTGCGGACCCCGGGCCATTCTCCCGGCGTGATGAGCTTCTTCTTCGATGCCGTGGATGGGGACAAGAAGTACCATGTCGGCTACTTTGGCGGCGTAGGCTTCAACACCCTGTACAAAGACAAACTGAAAGAGGACGGCCTGCCCCTTTCCACCCGCGAAGAGTTCCTGCACTCGCTGCAGCGGGTGCGTGACATTCCGGTTGATATTACGCTGGGCAATCACCCCCGTCAGAATGAGACGCTCAAAAAGCGGGAAGCGATGCTGGCAAACCCGGGTGTGAACCCCTTCATCGACCCCACGGAGTGGCAGCGCTTTGCGGATACGCTGACCGAAGAGTTCAAAGCCTTTATGGCAATGGGAAATTAAAAAGGAGGAGACATTATGACGACGCAAATGATCCTGATGGTCGTAATTCTGCTGGCCGTCACCTATATGTTCTTCAGCCCCAGATTCCCGAACGCAGTCGTCGCTACTATCGGCGCTGTGGCGGTGGGGCTTATTGGCACGGTGCAGTTCAAATCCATCTTTACATATTACGCAGGCACCTCTATCGTCCTGATGGTCGGCATGATGATTGTGGGCGGCGGTATGTTCCACACCGGCTTTGCAGGCTGGATGGGAAACTCCATCGTCAAGCTGACCGGCAAAGGAGAGCGCAGCCTCCAGATCATTGCCATCCTCGCCGGCGGCATCATGTCCTCGGTGTGCAGCGGCTCGGCCTCGCTGATGATTTTGTATCCCATCCTTTCCTCCATCTGTCTGGCTTCCGATATTTCCATCAGCCGCGTACTGCTGCCGCTCTTCTCCGGCATCGGCTTCGGCTCCTTCATGACGCTGGCAGGCTCCGGTATGTGTTCAACTACGGCGGCGATTCTGGTGGAAAGCGGCTACCAGAGCTGGAACTTCTTTGACCCGACTACAGTCGGTCTGCCCAAGGCTATTATTTATTTCGTTCTGCTGCTGCTCTTCATGAACAAGCTCCTGCCCGATACTTTTGTCAAGCCGGATGCCGTTGAAGCAGCCAAGGCCAGTGATCTGCCAGATAAATTAACTGGAAAGATGATCGTCTCCGGCGTCATTCTGGTCGCTACTGTGGTGGGCATGGTAGTCAATTCTCCGGCTTGTCCCATGTACATC